>Ga0307515_10004677_pt1 | contig 28083 bp, 26 predicted proteins | sample 17_EM_MG_FD_194513 | JGI IMG/M metagenome (GOLD analysis project Ga0307515, IMG submission 194513) | Populus trichocarpa ectomycorrhiza microbial communities from riparian zone in the Pacific Northwest, United States - 17_EM | ecosystem: Host-associated > Plants > Roots > Unclassified | place... | reverse complement strand
GTTGTTCACCGTGCCGGTGGTGGCGCCGGTGTTGACCGTGGCGGTGTAGCTGACCGCGTAGGTGCCGGCCACAGTGCCGGTCGGCAGCGTAAAGGTGTGCACCAGCGCGCTCACGGTCCCTACCGTGTAGGCCCCGGCGCTGGTGACCGCGCCGAAGGTCTGGCCGCTGCCCAGGGTGTCGGTCAATACGGTTGGGCTGGTCGTCTTGCCGCCGGTCACCGTAGCCGTCAGGGTGTAGGTGATGCTTTGGCCGGCGATCACCGTGGTGCCGTTGGCTGGACTGGAGACCTTGGCCACGGTGACCGTGCTGGCCGCCGGCGTCACCACGCAGGCCGCGCTCGGGCAGGTCGGGTCGCTGTTGCCCGTCGGTTTGGCCAGGTTACTCACGCTGTCCACTGTGATCGGTACATTGACCGTTACAACCACACTGACTTGAAGCGAACCGTTGGCTGGAATGTTCAGATTGCTCCAGTTGACGGACTGCCCAGTGTTCACGCCGCCCAGATTCGAGCTCACATAAGTGAGCCCTGCTCCGAACGTATCGGTCAGCGCGTAATTGCTGACCACCGTGCCGCTCGTGTTGTTGATCGTGATGGTGTAGGTCAGCGTCTCACCGGCCTCGGCAAGACCAGCCTGGCTACCTGTCTCGGTCGTCAAGACTTTGGTGAGCGTCAACGCGCCGATGGGGTGGCTCGTGGTGCAAGGCGCCGCGGCGGTGCAATTGGCACTGCCAACCACCGAGTTCCCCACGCTTCCCGTGGCGCTCGTCGCCACCCGGGCGGTGTATTGGACGGTGTACACGCCGATCGCCGCACCGGTTGGCAGCGTGAAAGTCAAAGGGTTGCCAGCAGTGCTGGCAGTGAAGCCGCCCGTGTTGGACGTGACCGCGACAAAAGACAGGCCCGTACCCAAAGTGTCGGTCAGCACAACAGGCGCGGTGGTCGCGGCACCGGTCACAGTGACGCTCAAGGAATAAGTCAGGATCGCACCCGGCAACACCGCCACCCCGGAAGCAGGCGACGCTGTCTTGCCGGTCACAGCGGTCCAGACCGAAACGGTTGCCGTCGAAGTGTTGTTGCCCGCGCAGGCGGGTGGCGTTGCAGTGGTACAGCCGCCCACGTTGTCCAGTACCCCCGCTGGCGGCGCAATCGTCGCGGTGTTGGACGCTGAAGTGGCCGCCCATGCGGATTGGACGACGAGTGCAAACCACAACTGAAGCACCCAGATCGCAGCCCACTTCAGGCTGCACGAAATCTTTTTTGTTCCCCTGACTGTCCGGTTTTTGGCAGGTTTTTTGGCAGCCTTCACGCGGTCGCGCGTACCGGGAACCTGGGGCGTCGTCATGGTGGTGACGGCAAGTGCATCACTTTTTTTCTGGAGTCCCGAGCGAATGGAAAACATCAGGAACAGCTCGGCTTGAAATGCGGGGACCAACTGGTGCTGCGCGAATAACGACACAGATCACACCATTCAATACATTCGAATTGCACTTTAATTTGAAACAATTGCATTCACTTAATTAAATAATTTTATTTTGCATACATCTTACAAAACTTTCTCCCCTCAAAAAGTCCTGTTGTGAGATTTGTATGGATGGCGCGCCAAAGTGCCGCCCGGCACGACACTGGCCACCTGGTTTGACTGAGGAGCTTTTGAATAGCGCGTCTACAGCGCCTTCCGAATTGGCGACATTTGCAGCGCAATTAGTGGTCTTCTTTGGGCCACTAACCAGTGCAACTTCACGCCTTCTTTCCCGCAGACATCATTCTTTACCCCGTCGCGGAGCTTGCAGGACCTCGTTGGACTATGCTTGAGTTCGGCCGCCTCGTCGCCGCAAACACCCAAGAGAACGGACCCCTTCATGACCATCCACAAGCCCGCTGCGGGTGCGGTTTCAAACCACGCGGCAGCGCATGCCAATGAGGAATGCATTCTGGTGTTGCAAGGCGGCGGCGCACTCGGGGCTTTTCAGGCTGGGGTGTTTGAATCCCTGAGCAAGGTCTACCGCGAACCCAACTGGGTGGCGGGCATCTCCATCGGCGCCATCAACGCAGCCCTGATCACCGGCAACGCCGCCGAGCACCGCGTGGCGCGGCTGCGCGAGTTCTGGGAACTGGTGAGTTCGTCGACGCCGCTGCCGTCGATGCCCTGCAGCGGCACGGCCCGTGAAGCGCTGAACGAAGCCAGCGCCACCCAGGTCATGCTGTACGGCGTGCCGGGCTTCTTCAAGCCACGTTTTCCGCCAGCGCCGTTCCAACCGCATGGATCGATCGGGGCCATCAGCTATTACGACACCACGCCGCTCAAGGAAACGCTGGAGCGGCTGGTCGACTTCGACCGCATCAATGCGGGCAGCATGCGGCTGTCGGTGGGCGCCGTCAATGTGCGCACCGGCAACTTCGAATACTTCGACTCGAGCAAGCAGACCATCGACGCCCGCCACATCATGGCCAGCGGTGCGCTGCCGCCGGGTTTTGCGCCGGTGGAGATCGATGGCGAACACTATTGGGACGGCGGCCTGGTCTCGAACACGCCGCTGCAGTACGTGCTCGACCAGCCCGGCAGCACGCGCCGCACCGTGTTCCAGGTCGATCTGTTCGCCGCGACCGGTGCGCTGCCCGGCTCGCTGCAAGAGGTCACCGGCCGAGAAAAGGACATCCGTTTCTCCAGCCGTACCCGGCTCAACACCACCAACGAGTTGGACCGCCAGGTGATTGCCCAGGCCGCCAAAAGGCTGCTGGCCAAGCTGCCGCCGGAGCTGCGCAACGACCCCGATGTGCTTGCCCTCTCGAAGCTACGCTGCGAAAGCGCGGTAGACGTGGTGCACCTGATCTACCGCAGCAAACATTACGAGCGGCAGTCGAAAGACTACGAGTTTTCGCGGCAGTCGATGCTGGAGCATTGGGAAAGCGGCCGCGCCGACATGGCGCACACGCTGCATGACACACGCTGGCTCAACCGCGAGCCGCTGCCGTCCGGGGTCAGGGTCTTCGATCTTTCGTCCGAACACCCGAGCGCGCGCAAGGCCACGGCCGTATCCGACACCAACAAAGCCCTCGACACCAGCAAGACCGCCCCATGAACATCGAAACCGTCAAACAACGCGCCTTCGCCATGCCGCTGACCAGTCCGGCATTTCCGCCCGGGCCCTACCGCTTCGTCAACCGCGAATTCCTGATCGTCACCTACCGCACCGACCTGGACGCGCTGCGCGCCGTGGTGCCCGAGCCGCTGCAGATCACCGAGCCCATCGTCAAGTACGAGTTCATCCGTATGCCCGACTCCACCGGCTTCGGCGACTACACCGAATCGGGCCAGGTGATTCCGGTCACTTTCGAGGGCCGCGCTGGCGGCTACGTGCATTCCATGTACCTGAATGACGAAGGTCCGATCGCCGGCGGCCGCGAGTTGTGGGGTTTCCCGAAGAAACTGGCCGCGCCGAAGATGTCGGTCGAAGTCGACACCCTGCTCGGCGTGCTCGACTACGGCCCGGTGCGTGTGGCCACCGCCACCATGGGCTACAAACACCGCTCGCTGGACCACGCCGCCGTGCTGGCCAATCTGCTCGCGCCTAACTTCCTGCTGAAGATCATCCCGCACGTGGACGGCAGCCCGCGCATCTGCGAATTGGTGCAATACTATCTGGAAGACGTGATGATCAAGGGCGCATGGACCGGCCCGGCAGCGCTGCAACTGGCCCACCATGCGTTGGCGCCGGTAGCGCAATTGCCGGTACTGGAAGTGCTCTCGGGCACCCACATCCTGACCGACATGACGCTCGGCCTCGGCACCGTCCTGCACGACTATCTCACCTGATTTCTGCCTGATTTTTTCAACCTTCATCACACGGAAAAACGCCCATGAAACTGCAAGACAAAGTCTGTATCGTCACCGGCGCCGCCAGCGGCATCGGCAAGGAAATCGCCCTCACCTACGCGCGCGAAGGCGGCAAGATTGTGATCGCCGACTTGAACAAAGATGCGGCGCAGGCCGCGGCCGATGAAATTATCAAGGCCGGCGGCACGGCGATGGCCGTGGCCATGGACGTGACCAACGAGGAACAGGTCAATGCCGCCGTCGCCGAAGCCGTGGCCGCCTATGGCGGTGTCGACGTGCTGGTGAGCAATGCCGGCATCCAGATCGTGCACCCGATCGAAGAATTCCCGTTCGCCGATTGGAAGAAGATGCTGGCCATCCACCTCGACGGCGCGTTCCTCACCACCAAGGCCGTCGTACCGCACATGCAGAAGTCGGGCAAGGGCGGCAGCATCATCTACATGGGCTCGGTGCACTCCAAGGAAGCCTCGGTGCTGAAGTCGGCCTACGTCACCGCCAAGCATGGCCTCATCGGCCTGTGCAAGACGGTGTCCAAGGAAGGCGGCAAGTACAAGATCCGCGCCAACGTGATCTGCCCCGGCTTTGTGCGTACCCCGCTGGTCGAAAAGCAGATTCCCGAGCAGGCCGCGGCCCTGGGCATCAGCGAGGACGACGTGATCAAGAAGGTCATGCTCAAGGAAACCGTGGACGGCGAGTTCACCACCGTGCAGGACGTGGCCAACGTCGCCCTGCTCTTCGCCGGGTTCGAGACCAACGCGCTGACCGGCCAGTCGCTGGTGGTGAGCCACGGCTGGTTCATGCAGTAAGTGCAATAGGGCGCCCTGCCCCTCTCCCGGATCAGAGCGTCGCGGCCAATCGGCTTGCCTGGTTGATCGCACGCTTGGCATCGAGTTCGGCCGCGACATCGGCACCGCCGATCAGGTGTGTCACCACGCCTGCGGCCTGCAGCGGAGCGAGCAGCTCGCGCAGCGGCTCCTGGCCCGTGCACAGCACGATGGTGTCGACCGCGAGCCAGCCCGGGTTCTCGCGCGCCTCGCCGTAGCTCAGCATCAGACCTTCGTCACCGATGCGCTCGTAGTTCACGCCCTCGATGGTCGTCACACGCTTCATCTTGAGCGAAGCCCGATGGATCCAGCCAGTGGTCTTGCCCAGGCGGGCGCCCGCCTTTGAGGCGCTGCGCTGCAGGAGAAAAACATCTCGAGCGGGCGGGGCGATTTTCGGAACGACCCCCTCGACGCCGCCACGCGCCGAGGCCGGGTCGGCGACGCCCCACTCCGCCAGCCACTTCGCGGCGTCGAGCGTGGCCGAGTGGCCGTCGTCCACCAGGAATTCCGCCACGTCGAAGCCGATGCCGCCAGCGCCGATCACGGCCACCCGCCGCCCCACAGGTTTGCGGTGCCGCAGCACGTCGATGTAGCTCAACACCTTGGGATGGTCGATCCCCGGAATATGGGGCGTGCGCGGAACCACACCGGTCGCGAGGATCACCTCGTCGTAGCCGCCATCGATCAGCTGTTGCGCGCCGACGCGAGCACCCAGGCGCAGTCGCACGCCGGTGGATGCCACGCGTTGTCGAAAGTAGCCGACCATGCCATGGAACTCTTCCTTGCCCGGCACCACCTTGGCCATGTTGAGCTGGCCACCGATTTCTTCGGCCGCGTCGAACAGATCGACCGCGTGGCCTCGCTCGGCCAGCACCGTGGCCGCCGAAATGCCAGCCGGCCCCGCGCCGATGACCGCGAAACGTCGCCTCTTCGGTGCGGGAAGGTAGTTGAGCTCGGTCTCATGGCAGGCGCGCGGATTGACCAGGCAGCTGGCCACCTTCTCCACGAAGATGTGGTCCAGGCAGGCCTGGTTGCAGGCGATACAGATGTTGATCTGCTCCGGCTGCCCGGCCGCGGCCTTGCGCACGAAGTCCGGGTCGGCCAGCATCGGGCGCGCCAGTGACACCATGTCGGCGAAACCATCGGCCAGCAATTGTTCCGCCACCTCGGGCGTATTGATCCGGTTCGAGGTGACGAGCGGAATGCTCACCTCCTGCTTCATCTTCTGCGTGACCCAGGCAAAGGCGCCGCGCGGCACGCTCGTCGCAATGGTGGGGACGCGCGCTTCGTGCCAACCGATGCCGGTGTTGATGATCGTGGCGCCGGCAGCCTCGATCGCCTTGGCCAGCAACACCACCTCGTCCCAGTTGCTGCCGCCGGGCACCAGGTCGATCATCGACAGGCGATAGATCAGGATGAAGTCGGGCCCGACGGCTTCGCGCGTGCGCCGCACGATCTCGACCGGCAGCCGCATGCGGTTGGCATATGAGCCGCCCCAGTCGTCGCTTCGCCGGTTGGTGGCTGCCGCAATGAACTGGTTGATGAAATAACCCTCGGAGCCCATGATCTCGACGCCGTCGTAGCCGGCCTCGCGCGCCAGCACGGCGCAGCGCACGAAGTCCTGAATTTGTTGCGCGATGCCGGCGGGCGTCAGCGCCATCGGCGGATAAGGGGAAATCGGCGAATGCAGCGCCGAGGGTGCCACGCCGTTGCGGTGCATGGCGTAGCGACCGGTGTGCAGGATCTGCAGCGCGATTTTGCCGCCTTCCGTATGCACGGCGCGGGTCACGGGCTGGTGGCGCTGGACGTCACGCGCCGTGGTCATCGTGCCGGCGCCTGCCATCGGTGTTGCGGCCTCGTTGGGCGCGAAGCCGCCGGTGACGATCAGGCCCACCCCGCCACGCGCGCGTTCGGCAAAGTAGGTCGCCAGGCGGTCGAGCTTCTCGTCGTCTTCGAGACCGGTGTGCATCGAGCCCATCAGCACCCGGTTCTTCAATGTGGTGAAGCCCAGGTCCAGGGGCGCGAGCAGATGGGGATAGGACTGCGTGGCCATCGTGCTCACCACCGCTCGTTCCAGGGACGCAGGTCGAGCTCGAAAGTCCACGCGTCGCGCGGCTGCGTGTGCAGATGCCAGTAGTTGTCGGCGATATGGTCAGGGTTCAGGATGCCGTCCTGGTCCTTGCTGGCGTACTTTTCCGGGAAGTTGGTGCGGATGAATTCGGTGTCGATGGAGCCGTCGACCACGACATGTGCGACGTGAACGTTTTTCGGACCCAACTCACGGGCCATGCTTTGCGCCAGCGCGCGCAATGCGTGTTTCGCGCCGGCGAAGGCGGCGAAGGTGGCGGAGCCGCGCAGCGCTGCGGTCGCTCCGGTGAACAGGATCGTGCCGCGCCCGCGCTGGCTCATGCGCTTGGCCGCCTCGCGGCCGTTGAGGAAGCCGCTGAAGCAGGCCATCTCCCAGATCTTGAAATACTTGCGCGCCGTCTCCTCGACGACCGGCGACGGCACATTGGCGCCGATGTTGAAGACCAGCACCTCGATCGGACCGATCTCGCGCTCGATCTTCTCGAACAGGGCAATGACCTCCTCCTCCTTGCGCGCATCGGAACCGAAAGCGTAGGCCTGGCCGCCCGCGGTACGGATGCTCTCCACCAGCGGCTGAAGCTTTTCCTTGTCGCGCCGTGTAACGCAGGCGACGAAGCCCCCTGCCGCAAAACGCTTGGCAATGGCGCCGCCGGTGGAATCGCCGGCGCCGATCACCAGCGCCACCTTGGCGCCGGACGTGTCTTGAGTCATGGAGTCTCCTTTATAAAACGTTCGTTAACCAATGAACGTTAATCGACCCATGCCGGCCTGTCAACCCGACAACCTTACAAGGGAGGCACGTGCGCGACGCCTCAGGCGTTTCAGGAGAGGTGGGTCTTTTCGATCGAGCGCCGGGTCGACGCCAGAATCTCTTGCCGCGTGCGCTCGCTCTCGACGACACGCGCCATCACGATGGCACCGATGCACTGCGCCATGACGGCCCAGGCGGCATCACCATCGTTGTCGAGCCGGCCGCTCCAGCTCTTTTGCAGCTTTTTAAGTGACCGCTCGACCGCTGCGCGCACCGGCGGCTCCGAACGGGCGATCTCGGCGCCGAGTGCCGGCAACACGCAGCCCGTCTCGGGGTGCAGCGCGTGGGCGCTGCTGAGGTAGCTGCGCAGGCATTTGGCGACATGGTCGGGCTGCGAGCCCTCGGTACCGGCAAGCATGTCGGAACTGTTGTCCATTTCGCGTTCGACGATGGCCGCGAACAATTCGCCCTTGGAGCCGAAGTGGCTGTAGAACGCCCCGCCCGTCAGGCCGATGGCCGACATCAGGGCATCGACACCGGTGCTGGTGAAGCCGCCCTTCTTGGCGATGGCCCGGCTGCTCGCGAGCAATTTCTCGCGGGTTTCTTGTTTGTGGTTGGTGGCGTAACGCATGGGTGACTCCTCGCTCAGGGTTTCCCCGTTGACATGGGCAAAACCATAACATATCGTTCGTTAGATAAACGATCGTTTTTTAAAAGCAGGAGGCATGTATTCATGAGACAACGCGTCGAGTTCTTTTTTGATGTGGGCAGCCCCGCGTCGTACCTGGCGTGGACCCAGTTGCCGTCCCTGTGTGAACAGGCCGGCGCGGAGCTGGCCTACCGCCCCATGCTGCTGGGAGGCATCTTCCAGGCGACTGGCAACGCGTCACCCGCCGCCGTGCCAGCCAAGGGCATCTACACCCGCAGAGACCTCGCGCGGTATGCCGGCCGCTACGGCGTCCCCTTGAAAGACAACCCCTTCTTCCCGATCATCACCCTGATGCTGATGCGCGGAGCCGTGGGCGTTCAACTGCGCATGCCGGAGCGCTTTCAGGACTATCTTCGCGCGGTGTTCAAGGCACTGTGGATCGACGCTCTGGACCTCAACCAGCCTGCGCTGACCGCCACCGCCTTGCGCGACGGTGGCTTCGACGTCGATGAGGTCATGGCGCTGGCGAACAGTCCGGACGTGAAGGCCGTGCTGCGTGCCACCACCGACGAAGCCGTCGCGCGCGGCGTCTTCGGCGCCCCGACCATGTTCGTCGGCAGCGAGATGTTCTTCGGCCAGGACCGGCTCGACTTCGTGCGCGAAGCAATCGCCTGAACCGGCCACGCCATTCCCTCTACAAGAACCCTGATGGAGACAAAGAAATGCAATCGCGCCCCTGGCACCACAGCTACCCCGAAGGCATGCCGCTGGACGCCCCGATCGAGCCTGGGTTGACACTGCCACAGCTGCTGCAGCGCAGCTTTGATCGTTATCCCGAGCACATCGCCTTCACCTGCATGGGGGCGAGCCTGAGCTACGGCGAACTCGAACGCCTGTCGTCGGCCTTCGCCGCCTACTGGCAACAAGCCGGCATGAAGCAGGGAGACCGCGTGGCGCTGATGCTGCCCAACAGCCTCGTGTACGCTGTTGCGCTCGCGGGTGCCCTGCGAGCGGGGCTCGTGTGTAACGCCTCTGCCGCTGTACCACATCTACCCGCTCAACGTGGCCTTGCTGCTGTTTTCGCGCGCGGCACCAACCGCCTGATGGCCAACCCGCGCGACATCGGTGCTTTGTTGACGGAATTCAGGCGCGCTCCGTTCAGCATCCTGATCGGCGTCAACACCCTGTTCAACGGACTGCTCGCGAGCGGCGGTACAGCCGGGAGAGCGCGGCGAGCTGTGCGTCAAGGGACCGCAGGTCTTCTCCGGCTACTGGGAGCGTCCGGAGGAAAGCGCCAAGGTTTTTACCGAAGACGGCTGGTTTCGCACCGGCGACATTGTCACCATGGACAGCAACGGTTTTCTCTACGTCGTTGACCGGCTCAAGGACATGATCCTGGTGTCGGGCTTCAACGTGTACCCGAACGAGATCGAGGCGGTGGTCGCCATGATGCCGTCTGTACTCGAATGCGCGTGCATCGGTGAGCCCGACGAACGCTCGGGCGAGGTGCCACATCTCTTTGTTGTACCGAGGGATAAGACGGTGACGGCCGCCCAGGTCGAGGCGCATTGCCGCATCAATCTGACGGCCTACAAGCGGCCACGCCGCATCAGCTTCGTCGATGCGCTTCCCAAGTCGCCGGTCGGAAAGATCTTGCGCAAGGAACTGCGCACGCTGCGGCAACCTGTCATGTCGGCCTGACGGAGGCCCAAGCAGGAACGGACCGGCGCCCGTTTGAGGCGCAGGGTCACCACTTGCCCTTGGTAGCCCGCTGTTTGCGCATGAAGGCGGCGATCAGCTCGGCCGAATCATTTTTGCCCGCGCGTTGCGCGAAGTCGATGGCGGAGAGCTCCTGCATGTTCTTCAGCGTCGGGTCGGCACCTTCGTCGAGCAGCAGTTGCACGGTCTCCGCCGTGCCGTAGGAGGCGGCCATCATCAGCGGCGTGGTCTTGTTCGGCGACTCCGCATCGATGTAGGCGTAGTTTTCCAGCAGCAGCTTGATCACGTCCAGGTGGCCGCGCGTGGCGGCGTAGTGCAGCGGCGTCCAGCCGGTCTTGTTGACGTCGGCACCCCGCGTGATCAGCTTCTGGCAGATGTCGAGCTGGCCGTTGATCGCAGCGATCATCAGCGGGCTCTCATCCTTGTCGTTGCGGATTTCGACCTTGGTCTTCGGCCAGTCGATCAGCACCTGGGCCACCTTCAGCGAAGGCTCGCGCAGCGCCAGGAACAGGCCGGTCTGGCCTTTCAGGTCGGGCGTATTGGCATCGAAGCCGCGCTTGAGCAGGGTCTTGATGGTACCCGGGTCGTCTTGCTTGACGGCAGCGAAGAAGTCGTCGAACGAGCCCGCATGCACGGCACAAAATCCAATTAAAACAATAATGTAAATTGCTTGTTTAAAGTAAAACTTAAAGTTAAACATCAGGCCAGAACTCCCTTGAAGAGCCGGTCGAAGTTGCCGCTGGTGAGCGCGGCGATGTGCTCCACCGTGGTGTTTTTCAGCGCCGCCAGCTGCTTGGCCACGAACGGCACATACGAGGGGTTATTGGTCTTGCCGCGGTACGGCATCGGCGCGAGATAGGGGCTGTCGGTCTCGATCAGCAGCCGGTCCAGCGGCACGAAGCTGGCCACGTCGCGGATGTCCTGCGCACTCTTGAAGGTCAGGATGCCCGAGAACGAGATGAAAAAACCCAGGTCGAGCGCAGCACGCGCCACCTCGGCGGTTTCGGTAAAGCAGTGGAACACGCCGCCGGCAGACCCCGCCGAGCCGTCCTCACCCTCCTCTTTCAGGATGGCGATGGTGTCGCTGGATGCGCTTCGGGTATGGATCACCAGCGGCTTGGCGGTCTGGCGCGCGGCGCGGATGTGGGTGCGAAAGCGCTCGCGCTGCCATTCCATGTCGGCGATGCTGCGGCCTTCGAGGCGGTAATAGTCGAGCCCGGTCTCGCCGATGCCGACGACGCGTGGCAAGGCAGCACGTGTCAGCAGGTCGTCGAGCGAGGGTTCGCGCACGTCGTTGTTGTCGGGGTGCACGCCGACGGTGGCCCAGAAGTTGTCATAACCCGTGGCCAGGGCATGCACGTCCTCGAATTCTTCGAGCGTGGTGCAGATGCACAGGGCGCGGTCGACGCTGGCCTCGGCCATGGCGCTGCGGATGGCGGGCAACTGGCCGGCCAGGTCGGGATAGGTGAGGTGGCAGTGGGAATCTGTGAACATGGGAAATTTACTCACCCCCAAGTCGCTCACTTCGTGTAGCTCTCCCCCCTTGCAGGGGGCGATACCAGCGGCCTGGCAAAGGCTCTCCTGAGCTCTGTCGAAGGGCCAGTTCCGCGGTATCTCTGGAAGGGGCAATCGCGCTTGACGGCTCGGCGGCTTGGTGAAAGTGGATGCTAAATGGTTTGAGTGGGCCGGTCCGAACCCAAGTGGCCACCGAGCAGCTCTTCGATCTTCAGCTTGAGCAGCCGTGCCTTCTCGTCCTTCGGGAACTGGATGCCCACGCCCTGCGTGCGGTTGCCCGCAGCACGGCCCGGCGTGACCCAGGCCACGCGGCCGGCGATCGGGTAACGCTGCGGATCTTCGGGCAGCGACAACAGCACGTAGACGTCGTCGCCGAGCTGGTATTCGCGTGTCGTGGGAATGAACATGCCGCCTTCGGAGAACAGCGGGATGTAGGCCGCATACAGCGCCGCCTTTTCCTTGATGGCGAGCTGGATGACACTCGGGCGCGGCGAAGAGGAGTTGCTGCTCATGGATGGGGCGCTTCTATGAAACCGTGCAATAAATATCTATCGCTTCGAGTTTAGGGCGGTTTGCGCGCGGCTCACAAGGGTTTCGAGCATCAGGCCCGAATTAAACGGATGTTCCACCACACGGGCCGTGGCACCAAGCTCCTTGGCCCAGCGCGTGAGCGCCCCCATCGAGGCCGCCGGCGGCAGGTCGGCATCGGCAAAAAAACGCGGCGCGGCGCCGTTGTGTACCACCAGCAGGTCATGGCACAGCTTCTGCAGCGCGTCCACCACCTGGGCCATGCCCCAATCGGCAAACACGGTCGCATCGCCGCGTGCCACGGCCTTGGGCACCAATGACCAGGTCTTGGCGTTCTGGCCGGCGCGGGCCAGCCGCAGCGCATCGTCGGGCCGGCCCCCGGCCGCGGCCAGCAGCACGCTGGCGTCCACCGCGGGCACGTCCTGCGACTGCAGCCACTGCAGTGCGTCCACGGGCGCGGGCCAGGCCATGTTGTGGCCCATGCAGCGGCTGCGGATGGTGGGCAGCAATTGGTGCGAAGCACCGGTGGCGAGCACGAATTTCACGTCGCCGGGCGGCTCCTCCAGCGTCTTCAGCAGGGCATTGGCGGTGACGTGGTTCATGCGCTCGGCCGGGTACACCAGCACCGCCTTGCCACGGCCGCGCGCGCTGGTTCGCTGCGAAAACTCGACCGCGTCGCGCATCGCCTCCACGCGGATTTCCTTGCTCGGCTTGCGCTTCTTGTCATCGATGTCGGACTGGGCTTTTTCGGACAAGGGCCAGCCGAGCTCCATCATGCTGGTCTCGGGCATCAGCACACACAGGTCGGCATGGGTGTGCACGTCGATGGCATGGCAACTGCCGCATTCGCCGCAGGCACCGCGCGCTACCGCCTCGGCGGAACCATCAAAACGGTCGCACAGCCAGGCGCGCACCAATTCCAGCGCCAGGCTGTATTGGCCCAGGCCCGACGGCCCCTGCAGCAGCCAGGCATGGCCACGCTGGCCGAGCAAGGCCGTGCGCTGCGCCACGAGCCACGGCGGCAGAACTTCGGCTTCCACCACGGCGCCCATTTCGCCGCTCACACCAAACCCTCGGGCGTGGGCACCATGATGGACAACCAGCCGCGCCGCACCAGCGCGCTGGTGACCTGCTGCCACACCGCATGGCGCGAAGCCGCGGCATCGATGCATGCAAACCGGCCTGGCGACTGCGCGGCGCGCTCGGCATAAGCCTGGGTCACCTTGCGGAAGAACTCCACCGGCTGGGCCTCGAAGCGGTCCGGCACGCGGGCGCCGGCCAGGCGTTCGGCGGCAGTCTCGGGTGCGAGTTCGAACAGCAGTGTCAGATCGGGTTGGCGCAGTTGCGGGTTATTGGGCGCCGTCTGCACCCATTGCTCCAGCGTCGACAACACGCCCAGGTCGAAGCCGCGCCCGCCGCCCTGGTAGGCGAAGCTGGCGTCGGTGAAACGGTCGCTGATCACCACCTCGCCGCGGGCCAGCGCCGGCTCGATCACCTGTTGCAGGTGATCGCGCCGCGCGGCGAAGATCAGCAGCGCCTCGGTCAACGGGTCCATGGCGTCAGCCAGCACCAGCGCGCGCAGCTTTTCCGCCAGCGGCGTGCCACCGGGCTCGCGGGTCAAGGTCACCGTGCGGCCCTGGGCACGAAAGGCCTGGGCCAGGGCTTCGATGTGGGTCGATTTGCCGGCACCGTCGATGCCTTCGAAACTGATGAAAATGCCGTTAGTCATGAACACCCCCAGGTTGGCTCACTGCATGTAGCCGCCCACCCCCTTGCAGGGGGCGACACCAGCGGCCCGGCAAAGCCGGTTCCGCGGTGTCCCTGGAACAGGACAGGCTTGTCCTTAAACTGCGCATATCACTTTCTCTGGTATTGGTTGACTGCCCGATTGTGCTCCTGCAGCGTCGGGCTGAACTGGCTGCTGCCGTCGCCGCGCGCCACGAAATACAGCGCGGTGGTCGGCGCCGGCTGTACCGCGGCCAGCAGCGAGGCCGCGCCGGGCATGGAGATCGGCGTGGGCGGCAGGCCGGTGCGGGTGTAGGTGTTGTAGGGCGTGTCGGCCTGCAGGTCGCGCCGGCGCAGGTTGCCGTCGAAACCGGGGCCCAGGCCGTAGATCACCGTCGGGTCGGTCTGCAGCGGCATGCCGATGCGCAGCCGGTTGTTGAACACGCCGGAGATCAGCGGCCGATCGGCGCCCTGCCCGGTTTCTTTCTCGATGATGCTGGCCAGCGTCAGAGCATCCCCTGGCGTTTTCAGCACCGTGTCGGGCTGGCGCTGGGCCCAGGCGGCGTCGAGCTTCTTGTCCATGGCCTGCATGGCGCGCCGGAGCACGTCCAGGTCGCTCGATCCCTTGGCATAGGTATAGGTGTCGGGGAAAAACCGGCCTTCGGGTGCAACGCCCGGGCGGCCCAGCGTCTTCATCAGCAGATCGGGCGCCAGCGCCTGGGAGTCGGGCTTGAGCCGCTCGGCCTTGGCCAACGCCTCGCGCAGCTGGCGGAAATTCCAGCCTTCGACGAAGGTCACCGAACGCAAGGCCTGTTCGCCGCGCACCAGTTTGCCGAGCAGGCTGATCGGGGTGGCGCCGGGCTCGATCTCGTAGCTGCCGGCCTTGATCTGGCGCGCCTGGCCCGACAGGCGAAACAACAGGAACAACAAGGGGGCCGGGGTCTGCACGCCGGCATCGGCCACGGCCTCGGCCACGCCGCGCGCCGAAGTGCCGGGCGCAATCGTCAGATCCAGCACCGCATCAGCGCCTCCCCCCCTCGGCAAGGGCCGATGCGCCCACCACCAGCCCGCGCCGCCGCAAAGGACTGCCAAGACCACCAACCAACGCACTAAACGACCCAAGAAGCGACGCACAACCCTACCCGCCTTATGAACAATGGAGGCGCATGATAATTGACGCCATGAAACACCCACTTCCCGGTTTCCATGGTTTTGCAGCACTCACCCACCTGGGGGTGATCCGCGTCGATGGCGAAGACGCCGTCAAATTCCTGCAGGGCCAGCTTACCAACGATTTCGCACTGCTCGACGACGGCCATGCCCGGCTGGCCGCGTTCTGCTCGCCCAAGGGCCGCATGCAGGCCAGCTTCGTCGGCTTCCGGCGCGGCCCGACCGAAGTACTGCTGGTCTGCAGCCTCGACCTGCTGGCCGCCACGCAAAAACGCATGTCGATGTTCGTCATGCGGGCCAAGGCCAAGCTCAGCGACGCCACCGCCGACTTCAAGCTCTACGGCCTGGTCGGCGACGCGGTGGCCCAGGCCATCGATGCGGCCGCAGCCCCGTGGACCCGTGTCGATGCCGATACCGGTACCGGCGCCGCCACGGCCATTGCGCTCTACCCCGCCAATGACCAGCCGCGCGCCCTGTTGCTGACGCCAGCCGACGCGCCGGCGCCGGCCGGCCTGGCCCTGAGCGCCGAGCAATGGCTGTGGACCGAAGTGCACAGCGGCGTGGCCACCGTGTCGCAGCCGATCTTCGAAGCCCTGGTGCCGCAGATGCTCAACTACGAATCGGTCGGCGGCGTGAACTTCAAGAAGGGTTGTTACCCCGGCCAGGAAGTCGTGGCGCGCAGCCAGTTCCGCGGCACGCTGAAGCGCCGGGCCTATGTGGTGCACGCCGACGCGCCGGTGAACGCCGGCCAGGAAGTGTTTGCCGACACCGACCCCGGGCAACCCTGCGGCGTGGTGGTGCAGGCCGCGCCCGCACCCGGCGGCGGCTTCGACGCCATCGTGTCGATGCAGATCGCCGCGCAAGGCGCGGGATTGGCGGTCGGCACGGCCAACGGGCCGGTATTACAGGTGCTGCCGCTGCCTTACGAATTGCTGGCCGACATCTGAGAGGGTGAGAGGATTTCGATGCGACCTTGACCCGCGCAGTAGAAATAATCTCACCCTCTGAGCCGACAAATCAAATCGGGGTCAGCCTCTTGAACATCTCGATGTGCGGGATGCCGGCTTCCTCGTACACCTCGCCGCGCGCCGTGAACCCGCAGCGCAGGTAAAAGCCCTGGGCGCTGGTCTGCGCGTGCAACAGCACCTCGTGGTCGCCGCGTTCGGCCGAGGCGGCCACCAGCGCCGCCAGGACCGCGCGGCCGACACGGGTGCCACGCAAGGCCTTTTTCACCGCCATGCGGCCGATGCGGCCCACACCCGGCGCCTGTGTGAGCAGCCGGCCAGTGGCCAGCGGCTGACCGAGACGGTTGAACACCACCGCATGCAGCGCCGTGGCGTCGTCCGTGTCCCACTCCAACTCTTTCGGAATGCCCTGCTCCTCGACGAACACCTCGTGGCGCACGCCGCCAGCCGCCGGACCGAGTGTGTCCCAGGCGCCGACCTTGAGCGTAAAAACCGGCTCGCCCGCGGCATGGGCAGCGATCAGGCTGCACAGTGCTTCAGGAATCGGTTTGGACTTCTGCACGGCCGGGTCGGCAAACACATAGACGAGTTCGCCACTGACCAGCGTCGTATCGCCGCGCTTCACCGTGCCGGCCATCTGCATCGAGCTGGCGCCGATGCGTGCGCACCGCAAGCTGATGTCGAGTATGTCGTCGGCACGCGCCGAGGCGTGGTATTCGAGTGACGCCTTCTTCAGGTAGAACTCGCCGCCGAGCAGGTGCATGGCCTCGTCGAGCGGCAGTGCCAGCGCGCGCCAGTATTCGGTGATGGCGACGTCGAAGTACAGCAGATAGTGGGCATTGAAGACGATGCGCTGCATGTCGACTTCGGCCCAGCGCACGCGCAGGCGGTGGGAGAAAACGGTCTCGGTCTGGGTCATGTTCGACATCCTGGCAAGGGCATCAAGAGGTGGCGGGTTCGGGCAGATTGAAAGCCTGGCGCAAGGCCTTTGCGGCGTCGCGGTGGGCCTGGCGTGCCTCGGGCAGGGCCCGGCCCATCTTGATGAATTCATGGGTCACGCCACGGTAGATCTCCAGGTCGACCGGCACACCGGCCAGGCGCAGCCGGTCGGCATAGGCCAGACCCTCGTCGACCAGCGGATCGTATTCGGCAAGGCCCAACCAGGCTGGCGCCACGCCGTCCACCTCGGGGGCGAGCAGCGGTGCGAAGCGCCAGTCGTCGCGGTCGGCCGGCGAGCGCAGGTAGAGGTTGAAGAAATAGTCGATGTGTGAACGCTTGAGCACCAGGCCTTCGCCGAAAGCGGTGTGCGAAGGCGTGTCCTGGTGGGCGGACAGGCCGGGATAGAACAGCAGTTGCAGGGCCAGTGGAATGCCCGACCTGGCCTGCAGCGCACAGGCCGCGGCCAGCGTGCCGCCGGCGCTGTCGCCGCCCACGGCCAAGGCGCCAGGCTGCGCACCGATCTGACCGGCATGTGCGGCCAGCCAGGCCAGCGCGTCCCAGGCGTCGTTGGCGGCAGTGGGGAACTTGTGCTCGGGCGCGAGCCGGTAGTCGAGCGAGACCACCATGCAGCCGGCCAGCCGGCTGAGTTCGCGGCACAGGACGTCATGGGTGTCGATGCTGCCGATGGTGAAGCCGCCTCCATGAAAATACAGCAGCAAGGGCAAGGCCGCCTGCGACGGCGCATACAGCCGGGCCGGCAGCGGAAAACCGTCGCGCGCCGGAATGCGCAAGTCTTCCACACGCTCCAGCGCGGGCTTGGGGATTTCGAGCACACCCGCACCCGCGGCGTAGGCGGCGCGCGCCTCCTGGCCGCTGAGGGTGTGCATGGCCGGGCGGCCGGCCTTGGCCATGCGCTCGATCACGGAACGCATGGCGGGGGTGAGCTGGTGAGAAGAGGCGGGGCGACTCGGGTTCGGGAGCATGGCGGCAAAACGGCTGTCTGGCTAAAGTCGGGCATCCTACAACGACAGGCGAGACAAGTCCCATGGCCCTGATCTATTACGTGACCCAGATCCAGTTCGAGTTCGGCGCGGTCAAGCTTTTGCGCCAGGAATGTGAACGCGTGGGCATCACCCGTCCGCTGATCGTCACCGATGCCGGCGTCAAGGCCGCGGGCATCCTGCAAAAGGCGCTGGACGCTCTGCCGGGCCTGCCGGTCGCGGTATTCGACCAGACGCCTTCGAACCCGACCGAAGCCGCGGTGCGCGCCGCGGCCGCCGCCTACCGGGCCGGAAATTGCGACGGCCTGATCGCCGTGGGCGGCGGCTCGGCCATCGACTGCGCCAAGGGCGTGGCCATCGCCGCCACCCATGACGGCCCGCTGGCGCGTTACGCCACCATCGAAGGCGGCTCGGGCCTCATCACCGAACGCGTGGCGCCGCTGATCGCCGTGCCCACCACCAGCGGCACCGGCAGCGAGGTGGCGCGCGGCGCGATCATCATCGTGGACGACCACAGGAAGCTCGGTTTCCATTCCTGGCACCTGGTGCCCAAGGCTGCCATCTGCGACCCGGAGCTCACCCTCGGCCTGCCCGCAAAGCTGACCGCCGCCACCGGCATGGATGCGATCGCGCACTGCATGGAAACCTTCATGGCGCCGGCCTTCAACCCGCCGGCCGACGGCATCGCACTCGACGGGCTGCAGCGCGGCTGGGCCTTCATCGAACGCGCCACCCGCGATGGCAGCAACCGCGAGGCCCGCTTCAACCTGATGAGCGCCTCGATGCAGGGCGCGATGGCTTTCCAGAAAGGCCTGGGCTGCGTGCATTCGCTGAGCCACAGCCTGGGCGGGGTCGACCCGCGGCTGCACCACGGCACGCTCAACGCGATGTTCCTGCCGGCGGTGGTGAAGTTCAACGCGTCCGCCGAGTCGGTGCAGAAAGACCATCGCCTGCAACGCATGGCACAGGCCATGGGCTTGTCATCCGCGGGCGACATCCCCGAGGCGATCCGCGACCTGAACGCCAGGCTCGGCTTGCCCAGCGGACTGGCTGCGATGGGCGTGACGCCCGATCAGTTCGACCGCATCATCAGCGGTGCGCTGGCCGACCACTGCCACAAGACCAATCCGCGCATCGCCACGGCGGACGAATACCGGGGGCTGCTGGAAGAGGCGATGTAGCCGGCCTGCAGTCCTAGACGAACGCCCCCATGTCGGTTCTGGCGCTCCAGTCGATCGGGTCTTGCTGCAGCACCATGTCGATGTCCAGGCCGAGCGTGAGCCCCACGACATCGGGAAAAGTCACCGCCAGGGCCTTGTCGTCCAGTGCGGCTTCCTTGGCGCGCGCGCGCCAGGTGGCCAGGTGGACCACGCCGGCCAGGGGTTCGTAGGCGTCGTTGTCGAAAGGCTCGATCTGGTGTTGCAGGGCGTCGACGATCAGGTCCGGAAACTGCCATTTGCGCGCGAACCCGGCACCCACTTCGGCATAACAGTAGCCGAACATGCGCTGCTCGGTCTTGGCGCGGCGCAGGTCCAGCGGCGGACTCACGCGGTTCAGCGGGGCCATGGCCTCGGGCATGCCCAGGTGCATCACCAGTTCGCCCACGGCATGGATCAACCCGGCGGTGAAGGCCGTGGCCTGATTTTGCCGCACCATGCCGGCCAGCGAACGCGACAGCTTGGCCGTGTTGACGCTGTAGCGCCAGAACTGATGCAGGTCGATGCCTGGCACCGAACGGAAGCTGCTGCCCAGCGCGGCGGCGGCCGCCAGCGAGCGCAAGTGCTCCACGCCCAGCACGGCCAACGCTTCGGGGATGCTGCTGACCTTGCGGGCGAGCTGGAACATCGAGGAGTTGGCCAGTGTCAAAAGCCGCGTGGTCAGCGCCGGGTCGGTGCTGATCAACTGGCTGAGCTTGCGCAGGTCAGGATCCTGGCGCCCGAGCTCGGCCAGCAACAGCGCCACCGCCTTGGGCATGCTGGGCAGCGCGGCCTCGGACGTCAGCAGGATGTTCAACTCCATAAGATTTGGCTCACCCCCAGGTCGCGCACTGCCCCGGGATCGGACCACAGGGCCGAGCACGCAGGTCGCTTCCACCCCCTTGCAGGGGGCGATACCAGCGGCCCGGCGAAGGCTCTCCTGAGCTCTGTCGAAGGGCCGGTTCCGCGGTATCCCTGGTAGGAACGCGTTCCCCGTAAATAGTGGACTAGATAATTTGACACGGTAATGATTATGTACGGCCGACTCAGCGCTTGGTTTGCAGTTTTGCGAATGCCGACGCCATGGCGGACTGCGCCGCCGGCTCGTTTTGCCGGCGCGGCATCTGCTGGCCGCGCCCTGCCCCTTCGAAGCGGTTGTCGCGCGGGCCGTCCTTACGGGCCGGGGTGTCGCCCAGGCGCATGGACAGGCCGATGCGCTTGCGCGCCACGTCGACCTCCATCACCTTGACCTTCACGATGTCACCGGTCTTGACCACTTCGCGTGCGTCGCCCACGAACTTGTGGCTCAGTTGGCTCACATGCACCAGGCCGTCCTGGTGCACGCCGAGGTCGATGAAGGCGCCGAACTGCGCCACGTTGCTCACCGTACCCTCCAGGATCATGCCTTCGACCAGGTCCTTGATGTCGTCCACGCCGTCGTTGAAACGCGCCACCTTGAAGTCGGGGCGCGGATCGCGGCCGGGTTTTTCGAGTTCACCCAGGATGTCCTGCACCGTAATCACGCCGAACTTCTCGTTGGCGAAGAGCTCGGGGCGCAAACTCTTGAGCATGTCGGCCCGGCCCATGAGCTCGGCCACGGGTTTGCCGGTCTGGGCGATGATCTTCTCGACCACCGGATAGGTCTCGGGATGCACGCCGGTCATGTCCAGCGGGTTCTCGCCGCCACGGATGCGCAAAAAGCCGGCGCTCAGCTCGAAGGTCTTGGCACCCAGGCCGCTGACCTGCATCAGTTGCTGGCGGCTGGCGAAGGCGCCGTTGGCCTCACGCCAGCGCACCACGGCCTTGGCCACGCTGCCCGACAGGCCGGACACGCGCGACAGCAAAGGCACGCTGGCCGTATTCAGGTCCACACCCACCGAGTTCACGCAATCCTCGACCACGGCCTCCAACGTACGCGCCAGTTCGCTCTGGTTCACGTCATGCTGGTACTGGCCCACACCGATGGACTTGGGGTCGATCTTCACCAGTTCGGCCAATGGGTCTTGCAGGCGCCGGGCGATGCTGGCCGCGCCGCGCAGGCTCACGTCCACATCGGGCATTTCCTGCGAGGCGAATTCGCTGGCCGAGTAAACAGAAGCACCGGCTTCGCTGACCACGACCTTCTCCACATTGACCGGCGGCATACCCGCCTGGTCGGCCATCTTGGCCAGCAGCTTGATCAGGTCGGCCGCCAGCTTGTCGGTCTCGCGGCTGGCCGTGCCGTTGCCGATGGCGATCAGGTTCACGCCGTGTTTGGCGCAGAGCTTGCCCAGCGTGTGCAGCGAACCTTCCCAGTCCTTCCTCGGCTCGTGCGGGAAGACGGTGGCGGTTTCCACCAGCTTGCCGGTGGTGTCGACCACGGCCACCTTCACGCCGGTGCGGATGCCGGGGTCGAGGCCCAGCACCACGCGCGGGCCGGCCGGTGCGGCCAGCAACAGGTCGCGCAGGTTGTCGGCGAAGACCTTGATGGCGACCTTCTCGGCCTCTTCCCTTAGCTTGGTGAACAGGTCGCGCTCGGTGGACATGCTGAGCTTGACGCGCCAGGTCCAGGCCACGCATTTGCGGATCAGGTCGTCGGCCGGTCGGGCGGCATGGCTCCAGCCCAGGTGAATGGCGATGCGGCCCTCCGCCAAAGACACCGAGGAGGTCGCTAACGCTCCCGTGGGCTTGCCCGGCTCGGGCTCGGGTTGCACCAGCTTGGCGTCCAAAATCTCCAGCCCGCGACCACGGAACACTGCCAGCGCGCGGTGCGAGGGCACGCGGCCGATGGGCTCGTCGTAGTCGAAGTAGTCGCGGAACTTGGCCACGTCGGGGTTGTTCTCGTCCTTGCCGTCCACACGCTTGCTGCGCAGCAGGCCTTCGTTCCAGAGCCACTGGCGCAGACTCTGTACCAGGCCGGCGTCTTCGGCCCAGCGTTCGCTCAGGATGTCGCGCACGCCGTCGAGCACGGCCTGCGCGGTGGTGAAGTCGTCCCCGTTTTCACCCTTCTCGGCTTTCACGAAAGCCTGGGCCTCGTCGGCCGGCACCAGGGCCGGGTTTACAAACAGGCGGTCGGCCAGCGGCTCGATGCCGGCTTCGCGGGCGATCTGGCCCTTGGTGCGGCGCTTGGTCTTGAACGGCAGGTACAGGTCTTCGAGTTCCTGCTTGGTGGCCGCGGCAAACAGGGCGACGCGCAGCGCGTCGGTCATCTTGCCCTGCTCTTCGATGCTGGCGACGATGCTTTCGCGGCGGTCTTCGAGTTCGCGCAAGTAGGCCAGCCGGGCTTCGAGTTCGCGCAACTGGATGTCGTCGAGGCCGCCGGTGACTTCCTTGCGGTAACGCGCGATGAAGGGCACGGTGGCGCCGCCGTCGAGCAGTTCGACGGCGGTTTTGACCTGTTCTTCCCGGACCTTGATTTCTGCGGCGAGCTGGCGAATGATTTTCTGCATGAGGGAGGCGGAAGAGGCTGATTCGAAAAGGCGAACGAGAAAGGGCGAGAGTTTAAGCGCCTGCGGCGGCAGGCTGGAGCGACTGAAATTTGTTACACCCAAAATTGGCATCTCAAAGAGGCGCCTTGTGCGCCAACCGCTACCGAATACATAGCACCGCAGACCCACGATCCGCCTCGCGGCGTGCTGCCGGACCTCGCCCAATTTCTCCCAAATTTCTCCCAAATTGGGCGGCAGACTGTTGCTCACCGCATTAGCCCCTGACCGCATTAGCCCCTGGAGTCCCAGATGCAAGAACAACCCCTGCCCGATACCCTCTCCGAGACCGATCCGCCACGCCCGGCCCACGGTGAAGGCCTCGTCGACGACTTGCAGACCTTGATTGCCACCGCTCCCGACCGCCGCCAAGTGTTGCGCTGGCTGGGCATCGGTGCAGCCAACGGCCTGAGCCTGACGATGCTGGGCGCCTGCGGCGGAGGCGGCGGCGATGCGAGCACATCAAGCTCCTCATCGTCCTCAACCAGTACCTCGACCAGCAGCAGTTGCGTCTCCGAGATCCCGTCAGAAACCTCCGGCCCCTATCCTGGGGACGGCACCAACACCAGTAGTGGCAGCGTGGTCAACGCGTTGCTGCTGTCAGGCATCGTGCGCAGCGACATCCGTTCCTCTATCGTCGGCTCCAGCACCACTGCGGCCGGCATTCCGCTCACCGTCACGCTGACGCTGACGAACGCTTCGGGCTGTACCGCGTTGTCCGGCTACGCCATCTACCTGTGGCACTGCACCCGCGACGGCAAATACTCGATGTACAGCAGCGGCATCACCAGCGAAAACTACCTGCGCGGCGTGCAGGTGACCGACAGCAACGGCCAGGTCAGCTTCACCACCATCTTCCCCGGTTGTTATTCGGGACGCATGACCCACATCCACTTCGAGGTCTACAAAACCGAGACGGCCGCCACCTCCACACCCGCCGGCGACCAGGTGAAAACCTCGCAATTCACCTTTCCGCTAGCCACCCTGAACGAGGTCTATGCCACCAGCGCCTACAGCGCCAGCGTGGCCAACCTGGCCGCCATCAGCTACGCCACCGACAACGTCTTCAGCGACGGCACCAGCCTGCAGATGGCCACGGTGACGGGTAGCACGAGCGCGGGTTACGCGGCCACGCTGAGCGTCGGGATTTCGGCATGAACATGAAAATGCGCACCTCAAAGATGAATACCACGCACCTCAAGCAATTGATCGCAGCCACCCTGGCCAGCCTCATGGTCGCCAGCGCGGCGCATGCTGCCGACACCACGCCACCCAGCGGCAAACCGCCCGGCCCGCCGCCCGAAGCCGTGGCCGCCTGCAAGGGCAAGACCGCCGGCACGACGGTCAGCTTCACCGGACGCAACGGCGAGACCATGACCGGCGTCTGCACGCTGATCGACGGCGTGCTGGCGGCGCGGCCTTCCGGTGGCCCACCGGGCGCGGGCGGCCCGTCAGGCGCGGGTGGTCCACCACCGGCGAAGTAGGCTTTCACCGGAAGACTGGCGTGCGGGATGTGCGCACCGTCGGCGCTAACATCCTGCGGATGCTCCGCCTTACGCTCCAGCGCAAATTCTTCCTCGCACTTACCGTGCTGCTGGCGGCACTGATGCTGGTCTTCGTAAGCCTCTCGCGGCTCGGCCTGCAGCGCAGCCTGGGGGACTATGTAGCCGAGATCGAGCTCAATCGCATGGACTGGCTCGTGCTGCGGCTCGAACAGGCTTATGTGCAGCACGGCGACTGGCGTTTTTTGCAGGACGATGCCAACGCCTGGAAAAACCTGCAGCAGCCGCAAGACCCGCCCTCAGGCCGAGCGGACGACGGCTTCCAGCGCGGGCCACCGCCTTCGCGCAGCTTCGGCGGCCCCGGAGGCCCCCCACCGAATGAAGCGGGGTCAAACCGCCCACCACCGCCGCCGGACGGAGACCGAGGCCCGGGTGGACCAGAAGGCCCTGGCAACCCTGATGGCCCCGGTGGTCCCGCTGGAGGACCCGAATCCATTTACCAGCGGCTTGCCTTGCTCGACGCCAACGCGCAAACCGTGCTGGCCGGCGCCCCGCTGGTGGTGGCTGGCGCCATTCGGCAGCCACTGCACTACCAGGGCCGCCCCATCGGCTACCTCGCACTCGCACCGCAACAAAGTACCCAGAGCGAGGCCGGCCGGGCCTTCATTTCGCAGCAACTCGGCTTCGTGTTGACCACCGGCCTGGCCGGCCTGCTGCTGGCCCTGCTGATCTCGTGGCAGCTGGCACGGCGTTGGCTCGCACCGATCCGCCAATTGATGCTGGGTGCGGAAGCCGTGGCCGCAGGCCGGCTCGACACCCAGGTGCCGCTGCGGGGCAGCGACGAACTGGCCGCACTGACCCAGACCTTCAACGACATGGCCCGGCGCCTGGCCGGCGTCGACGCATCGCGCCAGCGCTGGCTGGCCGACGTGGCCCATGAACTGCGCACACCACTGGCCGCGTTGCGCGCCGACATCGAAGCCCTGCAGGACGGCATCCGTCCGTTCAGCGGCGCCACCGCCGACCGGCTGCACCGTCAGGTGATGCGCCTGGGCCAGTTGGTCGACGACCTGCGGCTGACCATGCAGGACGACAGCGGCCTGCCAGCACTGGCACTGGCGCCGATGCGGCCACTCGAGCTGCTGCTGGACGCGGCGCACGGCATGCAAGGCCGCTTCTCAGAGGCCGGCCTGGTGCTCGACCCGACCGGCCTGCAAGCCATGGCCGACGCTGGCAAGCCGCTCGTGAACGCGGATGCGAGACGGCTCGCCCAGGTGTTCCACAACCTGTTGGAAAACAGCCTCAAATACACCGAGGCCGGCGGCCGCGTCGTGCTCGGCGCCACGATCGACACCACGGCCTTGCACATCGACGTCCAGGACAGCACCCCCGCGCCGGCCACGCACGACCTGCCCAGACTGTTCGAACGCTTCTACCGCGGCGAGGCCTCGCGCAGCCGCGCGCTCGGCGGCTCCGGCCTGGGCCTGGCCATCTGCAAGGCGCTGGTGGAAGCCCACGGTGGCCAGATCAGCGCGCAGGTTTCGCCCCTGGGCGGTTTGTGGATCAGGCTCGATTTACCATTGGTGCCCGCATGAAAATCGCACAGCCCAGCGTCTTCGTGGTGGAAGACGAACCCGACATCGCCGCCGTGCTGGTCGACTACCTGCAGGCGCAAGCCTATGCCGTGCGGCATTTCGCCGATGGAGAGGCCGCGCTGCAGGCCATCCTGGCCACGCCGCCCGACCTGGTGCTGCTCGATCTGATGCTGCCCGGCCGCGATGGCCTGAGTGTGCTGCGGGCGGTGCGCGAGCAACTGAGCCTGCCGGTGCTGTTGCTCACCGCTCGCGTCGAAGAGGTGGACCGGCTGATCGGCCTCGACCTGGGCGCCGACGACTACATCTGCAAGCCGTTTTCGCCACGCGAGGTGGTGGCCCGGGTGAAGGCCGTGCTGCGCCGCACCGGGCTGGTCAAAACGGCAAAGACCGAGACGGTGGCCCCCGCACTGGTGCTCAGACCCGAGGCGTACCAGGCCAGCCTGAACGGCACGGTGCTCGGCCTCACGCGCAAGGAATTTCAGTTGCTGCAGACCCTGGCACGCCAGCCGGGGCGGATCTTCTCGCGCGGCCAGTTGCTGGACCTGGCCTATGCCGACGATCTGGAAGCCAGCGAACGTGCCATCGACAGCCACATCAAGAACCTGCGCAAGAAACTCACGCAACACGACAGCCGGCATGAATGGATCCGCTCGGTCTATGGCGTGGGTTTTGTGTTCAAGCCTGTGGAGGCTTGAAGCGCTTTCCGCGATGGCAAGCTTATGCCAGCGCCCGACGCATCAGGACCAAGCTGGCCGAGGCCTTTTCAAAGTCGTATTCCCGCAGCGCCAGGCTCATGGCATGGGCCATCGCGCGCAAGCTGCTGCCTCTGAGCCGCTCCACACATTCCGCCGCCTTGTCCACGGCATCAGCGTCGCTGTTCTCGATCAAGACCGCCAGTTCCTCGAACATGGTCAAGAGGGCCTGGCGCAGTATGGCGGGAATGTCGGCACCCGCCGGGGCGTCGGCCGCGGTGGTCATGGCGTCGGAGTCGTCGGGGCCTTCGGCGCGGCCGGACACGAGCCGGTCAATACCTTCGACCACGCGCGCCAGCTCCACGCCCACCGCATCGAGCCCTGCCGCGATGGCGTCGTCGTCGCGTGGTTCGGCCATGCTGGCCTCTTCCAGCGCGGTGGCGACATCCTGCAGCATGCGCGCCCCGAGGTTGCCGGCCAATCCCTTGAGTGTGTGCGCCAGTCGTGTGGCCGCGTCGGCCTGCGGCAAGGCCTGGGCGGCCCGGAACTGCACCACGAAATCACGCTCGCTGTCGGCGAACTTGCGCAGCATGCGCTGATAGAACGGCACATTGCCCGACATCACCCGCAGGCCGGCGCGGACCTGAATGCCGGGCAGATCCGGCATCGCGGCCTCGGCCGGCGTGCCACCTCTACCCGTCCGCGCCCGGCGTGCCTCCAACGCCGAAAGGGCTGGCTCCGGGACGGCGCCCGCCACGACTGGCGCAGGCGCAGCGTCAGCGCGCGGCTGCGCCCATTTGGCGATGGTGGCGAACATGGTGCTCACGTCCAGTGGCTTGGTGATGTGGTCGTTCATGCCCACCGCCAGCACACGCTCGCGGTCGCGGCTCATTGCATTGGCCGTCATGGCGATGATGGGCAGCGTGGCGAAGCGCGGATCCTGGCGCAGGATGGAGGTGGCGGTGTAGCCATCCATCACCGGCATCTGGCAGTCCATCAGCACCGCGTCGAAGCTCTGCTGGGCCAGGATGTCGATCGCTTCCTGACCATTGCCGGCCAGCGTCACCTCGACGCCGGCGTTGTGCAACAGGTCGATGGCCAGCTCCTGGTTGATCGCGTTGTCTTCCACCAGCAGCAGCTTGAGCCCGCGCAGCCTGGCCGCGCTGCTGCGGATCGATTCGCGCTGCACGACCTGGCGGGTTTGCTCGACGAAGGGTGTGCTGCCGATGACCTTGTTGAAGGTGTCGAACAGGGTCGAGGCGGTGACCGGCTTGGTCAGCACCCCCGCGAGACCTACCCCCGAATGCTGTGCAGCCTGCATCGCTTCCGAGTGGCCGTAGGCCGTGACCATCACCACCTTGGGCAGCGTGAGGCCGGGCTGGGCCTGCAGCCGCTTCAGCGTGGCGATGCCGTCGAGCTCGGGCATCATCCAGTCGAGCAGGATCATGTCGTAGGGCCGGCCCTTTTCATGCGCCAGCACCGACAGCGCCACCGCGCTGCCGCCGTTGTCCGTCACGTCCACCTGCAGGCCGAAGGCCGTACTCATGTGGCCGAGGATTTCGCGCGCGCTGTCGTTGTCGTCCACCACCAGCACCCGCCGGCGCTGGAATTCGGGCCGGCGCGCCTTGCGCCGTTCGAAGTCCTGCTCGGACTGGCGCTCGAAGCGCGCCGTGAAATGGAAGGTGCTGCCCGCACCGGGCGCGCTGTCGACCCAGAGCCGGCCGCCCATCAGCTCGGTCAGGGTCTTGGAAATGGTCAGCCCCAGCCCGGTGCCACCGTACTTGCGCGAGGTCGAGGAGTCGGCCTGGGTGAAGGCCTGGAACAGCCTGGCGATTTGTTCCGCATCCAGGCCGATGCCGGTGTCGCGCACCCAGAAATGCAGGACCACGCTGCGGGGATCGGGCGCCATGGCCGCGCCCTCGC
>Ga0307515_10004676_pt1 | contig 28092 bp, 27 predicted proteins | sample 17_EM_MG_FD_194513 | JGI IMG/M metagenome (GOLD analysis project Ga0307515, IMG submission 194513) | Populus trichocarpa ectomycorrhiza microbial communities from riparian zone in the Pacific Northwest, United States - 17_EM | ecosystem: Host-associated > Plants > Roots > Unclassified | place... | reverse complement strand
CGAGCTTAATGTAGAACGAATGCGAGGAGAGATTTTCACTGTGTCACCCATTGCATTGCAATCCCGATGCAAGTGTTTACCCAATGAACTGATTCCGACGTATGGTCACAGTTGGCCACAACGCCAGAGTGTTTGTTCAAAATAGGAGACCGACAGAGCGTGAAGAAATGGCGAAATGGCGATCGGAGGGCGATATGTGACACGACGCGTGGTCTTGACGCCGGGCACGGAGTAAACCGCCACCGGGGTGTCTCTGACGGCTCTGACGGAGCGCGTCCACTCTGACGGAGCCATTCCGCCCGGACGGAAATGTTTTTTGCTGATGGAAGCAAATGCAATAGCAAGCGATGTATCCGAAGCGAACACTGTATTGCAATCAGTGACAATCTCAAAGCTAAACATAAATGAGAGTGCGGCATGTGGTGATCGACCAAAGAAAGGCATACACATTGCCAGGCGTTGTGTAAATTGCTACAGCATAACTGCAGCCCCTGCGAAGAGTGTAACACACATGTCGTTCTGATGGTGCGTATACGTCACCACAAAGTAAAGGAGGTACATATGCAACGCGACGGGTAGTGTGGAATTCTCCGTGAGAGGGTACGAGCTTCTTTCCGAGCCGTCAGAGCCTTCCGGAACACCCTGGTGTTTCTGACGGAGACTAGGGTCGTTGCTGACACTCGAAGTGCATCTCTGACTTCAGCATGATTTCGGCCTCCAAGTGTATCTACAAACTACCTCAATCATTGCCGCCAAGTTTGCACGTTCATGACCTCGACGTGTATCTCTAAACCCGCTCCATCATGGCCTTGAAGTTTGCATGATCATGGCCTCTAAGTGTATCTCCACAATCACTCAATTATGGCCTCCATGTGCATCACTGAGGTTACTCAATCTGGGCCACCAAGTGCATCTCAGTGCAATTTGATCTCAGCTTCTGAGTACATCTCCACATTCACACAATCCCAGCCTGAAAGTGCATCTCAAAGTTCTCTCGATCGACTTTGCCAGGTTCTCCTCTGATTATGCTCTGAGTGCCATCTGCAGCCATATTGACCATATGTACATATATATCGAGAGACTTAGATAGAAAAATCATGCCATATTATGATATACCAAATATTGTGACTGTAGCAATGATCAATATGATGGACGAAATGCCTAGTGGTTATGGAACCCTAAGATCCAATGCTGTAAGAGAATGCGGCACCAAGTTTGGCACAGAGCTGTGTAGAGGTCTCAGCTGCTCTGGAAGTCGCCTACAGACCTGTGCTGCGGTTTCCGCTGCTCCAACATTTGAGTATGCTATAAGTCAAATATCATAGCATCCAGAATATACCTCCATTACTGCAGGTGCTTTCAGGACCACCTGAGAATACTTGTGCTGAGTCTGAGAGCACTTTGCTCAGCTCCAGTGGGGCCTGGAAACATCATGAATTACTAAGGAGCAATAGTGAGGTTGACCGGAGTGTCTGGGAGGTAAGTGTGTAGCTTCCAAACCTATTTGCACTTTGCTGATGTAGTAGTTTGATAGTGTACCATTTGGAAGAGAAGATCGGAAGATCGAAATGGCTGGCCCGTAAGGAAATACGAATACAATACTTAACTATAAAAATTTCTTACAAACACCCTTAATAACCCGTTGTGGTTACACTATTGTTGAAAGGATTGTGATGTCTAAACGAAAAGCCTCAGAACCTCTATTGAGGAACCTCAAAAAACCAAACACATCTACGGATTTTGTCTATTATCAACCAGCCAGCCATCCGAAGGTTAAAAAAGTATCAGCCAATAAGATTGGAAAAAGACCTGTTTACCGCTTCTTTATTGATTACGATGGGAACTACTTTCCATTACGGTGTATGTTGGATTTAGGAAGCACTTCCTTTGTCATTTCACCAGAAGCAGCTAAAGCCTTTTCAATACCTGTGGTATCAAGACCTCAGCCGGTTAAAGCAGGAGATGTTTCCGGATCTCAGCTGAAAACGGAGGGGTTATTCACAGTTCCGTTAGGAGTATCATTCGGCAATCATCGGTCTTTCGATGAGGATAGCCATGCTTTCGAGGTAATCAAACCATCCGGGGATTATGATGCTTTAATACCAGCTTGGTATTTGGAGAAGCATAAGGCTAGAGGAACAACTACCAGTCATTTACATTTTCCTCATTGTTCGCAAGAATGCTATAATCATGGAAAGATTCATCCGGAATACTCGATTACCTACGATAAAAGAATAGCATCAAATGATGCAGCCATACATATAGGGGCAATAGTCATGAGCAATCCGTCAATTGCACAAATACTACCAGAACATTATCATAAGTTGCTACTTCTGTTCGACCCGAAGGAAGCTGAGAAACTACCCGATAATACGGGATGCGACCATCGATTCGAACTATTGGGATCAGAAGATAAATTGCGAATGGGACCTATTTATCAACTATCTTTAGAAGAGGAAAAAAATATTGGTTAAATACCTCGATACAATGATCAAGGAGGGCAAAATTCGGCCTTCAAGTAGTACAGTCGGAAGTCCAATACTGTTCGTACCTAAACCTAACGGACGAGGATTACGGCTTTGCATAGATTACCAACATCGTAATGATTATACAAGAAAGGATACAACCCCGTTACCAATACTGGAGGAATTATCTGCACGAGTTCGAAATGCTACACACATTACAAAAATTGACCTCAAGTCTGGGTTTTATTTAATTAGAATGGCGTTGGGTCACGAAAAGTATACCGCCTTTCGCACAAAGTTTGGTCTCTACGAATATCTAGTTATGCCTTTCGGACTCTCCAATGCACCAGCAACATTCCAGAGGGAAACTGTTAGAATTCTGAGACCGTTGTTGGGATTCGAGTTGGTTATACGAACAGACGTTCATATTGATGACGACGACGGAATGGTTGTCGTAGCATATATAGACGACATACTAATAGCCACTACAGGATCCTTGGATAAACACCACAAACAGGTTTCAAAGGTTTTCCAACTCCTTATGGATAACCATATGTGTGTCGAAATAGACAAATGTATTTTCGACGCTTCGGAAACCACCTTTTTGGGATTTGTCGTAAGCGGCTCCGGGTTGAAGATGGATCCAGAAACAGCAAGAGCAATCGTGGAATGGCCCCGCCCTACGTCCAGAAAGGAAGTTCAACAACTATTAGGCCTTTGGAATTCCTACCGAAGGTTTATCCATAACTTTTCAGGATTAGTTTCACCTATTACCGATGTACTTCGGCAGGACGTCAATTTCCAATGGGGAGAAACCCAAGAAGCAGCGTTTCTTAAAGTCGTAATACTGTTTACGTCTGGCAAAACTCCCATCTTGAAACATTATGATCCGGATAGACCAGCACTTTTGGAAACGGATGCTTCAGACTTCGCAATAGCCGGCATTTTGTCACAAAAATTCGAAGATGGAAAAATTCATCCAGTTAGATTCGTCTCCAGAAAGTTAACTCCAGCGGAGCTTAACTATGATGTTTATGATAAGGAAATGCTAGCAATAGTGTTTTCGTTACGGAAAAATCGACATTATCTTCACGGAGCCGAACATCAAACTAAGATTTTTCCCGACCACCGGAATTCACGCGCTAGAGAAGCCCGGCGATTAGCCCCTGGGAAGAGAGGAACAGAGTCTCGAAGCGTCCGGTTAAAAACCAGCCGATGTATGGTTCACATTGGGTAAACCGATGTGGATGATGTACAACAGGCCACCTCTCAAGATAGAACACTAGGTACTGCCGGTGGAAATGGCGGCTCAAGAGGAGTGTCGCACCCACGACGAGAAGCGGCTATGTGGGAAGTCTTTGGTTAGTGTTTCCCCTTTGGATGGCCCACGGTCGCAGAGGCCCATTGGGTTGGGTACGCGGCAGGCTCCAGATGATTGTGGGAATTCGTCAATCCCACGGAAAATGCGAGACAGGGTGAGGCCTTAGTCAGCAATGGCGAAAGGTAATGGGAAGCAGACCTGATAGCAAAGGCTGTGAGCCGTAGCAGCATAGAGGACCCTCGTTGGTATCTGTGCTGGCTCGAGAAGACGGATGCCCCTGTCGGTATATTGAAGCAGAAGGTACTGCCGGTGGAAAGGGCGGCTCAAAAGAGTGTCGCACCCACGACGAGAAGCGGCCCAATGCGATCAGGTATGCTTAAGGTGCAAACGTACTGACATTCTCTTAGATGAGGGAGACCGAAGCTTGTGAATTCGAGCGGTCCAACGTCGGATATGAAAATCTTACCTACTTTAAATCAACAATTCTACTCAATAGAAGACAGGCACGATGGGCTAAGGAACTTAAGCAATATAATTTTGTGATATTGTACCGAAAAGGTTCAGCCAACGTCAAAGCAGACACACTGTCTAGGTGCCCAGCGTTCACCTCTAGAGAAGGGGGTACAACTTCTACAACCAATCAAACCATGCTAGATAAGAGTCAATGGTTAGAAGTTGGAGCTATGGATTTAAACACCAACAACGAATACGAAACAATCCAGATATCAGCTATAGACATGGAACAACTCCTGCCAGAAGCAAAGGAAAGAATTAAGGAGAAGGCCATGCTAGACGAGAAATACAGAGACCTTTGTAAACAGGTATCATTGGGAGGAAACATAGATGGAAATTTCACAATAGCAAACGAATTACTATGCTGGAAAAACAGGATTTATGTACCTGAGGGATTACGACAACGGGTTATTCAGTCAGAACATGATTGGAAGGTGGCAGGACATTTCGGAAGAGAACGTACGATGGAACTCTTGTCTAGAAATTTTTACTGGACCAATGAGGAAAGAGATATAAGGAAGTACTGCAGCGAGTGTGATAATTGCCAAAGAACAAAGGCCCCCAGACACGCTAAGCACGGACTCCTACATCCATTGGAATTGGCCTGTAAACCATGGACGCACATTTCCATGGACTTTATTACCGATCTACCTGAGTCAGGAGGAGCAACAATGATTTTAGTAGTAGTCGACCGCTTTACTAAAATGGCACATTTTATTCCAATCGAGAAAAAGGATTCGCCAACAGTAGCCAGAGCTTACTTGGAAAATGTATGGAAGTATCACGGATTCCGCGAGAATGTAGTATCTGACAGAGATTCAACATTAACGGGAAGCTTCTTTACGGATCTATATAATTACTTAGGAATTAAGCGCAGCATGTCCACGGCCTATCATCCCCAGACTGACGGACAAACCGAACGCATTAACCAAGTGATCGAATTCTATTTACGATCCTACTGCAATTACGAACAGAACAATTGGGCCTCGATGTTAGCAATGGCCGAATACGCTTATAATAATTCTAAGCATTCGTCGACAAAGATATCCCCCTTGTATGCGAATTACGGCTTCGAACCCCGAACGACTTGGCCAACAGAAATACAGTTTAGAAATCCAGCGTCGGAGTTATATGGACATTACATGACCAGTATCCATACGAAACTTAAGGGAAGGCTATCTGAAGCGATGGAATCGATGAAAAAGAATTATAATAAGAAAAGGAAGTCCATCTAACCATTCAAGAAGGGAGAATTGGTTATGCTTAACGGACGGAACATACGGGCAAAACATAGGCGCAGAAAGTTGGAAGATAAGATGTTCGGGCCATTCGAAATTCTATCGGTGGGAAAAAATCAAAGATATTGCAAGCTCAGTCTACCCGACTCATGGAAGATTCAGCCAGTTTTCAACATCGACTTACTAGAACGATATAAGGGGACCGATCTGAAGAAACAGGTAGTCGAAGTTGAAGCCGACGGAGAACACTGGGTAATGGAATCGATAATTGCAAGCGGTCCATCAGACGGGACCAATAAGCAACATGTGTTTTTGGTCAAGTGGAAGGATTTTACGCAGGAAGAAAATACGTGGGAAACGTACGAAAATGTCGCAGAACATAATATGAAATTATTGGAAGATTTTTATAAAAGGAATCCGGGGATAGAAAAGGATGGAAGATTCCAAAGGTAAAGGAAAAGGATAGTTTAGGAGATCGTAGGTGGAAGAGTTGTTTTATTTTCTTATGATTTGTTTATTGTTATTGTTATTGTTTTAGTACCGTCGGGGTCGCCGGTCTTAGAGAAGGGGGTGATGTTAAGGGTTATCTCTTGATTGCGATAAAGATACTTGAATTAGTATACAAGATGCATACATATCTACGATGTCAATTAGACCTATGCATGTGAACATTGAAGTGGTCAGCAACATGCTCTGAGGGGAGAGTACATGTTGGTCGCGCGAAGTGAGGGGACTTCGTTCACACCCGGATACTATCCCAAGACATGTGGGGTAATCTCACACGGCAGTTGGTCATGCAAGTGAAAAAACTTTTCTCCCCACCCGAAAGCGGGATGGGGGTTCAGAGAGGCACAACCTGGTCTGGAGATAAAGGTCTCGACCTGAGCATGACGTAACTGAGGGATTAATGACGTAGGCAAATGTGCCTAGAGCGAGCATCACTAAGTTGACTCTGGTGGTCTGGATCGCAATGTAACCACGTTCGAGTACGAGCTTATGCGTCTTTAATCTACGTTGGCATAGCATCGGTTAGTCGCCGACTAAGTCTATGACTCAATTAATAACTCATGTGTATGAGGGATTAAGAGGCGGAAGCATTATCGTTCGGGCGATAGAATGTTCCAACTACCGACTCGTACGATACAAGGATGTCTGTGGTGATATCACGCAACGGATGGCCTGATTGTTATCAGGAGCGTAACGCTTTTAACCCACATCGCATGAGCGCAATTACCTGAGGGTGTTGTGGCGAGTTATTTCCAGGCGCTAAGGAGGTGTGGCCGAGATAACGCTATCATCGCTATAAGGAAGCATGGGCTATAAAGAGCCAGTGTTGGTCGAAGGAATTGGAGGACATCAGCACAGAAGTTAGCTTTCAGAACACCGAAGACAATCTTAAAATATTATTAAGAATTCTATCTATTTATCTATACTTTAAAAAGAAATAAGTTCCCATTATTTCTTCGTTAATCAACCTACGCGATTATCCGTTATATGCCTGGGCACAGGTATACACAAGACGAGTATGCACTGCAACGAGTTGTCGAGTTATTCGGCAATCTTCTATTGAGTTTGCAAGAGCTCAATTTAACCCACACCTACCGAGTGGTTTTTCGTTTCGTGGAAATCGAGAATATCGACTACCTGGTTTATAGTATCTGAACACCGGCTTGTTACCATTCGAGGAGTTTTCCAAGGACCTGTTGTTCGACGAAGAAGCGTGATCTATATCTACAGATGGGACGGCCTGTGGCATAGGTTTAGATTGGGAGTTCTCATTGTACAGGAACGAGAAGTTGAGTCTTAGGATCAGACGAGGAGAGAAAGAGATATTTGGATAGGCGGCTGTACTTAGTTCAATAAATATTGTATTGATTATTGGGACTAAGAACCCCCGTAACACAATATTAGTGATGAAGCGTGCTAACAAAATTTATGTGAGTGATGTCATACGTATCATACCAAGAGCGGTCAGTGCGCATGACATATCGATCTGAACGACAACAGTAATGCTAAATTCATCCATGTATCCAACTGTATAACTCTCCGCACAGACCTGGTGCACAGGGTTGATGTATTTGAAACTGCTTGTGGTACGTCATGGATATTGAGGAGAAGGAGTTGGATAAGGAACGGTGAGGAAGTCGACCTATATTTGCCACAAACTAGTGAAACGATCTACATGCCGTCAATTGCCAGCCGAAAGCGCAGGAATATGATACGGCCACATCATTTCTCACTCATATAGCGTAGATAGCAGTTGATCAGAAATTGAGAGGTAACAAAACTCCTGGATACAAACGATAATACATACAAACGCAATAATGAATGTCAAAACTGTGTATATGATTCGTTGCATACAAGTATTGAGTGTACAAAGGCTGTTTCAATGTGTTTAATGTGAGCGTCAACAGCGTGTCAACGATTTCAAGTCTCACACATTCAGCAATCAATGGGCTGTATTGTCACATCCTTCCAAAGAGAATGTATAAGTCGGCGTTATTGCGAAAAAAGCAAATGACTAGCACGTTGGCACATCCCAAAAATAAGCGTCAACGGAGCGTCAACGATTTTTGGTATTGCGTCATGAAACATCCAGTATGCTGGGCGGTTATAGTGAGTCATAATCAAACTATCGGCCGCCTTTCTATGGAACAATGGCGGTGGCAACATTTCTATCATGTCCTAAAAATGAGCATCAACAGATTGTCAATGACGAATGGCCTTGCATCTTGGAAAATGCATGGGCTGGGCGGCGACATTGCGCCATAATTGCGCTATCGGCCACCTTTCTAGCCAAAACCTCTTCGAACAACATAGCTACCATGTCCTAAAAATGACCGTCAACAGAGCGTAAACAACTTTTGGCCTTGTATCATTGAATATCTTAGGGCTGTGCGGCGACATGAAGCCATATTGAGATAATCGGCCGCCTTTCTACGCAAAACCAGTTGCGACGACATCGCTACTATATCCTAAAAATCACCGTCCACGGAGGGTCAATGACTTTTGGCCATGCATCTCAGACACTCCGAAGGCAGTGCGGCGACATCAACACATAATTGAACCATCGGCCGTCTTTCTGGGCAACAATGCTTTTGACGACATCGTCACTATGCCCTAAAAATGAGCGTCAATGGAGCGTCAACGATTTGAGGCCTTCCATCTTGGAAAATCAAGGGGCTATGCAACGGCAATGATCGATAATCGTACAACCAGCCACCTTTCTAGGCAAATATGATTGCGACTAGTTCGTAACCATGTCCCAAACTGAGCTTCAACGCAGCGTCAACGATTTTTGCACTGGCATGTTGGTTAATATAACTGGAATGGAACTCAGATAAATCGCAATGAGCCTATCGGCAGCCTGTATTGGCAAAAATCCAAGTGTCGAAGTCGCCTCCGCCTCCAACAATTGAGCGCCCACGGTGTGGCAAGGCTCCGAATGCTGCACAGCAATGAACTGCAGTATGCTGTTCCTAAATGGAGGTTTACACGGTCAGTCGTTGCAATCTGTCCTTGTATTCAACATCACAAATATGCATGCAATGTCTGACTGATCTGAGTATTTTCCTTCTAGCTGTAGAGTCAATATTTGAGAACCCGCAGTCTGCTTTACTGTATCGTTATTTTCTGCAGTCTCTCGACTCGGATTACCCAGCTTCCTAATTTCTCCCGCCATGTTGGATACACAATCTTTGAACACCTCATTGCTCGAGGTTATGATCTTTTCCACAAATGAACGTGTCTTCATTCGCGATTTGAGCGACCTTACTTTGCAAATCATTTTCAATGCATCGTGGGCTTCAATGAATGTAGGCTCGAAGCGGTCAATTGCGTGGAATAATTCTAGACATGCCCCTTCGTGGCGATTCGATTTGCACTGTGGCATTGATGAGACCGGCAGCCCTGGCATCATATGTATTGTTTGTCATCCAGTACTGCACCATCCATCAGAACATGGGACCAGCTCAATGGGGAAACACTTGCTGGCGAAAGCTCACATTGCAAACTTAAACGACTTAACAGAGTCAGAGGTCACTGAATTGACTAGTTCAATGGTGGATGACACAGCTTCGGCCATCCTGAAGAGGCAAGGAAGTCGAGGAATCACAGTAGTAAGTTCGCAAAGGAAAATCATATTTGATATCCAGTTTAATCCATATTGATCGAAATGACGCACAAAACGTTCCAAACTGGCAGCTAAGGACTTTGAAACTTCCCAATTGCACCAAGACACGTGGAATCGCTACCTCATGTTAGAATTTGTTTCAGCCCATAATCTGTGGAACGCTATATCCAATCGTGAGCTACGACAGTCATATGAGGCATCACCCGATGACCTAGTCCTACCATCTGCCATGACTGTGAGTAACATTTGCTGGTGGGAATATGCACTGACTGTGGTTGCAATCAAGAAGCAATTGCCAATACGAAATAAAGTTAGTTTCGCTTTGGACAGATGAACATCAACCAACAAACTAGCCATAACGTCGGTCATTGGTTACTATATGGATCGAAATTGGGCATTGCCTGAAGTTCAACTCGCTTCCGATGAGGTTGATCGCCTGTTCTGTTCCCGTTTCGAAAGCTAATGAAGGATGATAGGTCAAGGGCCGACATGATGGAGCAAGGCTAGCCATACATCTGAAGGATGTATTTGATCGTTTTAAGCTTACCGATGGCCGTTTGCTTGGTATTACAACTGACAATGCTTCGTCAAACTACTCGATGACACACAAGCTGCAATCAACACTTGAGGCCTCCGGAATCGAGTGGCCTGCATTGAGGAACCACATAGGGTGCATGGCGCATATCATACAGCTGGCCTTATATGCATTCATGAGCAGTGTGGGTGTAAGAGGCCGCACCAAGTCTTGGGAAGCCCATGAGCGTGATCAGCAATTTGGGGAGAATAAAAGCATAGACATTGGGAAGAGTCAAAGACTTCAGAAAGAGAGCAATGCTAGAATCAACAAGGTATCGGCCTTGAGACCAGGTCTAGCAAAGATAATTGATAAAGTACGTATTTCATGATAGTTCGAAAGTCCTGGAGCTGACCTTCATATAGCAGAGAATGTGTGCTGTATTAATTACGCTAACACCAGCTCACCAAAAGGAGTTTATTGACTTTCGCAAAGTCAAAGTCCGCATCGAAGTTCTTCCGATTATGGATGTGAAGACACGTTGGAACTCTAAGCTGGTGTTGCTCAAGCGTGCCTACCGTTTCCGGGAATTCACACACAAGTGGCTTCAAAACCCGAAATTCAGTGAATACCGGCCACTATTCACAACTCTGGATGAATGGACGATTGTCAAGTATGTCATGGAAGTATTGAGGCGATTTCGATATTGGACCCTTTGGATGGCAAAGAGGCATATAGTCACATTGCATCATGTGATCACAGTGCACAATGACATGTTCGATCACATGGATGGCGTGATGCGACCTTTGGCCAAGAAGAAGACTCAATGGAAGGAAGACTTGTTCTTCGCTGTGAAGTTAGCTCGACAGACGCTTTCCAAATAATATGCTGGGGCAACTCCAACGACTGGCATGCTTCTCATTTCCGCACACATCCTTGATCCTCTCCGGAAGTTGCGATTGTTTACAACGTGGTGCAAGGGAATCGATATTAAACCTGAGGATCAGACGTTGTGCACTACACAATACCAAGAGGCCTTTCTAAAGTATGTGGAGAACGCATAGTGTGCTGAATATTGACGTGTGCCAGTCAATAAATTCGAAACTGTACCAAGCCGCAATGTCATCCCCTCTGCAATGGCTTCAGGGTCCTATCAATCATCCTATGATCCATATGATTTGTCCAGCGATGATGAGGAATACTAAACGCCTAACAATGTGGCTGAGACGACACCCGGACAATGCGATCGCGCAGCCCGCGTATTGACCGCCGCCAGGCTCTAACTGAATTCGCCGCCTGAACCACCAAAGAACTGAGCGCAACTGAATCCAAGCCTCAATGATTACCACTCCGACCCAATGGAGATTAGCAGTACATTTTGGATACCAGACATAACCGATTGGTGGTGACAACAGGAGGAAACGCACTCAAAGTACGCCGATCTCTCTAATGTGGCGCGCGACATATTCTCTATCATACCACATGGTGTCGGAGTGGAGGACAGTTTTTCATATGGCCGAGATGTCATCGGCTGGAGGTACTCAACAACCACAGGCGAGACCCTTTGCGGAAACGTCGTTGCTAGGCAGTTTCCTCGAGCAAATGACGGTATGTTGGGAGGCACTGACTCAGAATTGGATACCACGAACCCAGAAAACGACTCGGAAATGAAGAAAGAGATGGAGGGACGGAACTTACACAGAATAGCCATGTTTCACCACTCTTGAGAGATGTGGCAGGGCAGCCAAAACCTATGTGCTACCCAGAAGGAATCTCGCGCTCAAAACAAACAGATGACCGCCGTATGATACATTTCGGACACGGAAGTGATACTTAAGGCATCCTGGTCACTCTTTCAACATGATGGTGTGGCTGCATTTAAATTGTCAGAAAGATCACCTTTGCCCCCAGCTGTGTCTGCAATGGACCTCCCTGGAGGACGAACACATATCTTAAATGTCCACCGAATCCGGAGAATTAACCATCATCCAGTCGAAAGTCATGAGGATAGGGCACCTGAAAGTATTTCAGACACCGATGATTGGCCAAACTGGAATGGTGACTTGGATAATCCAAATGACAGCAAAGAGGAATGCACTGCGGATGATGAATCTGATAAAGAGCACAACAATTGCATTGAGCATCCAGAATGCCCAGAGCAGCAGGATGGGAGCGCCGCGCCGAATGTGCCCAGATTGGTTCGGCCGACACGGACGCCAAAGAGACCGGCTGAAGAGGTGTTGGTGACGGTCAATGCAGTTGAAACGCGGAGAACTATACGTGGGAGGAAAATGTAGGACTGAATGCATCAATGGTTCACCAGCTTTATGTAGCTTGACCGAGAGTTTCAGCTAGAGACATATTATGGGTGAATGGTAAGAAGCTTGTGAATATTGGTTCATAAATAGATGTATAACAGGCCCAATGAATCTTTTGGCATGATACATCATTTTTAGTCGTGTGAGAGTGAACAGTGCAAGATAATTACGCCACTTGGCTTTGCCACAGGGCCAAGTTTCAATCATGCAGAAAGACAACCAGTGAAGTCAAATCAGGATGAAAACAATTATCGACAGGAGCAGATGTTGAATGGACAATACATTAAAACGAGCGTCAATGGAGCCTCAACGATTTGAGGTTATGTAGATACGGCAATTCACCAGTGACTTGGTAGTTGTTATGCAAAACAGACATATTGGCAGCTTTTATTGGCAAAAGAGATTGCAACACGGTAACCGCCCCATTGTTAGCATGGGTGTCGACAGTGCGTCAACAATTTGTGGTCTTGTAAGTATGGTAATTCACCAGTGACTTGGTGGTTGTCATCCACAATGGACGTATGGGCAGCTCTTATTGGCAAAAGAGATAGCAACACGGTCACTGCCCCATTCTTTGCATGAGCGTCAACAGAGTGTCAATGATTTGTGGTCTTGTAAGTACAGTGATTCACCAGTGACTTGGTCGTTGTTATGCATAACAGACTTATTGGCAGCTTTCATTGGCGAAAGAGATAGCAACATGGTCACCGCCCCATTCTTAGCATGAGCAGCAACGGACCGTAAACAATTTTGAGCTTTGCATCTTGAGTAAGTTATGTTCCGATTGGTTGCAGACATCCATTTATGAGATATTGGCAGTGTTTAGCAGCAAAAACAATAGCAACAGGGTCCATGCGGCATCCTGAAAATGAGCGTCAATGGAGCGTCAACAGTTTTAGGACTTGCATATTTCGTAATCAAGGCATTGCATAGATTTTCGCATGCATAACTGTATTATTGATCGCCGTGCTAGGCAAAAATATCATATATCGAAAGTGAAACACTGATACCAAATTAATCGATATTGCAAACTGCTCAGCAAGCTAAAGCACACTAATGGTAGCTGAAAATGCGATTTTGATAAGATACTATTAACACACTGCAAATACAAGAGCTTTATACGGATCTATAGATGGACCCGCTGGGCGACCCACTGACAACCCGCCCAATTCAGACAGGTTGGGAGTTTACCATGGAACCTTACTCGAGTGAGCAGTTCGGGTGTATTGACGACCCGTACCACCGATTTGGCAATGGGTCGGTTTGGACCCGGACCCGGACCCGAAGTGACGGTCCGGAACCGTTGCTAACACTAATCATAGGCTAGCAATAGCTGCAGGATTACCACAAAGAAGGGGAGCCATGTCTCAAATTCTGACACTAGTAGTCAATATCACCTAAAAAGTCTCCTTGCCAAAGTGAATTGGCAATTATGCGGTGCTGGATCTGTCATAACGCGACTCAAAACATCTGCCGATAATTCTCTGGTGCACCTGAACTTCACTCATATGGCAGCAAATACTGCGGCATTTCCCAGAATCGGCGAGCTGGTGTCCCACATTCTGACACAGCTATTCAATATCGCCATGACTTACTTTATTGCCAAATTGGATTGTGAAATCTGCAGTGGGCAATCTATCCGAACCAGACTCGTGACATATGGCCAGGATCCTCCGGTGCGCCTGAACGTGGTTGAATTGTGCTTTGTTCACTTGTTTGTCTTCGAAATGTGTACGAGGCCACAGGTTTCCGGTGCACTTCAACATCACTACTGACAAATGTTTCGACGCCTTTCGCTGCATCACTTTCAAAATTCGACTCAGGCCCAATATCCCGAGATCGGCCTGCCCGGGAACTTGTAATTTAGCATATCAATTGACTTCATCTCTTATTAGTCATTAATAATAATAATCAAGAACGCCAATAATATCTAATAGTAATAATCAAGAACGCCACTGAAAACCCACCCAAGCAAATTCTGATTAAACACACCACAACTCCAGCATCAGAACTTTGATTCACTATAAAATGCCAGAGAGACAGTATGTATTGATGCAGTAGAGTGTGCCTAACAAATGACCTTTTTGACTAATTGTATCTGTTAGGAAGATTATGTTGGTTGGATGTCTAAAGAGGTATACATCAGCGACAACTCTAGTGTGTGTCAGAAACAGCCAGGTGTCCTGGACGGCTGTGATGGCTCGGACAGAACCTCGTACACTCTGACGGAGAATTACACACATCCCGTCCCCCAGGCAACAGGTCCCATTGCATACATACCTCTCCCTGAGTTTACTGGACTGATGTAGTGGCCTTCAGGTGCACCTGGGAGCACCTGGGAGCACATTGAATCACTGTAGAGCAGTCTGGGAAAAACATCTTCTTTCGGAATGCTGCTGGTGCACCTGGAAATCGTAGCTAGTACTTATTGTTCAACGATTTTCAAAACTTATGCATTCAGTTTGTATTCTCATCTATGTATCTGTGTATCTATATAGCTACCTATCTACACTCGGTATATCTGGACTGGCAGCACACGGTGATTGGGGGCAATTCGAGGTGAGCCTGAGGATCAGCACCGAGTGTACTCAGAGATTCACTCCGAGGCCGTGATCAAGCGAGTTGGGAGATGCATTTGGAGCACGGGATTGAGAAGACTCAGGGATGCATTGGGAGGCCGTAATCGAGTGAGTTTGCAGATGCACTTTGAGGCCATGATCAAGCGACATTGGACATGCGATTAGAGACCGGGATTGAGTAAACCCAGAGATGCACTGCGAGGCTGTGATCGAGCGAGTTTGGACATGCAGTTCGAGGCTGAGATTGAGTAAACTCAGAGATGCACTCCAAGCCGTGATCGAGCGAGTTTAGAGATTCACCTGAAGCAGGTTATGATCGAGGAAAATTAGAGGAGTACTTGGAGGTGGTCAATCTAGAGGCAGTCGATGAGAGGCGCCCCAGGTGCTGAGACTATATTCATTGGTTTGTTAACTCGAAACAGTGGGAATGTGACGAGGTGACTTTACATTTGAAGCTCTGAGGAAATTGTAAGGATGAAGGGACAACAGACATGCGTTGGTGTATGCTGTACTCGGTGCACGCTGCACCCGGCGTATGCTGCACTCGGTGTTGACTCATGATGATGGCATGGAGAGATCGAGAGGGATAACTCAACTTTGTGTTCTTGCAATGATGGATGAGTTGTGGACGAGAAAGAGAGAGATGATGGATGAAGATGGCCACGATATGGAGGATACGAGCGGCTATGAGAAATCAGGGGTACCACTTGCCTGATTGGGTTTAGAAGACATTGTATTGGTGTTGTTACACTCCAGATCAGGATTCGTACCTGCCGTATCGGGGATGGTAAATTGACTCGCTCACGAACTTCTCTCAAGTCCCAGTGTATCATGTTGATTTCCACCATCTCCTCTGATCTCTCTCTTTCTTGTGCTCAACTCTACCATCACCTAAGAACACAAAGTTAAGTCATCCCTTTCTATGTCTCCATGCCATGATCATGACTTAGCACCGAGTACAGCATACATCAAGTACAGCATCATCCCAACAGCAACAGTCTCCCGCTCCCAGCCAGGTTCCCATCTCTTGGCGGATGTTGTTGTACTGATCTCTCGACATTCCCACAAATATGAGTTGACCAATGAATTGACTCTCAGCTGCCATCGCACCTCCATGCAAATTGACCGCTTGCTAGTACTCCTCCAATCTCGCTCGATCATAGCCTGCAAGTGCATCTCCAAACTCGGTCAATCACGGGCTCCCAGTGCATCTCTGAGTTCATGCAATCTCAGTCTCCATGTGCATCTCCAACCTCGCCTGATCACGGCCTCAATGTGCTTCTGTGGGTTCGCTTAATCTTGGCCTGCAAGTGCATCTCCAAACTCGCTCAATAACGGCCTCCCAGTGCATCTCTGAGTTCACTCAATCTCGGTCTCCATTTGCATTTCCAAGCTCGCTCGGGCACGGCCTCAAAGTGCATTTCTGTGTTCACTCAATCTCGGCCTCCAAGTTGCATCACCAATCTCGCTCGATCACGGCCTCAAGGTGTATCTCTGAGTCCACTCGACCCTGGCCTCTAAGTTCATCTCTGAGTTCACTCAATCTTGTCCGGCAAGTGCATCTCTCGACTCGCTCAACCGTGGCCTCCAGGTACATTGTTAATGAGCGACTGCGGGTGTATGGAGATACAGGGGTAACGGAAGTGGACTGAGTGACAGGGAGCACATATCCGGGGGACCCCGGGGTAGATAGACATCAGCTCATCTTCATCTCATCTGATCATATACCGAAAATACACACTCTATCTTTCCCAACTTTTGTTCACACTCGCTCTGTGGGAGATGTCATGCATTCACACAATCGCGTGGATTCTCATGGCCGGGCAGTATCAAATCTTCTCACTTCCTTCCGAGGCTCCTCGAGCCAGAACCGTTCTTTCTCACAAATTCCTTTTGCATGTTGTGAGAGGTGTGGCGGAATGTCGATGGTGGGCTCACTGCTGGCTAGCTCCGTCGTATTACTACAATGGCCTCCAAGTGGTTCATCACTCGGGGCTCTCACAGGGCATCTCCAGGTGCCCCTCTGATTATGCTGGACTACCATCCGTGGCCAGATTCACTGTATGTATATATATAAAGCTATTTAAATATTGGATGCCATATTACGAGATAGCGAATGTTGTGATTGTAACAAAGACGAATATGATAGACGAAATGCCTTGAGATTATGGTACCCTGTGTGTGGCTTCCGGACTGATTTACATTTTGCTGATGTACCCAATGAACCCATTCCAAGGTATGGTGACAGTTGGCCACAACGCCACGGTGTTCGTTTACAATAGAATAGCTACAGAGCGACAAGAACCGGCGAAACTGCGATCGGAGGGCGATATGCAATGCAACGCGTTCTCTTGCCGCAGGGTGCGGAGTAGTCTGCCACCAGGGTGTCTCTGACGCAGACATTCCGCCCTGACGGAACTGTTTTTTGCTGCTGTACCTTGATGAAGGGTTCATAACAATCTAAGATGTTAGCTCATCTGACTGAAAAGTTTCTCCATTCTCTGTCAGCCACATTATATGGTCCTCACAAGACTCGAGAATCTGGAAAATCATCGATGTTGTGACGTTCGGTCGACTCATCAAGCCATGTAGGACTTTCATTTGGGTGACTCTAGAGTGTTGATGGAGATCACTCACGTGGTTATCATAGCCACCAGGACCAGTATTCAGGGATCATGTGTGAGGTACTCGGTTTTGCCCTAACCGGACAACTCGTGAACATGCCTGCCGCTACTTGTTCAATTCCCACAACTTCTGAGCCACTACGGGATGGTTTCGTGCAGTAAGATTTAGGCCAGGCCCGCCCACGTTGGATGTCATCACGAATACAGATGGATCGCGTGAATCTTGGAATATGAGTGGCATTTCTGTCTGTTTATCATTTCCCATATCTGCATACATGTGGAATATATCCACATGATCCGCAAAATACTTTGTTAACCACCACTTCAAATGACAAATTTGGCCAGGAAGTGGACAAAATAACACCGCTTTTTGTGGAGGAAGTGTACTGGGGAGAGCATGTTCATGTCTCTCTCGGTCTGGAAGGAGCGCATCTCTTAGTGCATTATCCTCATCAGGTTCAGGATACTCCGAAGGTTCATGGAGAAGCATTGGCAGAAATGTCTCTCTCAGCCATCGGAAAATCAGCGAATCCACCCAAGTACCAAATGGCCATTCATCGGACCATTGTTCACGAATGTCATTGCGATCCTGCATGTCTCCCAACATTATCGATCAACATGCAAGCCGTAATCGATGAACCCTCCATGCTCCCGAAGCACCCCGCAAAATGTATCTCACCACCAGTGGCTTCAATCTTGCTTGCTCATTCTCAGTCCATCCGAAATCAACAAGGTGTGCATTCTCAATTGGTGTGCAGTCTCCATCGGTGTTCCCATTAGTAATCTTCCATTGGCCAGTTTCGAATCCGACCACCTCCTTATCATCCTAGGCTATGCATTCTGTATCATCTGGTGCGCTGCATCCTGTTGGGCTTCTTCGTCTTCAGTCCAGATAGCATGCATCAAATTCTTCACTGTGGAATACAATGCATCTGCACCATGCTTTTCCATCACAGTATCATCCTCTGGATCGTCAGGTGCACCTCACAACAGCCACATAGTCTGATAACACCAGTCATGGAGTAAATGGCATCCCGGTGTAGCTGTGACTTGTAGTTTGAATCCAATTTTCGCATTCATTGCAATTTGCCAGCCCACCCTGTTTTTAGTCTCGTACCGATGGGACTCATCAAAAATGCCAAAACTCCATGCACAGTAGGAGAGTTGGCCATTGATTGATGGCTTTGCTCTGGATGTTAAGGTATCGTACGACACAAGCTGGATATTCCATCGGTTCTGCGGCTCCTCAATACTGGTGATCAGATCGTTGTGGGTCAGATTTGCATTTTCGGCATGCAACAAGTTGACCAGTTTGAAATCCGTTCCAAGTGTCATCTCGTCGATCACAGTCTTGAAGGTCGCTGCCACTCCACGCATTGTGACAACCAGGATTGGTTCAAAGGCTGATGCCAGTGCTGGATGCCTGTGAGGCGGTGTTGTCTGGAACTGCAACAGGCCGCGGGGCACAGAATTCAATCTCTGGAGCAGATACCACTCCCGTTCTTCACCAACAATGCCGGGAAAGTCATTGTGCACCAAACTCAGCCGCTCTTCAAGGGTATTCCCCCACAAAATGAACAGGGGCAACCCCATTTCAACTTTCTCAGTCACCAATTTTCAAATCATTGCCGCTGCAACTGAGGTGAAAGTCTTTCCAAGACCTATTTCATCCACCACTGGTGCTCCTGGCAAATCAGCATCCCAAACCCGCCTCCTCACAATGAACCATATGGCTGAAACCTGGTACACCTGAAACTTAGTTCTGGGCAGGCCAGGAATTGAATACTTGTACCCTTGAACACGGTCATCTGTTGATTGAAAAATAGAATCAGCATTCAGCGGCCTGACGAGATCATCAAGACACTCCTGTTCAAATTCGTTGTTGATTGTACTGAGAACCATATTCAATACTGAGCTGGAATTTGCGGGATCAAGGACCTCCCCACCATCCTCCACTTGCTCCTGAACCTCGCTTGCACCATTGTTTGTGTTCTTTTTGTCCCCAATGATCTCTTTCAGTTGCTCCAATGTACGCTGTGCAGATGGGCTCATATTCCGGCGCTCCTGAAACTCATCGCATTGTTAGGTTTTTCACAGACAAGCGACCATTGAAACGAATATGTATGGATGCAATACACTCAATTTTATTTGTTCAATCAGAACTTATTGTAATACAAGTATCTCTCTCTTGCCCACCAGAGTCCTCCGCTCCCACCTCTCTTCCACCACCCTCTTCAGATCCTTCCAAAGTCTATGAATAATGATTAGAAGTTGCGCACATCACACCTTAACATGGCTGGTGGGGATTACCTTTGCAGGTATAATTCCGTGCTCGGCAATGTCCTTCCAGGTAGCTCGCTTCACTTCCACCAAAAATATTTTCGGATTTTGTCCAAGTTTCAACATGAAAGCATTTGAAAGGCCAGGTATACGAAATCTGGCCATTTATGGGATCCACTATCATTTGCTCATTTGGATAGTTTCCCATATACTCTTCGTCCAATTATTCCTGCTCCAAGGTGCACCTGAACATGGATGTTAGAATGTATGGCTTGTTCGGGCCTCCGTTTGGGTCGATGGTATCAATCAGCTTCTCCCAGTGCCTCTCATCGGTAAATGAGGTTTGGAGTCAGTTTGGGGATACAACGATATCGTTGCCATTCGACACCTGGTGAATCCCAACCATGCAGGTTGTATTTGGCAACACTGGGAGGTAAGTTCGGGCTTGTTTGGCCACACACTCACCCAGATCCGTCGCTGGTCGCTTGTTACCTCGCCTTCCTATTTCCATTGCCTCTCGAATTTCCCTTGCACAGTTCTTCAAACTTATCTCCACCCACTGCCAATGAATCAATTCGGCATCATCGAAATTATCCAACCGGAGCTAGCTCTCAAATGTCTCCAAAACATCTTCAACCACTGTCTCCCAGTGCAAGGGTCCATCTCTAAACTGTTTCAAACAGTTCTGCCCCCGGATAATGGACTGATGCTTTCTCTCGAGATGCGCAGCCACCCATACTTTCTTCCACTTCATGAACGCACTGTAGTTTGCCTGCCCTATTCCTTTGGCAAATTGCTTGAATGAGAATTCAGTTTGCTTCACGATGACTGGGGGTTTACCCACTACACCGCCCAAGTCTGAAGAATACTCACTCTCATCATCAGCATCATGAGCATTGCAGGAAATCTCTGGTAATGGGGGCAAGCCCGCAATCCTTGCCATATCTGTTTTCTGTGGTTCCACAGGCGGCAGGAATCGTTTCGTTGGGAGGCTAATGGGAGGTCTCACAGGTGCGCCAGCAGGAGGCGCAAGTGGAGGAGTAGAGCTGGAATATGTTGGCCGATTGACTGGATTGTTCCTGGCAGTCCTGGAGGCACTCTCAGTGCACATGGAGATAACGGCCCTTGTCCTGGGAACTGCTGCAGGGGAAACATTAGAGACTCACCATAACCACCTGGGTGGGGGTCATATGCTTACCAGTGTGGCCAGTGACTTCGTAATCGTTGGATTACGCTGGTGGTTGCGAACTGTTGTGTGTCATGTTGTATGGAGAATGGTGATCAAACTGCAGAGCGCCTGGAAATGGCTGCTGTGAAGGAGGGTAACCATACCCATGCGGCGGTTGATATTGATTGGCTTGTTTCCCAGATCGAATTTCTTTGCCAGTGGCAGTTTGTGAACCATTTTCCGAGAATCCTGAATTGTCATCACGGTGGTGATGCGAGCCACATCGGCCTCCCGGTGGAGCCCTAGTCGCTGTCTTCAGTGGAGATTACTTCGTTCAAACATTCTGTGAACCAAGATGGTGGTGAACTATTATACATGTACGATGTAATATAGAATAAATCGGAGTATGGTTGAGTATGTTGCAGGTAGCAGTGACCTTCAGCGGAATGAAGGGATTGTTATATCCCATTCTGTTGTCACCAACTGTGGTGTGTTACTACACCTTTGATCCATGAAACCAACCCAGGCTTGAGAAAAAGAAACCGTAATCACATATATCCCACCATTCTTTGGCATATGCTTGAATTCATAGGCAAGGATTTCCGATAGGTGCTCACCTTCATACGCTTCCATGACTTTAAAGGTCCTAGATGGGATATGATATGATATCTCCAGAACCCAACAAGAATATATCTAGTATGAACGTTAGTACGACTAGGGATATTTCACAGGAGTTGGACGTGTACTACGATGCAACCTCATTCAATAGGAGGCCTGTGAGTCGAGCAGCAACAGTGATGCTTCCTATTGAGCTCCTTGCCTAAACATATTGATCTTCTCAGGATCCACACTCTGGTCAAGGATGGTTACTGAAGCAACCATCCTACCAGCCTATCAGTTCTTGATGATCATTGCACGGGCATACAGCTAGCTTGGAAACACACCGATTCTTTGAATCAAGACGATCTACTTTCATCATCCGCTGCTCGGAGGCTTGAGCGCAGGTATAACCAACTATGGCGCAATGAAGTAGTATAACACCCATGGTGGTGAATGCAGTGATGGCAAAAGAAACCTTCTCTTTTCAGCTATCAATGTTCAGCAGACGATGGGCGCTATTAATGTGCTGGATATGATATATATATCCTGGTTTATGAAGAAAACAGATTGTAAGGGGAGTATATTTTACCCATCCCCCGCATTTGACAGAGTGAGATGACGCTGTGCATGTCATACGCTGACCCAATATCCCTGAGGCTCTGAATTACCCACTGAGGCAACGTCGAGATGCATCCGAATACGGGTTCACTAACCATGTCTCGAATATGGTCAACACTGGACGGAATCATCTTGAGTGCTGTATCTGCAAACAGAAATCATTTCACGAGAACTGACTCGAGGTTCACTAGCAACAATATCACCAGAACTCGATCATTGAACCGCTACTACCTGATGGGACTTTACCACCTGCAGGATGGGATTGACCCAAGCCATCATTGTTCTACTTCAGTCGGTGCACCTGAGCGGCCATCGTTGAGCTAGTCAACTGATAATCTACCCGTAGACAATGTACCTGGTGCGCCACCACCTGATGATACTCCCGAGGAAGAAACAATAGACCCCCAGAAGTATAATCTGACATGTACCCCTGATCCAACCAACACGGGGCCTCATAGGCAGGTAGTAGGAGTAGAAAATGCAGGCACGAAAGCATATGGCAAACAACTGGATTGTACAACAAGCATCGCAAGTACTCAGAACAATGGAATCCATGGCATCCATTTCATTCAGCACATGACTTTTAAGAGGCTCAATCATTTAGCCATCAAACTAAAACGTCAATCAATCAGCATCTGAGGCCTGGACTGGACAACTTCATCATTGAATCATATTAATCTGCGAATGCTCTGGAAACGCTCCACTCTGAAAACGATTTCGGGGTTGGCAATGATACTGGAATTGAAGATCATTCGTTTATCTTCGGAACATTATACTTCAGGGATATTTTCAGATGTATTCAGCCACTTCTGGCACATCTCCCATTTCAGGCGCACCATGTTGTTGAACCGGTGCACCTTGCAGACTCGGAAAGTGGCCAAGTATCCAGCACAATGAACATGGGTGACTGGTAGTGGGATATGAAACATCAGCTTCCTGCCGGAGCGACAATTGTGCCTGTCATTCATGCTTCCGACAAGACTCACTTGACCAATTATTCTGGAGAGTTGCAAGCCTGGCAGCTGTATCTCACGATTGGTAATGATCAAAAGAATAACCGCCATACGCCTGAAAGATTCTCCGGGTTCCTCTTTGGGCCGATTCCATGTCCCCCAAATGGTGCAAAAAATACAGATGAGGCATGGCATTATTACGGGGATATTTAGGCCCAATAATCAATACAACATTCATCAGCCTAAATAAATCCGTCTATCTAAACCTTCTCGCCTATCCTCAATTCCTCGTCTTTCCCAAGACTCAACCTCTTGTCTAGCTCTGCTAGTGAGAGCGCACCACTCCTCCACATCTGTCCAAAGTTGCTCTTCGGAATATTCTTCGAAGGGTAACAACCCTGTAGTAATGTACCGGTGCATGTCATATTCGATACGAAGTATCACGATGTAAAGAGGAAGTGTTCGGCAGATGTAGGTTAAATGCTGATCACTGAAATATCATAACTGATTGCCGATAATTTTGACGACTGCTTTGTCTGCATATTGAGATTGTGTCAGTTTGAATGAACACATACAGAGAACATTCACATAAGTGAATTAAGGAAGTAATTTTGAATAGTTTGTAGATAGAATTCTTCATAATATTGTAAGGTGTTCTTTGCTTGAAATGTCTGACTGTGGATTGCTGCTAGAGCCTGGTTCTTCTCATTGTCGGGGACAATGCGAGTCTTTATATAATCGGATCCTCAGGTCAAGCTTGCCTTTGGATTACCACCATGACACATAGTTTGAATGATAGCTTATCGTCGAGTAAGCTTAAGTGACTCAGTGATATTGCCACGAATTCCCTATTGGTTATTATGTTCATGTATGAGTGGTTTTGAGGCATTACGCCCCCACGTCGTGCCATCCTCATATCATGATATTGCTCGCACATAATATGACAACTTGTAACTTCAACTTAGACATCTTGTCACGAATTTGTTCAGTAGCTGGAACGTCTGAAGACTTGTAGTTTATCAGTGCATATCGCAATATATTTCAATAGCTCTTCGCTATTAATTGCCTCACCTTAGATAAGGATGTTTGGTATTGCGTCAGAGATGGAATCGGCGACCAACCGATACTCTGCCAGCGTAGATTACGACACGCATACCACGTACATATTTAACCGGTATGACGTTGCGATGCATACTAACTCAAACCAATGAGCAGGGTCGCTTCTGGCTTCTTATCTTCAGCCAATGTCATTGATCCCTTAGACACTGCATGCTTAGGTCTCAACTTTCCGTAGACCGGGGAGAGCCGCATGGTGTTCTCACCGCTTAGCGCGTGAGCTTGCAGATACCCTCTTTCTTGCATATTGCGTTATCGTCTGCTGCACACGTAATTCTGCATACACGCAACTTGACTGTGTGTTGTCCCGCTAGATAAGATATAGTAGGTGTGGCCAATCATTATGCGCACTGCTGCAGATTTTTCACTTCCCAGTAATGGCGACATAATTGCATCATCATAAGTGAATCCGCTACTCAGGGCGAACCAATTGACTAATTGATCGACCTGCAGCCCGAGTATCATCCCGCTAAAGATTACTCGGCTGACCACCATGATGATGCTTCACACGCAGGTGTTCTGCACATGACCTCGTACCCACACAAATAGTCACGTGTACTTGCTGCAATCCATTCATGTATCATTACCGCTAATAGGAGAGAACCCCTAACAGGCATTCCATGGCTGGAACTGTGCTGTCCCCACTCTGGAATCTCGACATTACTGGTCCTGGATTGAGATGGAATTGTGCTGATGGATTCCACCTGACAAACGCTAGCATTTCGATAAATTATTGCATCATCATGAGCGATAACTATTACAAGAAGTCGTGACAAAGGCTACCGGTCCCAGATTGTATTTGCAACGTTTCCGGACTGGCGCTTCGGGTCCGGGTCCGGGTCCGGGTCGGAACCGACGTGTTTCCAAATTAGCGGTCCGGGTCTTCAATCCACCAGAACCGTCAATTCAGGTACGCTTCGATGAACATCTCACAACCTGCCTGAATTGGGTGGGTCGTCAGCGTGTTGTCCAGCAGGTCCATCTGTAGATTCATATAATGCTCTTGTTTTTGCTGTTTCATAATAGTATCTTATCGAAATTGTATTTTCAACATCCAATAATGAATTTGTGCATGTTTTGCAGATTGCGATATTGATTATTTTGGAATCAGTATTTTTCCAGGTCTGTTTGGTGTCTTTGAGTTACAAGGCTGTCAATAGTTCTGTTATGAGCACTACTATCTGCGCAATATCCAGATTACCCAATATACAAGACCAAAAATTGATGAGGCTCCGGTGATGCTCGTGTCATCATGCGGTATCAAAGATATCGTGTACTATTTCGGCTTAAAAGGCAGCCATTACTTCACATATGAATTTGGGCCACCAAGCATCATTCAGATTAACCAAGATGCAAGACCAGAAATCATTGACGCTCCATTGACACTCGTTTTCAGGATTGGGCAGGGAGTGTGTTTCTTTGGTTTTTAGCACAGAAGGCAGCCAATACTTCATTTATGTTGATTTTTGACCAGTCGCCACTTAGATTGCCCAAGATGGAATGCCAGAAATCATTGATGCTGGGTTGACGCTGATTTTCAGAATGGGTCAGTGAGTCTGTCACTATCTCTTTTGCCTACAAAGGCTACCAATGAGTCGGTTATGAAGAATTTGGACCAGACCGATCTCTAGTTACCATATTTACGAGACCAACAATCGTTGACGCTCCGTTGAAGTTGACTTTCAGGATTGGGTAGTGACTTTGGGGCGGTTTGTTTCGGTAACAAAGGCTGCCAATACGTCGGTTATGCATAACTGCCACCAAATGCAATTTTCAATTGCCTTCCTTTTTAGAGCATAAATCGTTGACGGTCCGTTGATGCTGATATTCGGAAAGGGGCAGTAACCGTGGCGCATTCTTGTTTCATTCTCAGGGCTGCGAGTTCGTTGTTTATGCAAGAAAACTACCGAAGAAAATTCCAATTACTTTACTTACAAGACCAACAATCGTTGACACTCTGTTGATGTTCATTTCAGAATGGGGTAATGACCGTGTCGCTTTCAGTTTTGCCTATAATGGTAGGCAATACGTTGGTGATGTGAATCAGCTCCCAAATTGATCAATAATCAACTTACATACATGACCATGAATTGTTGATACTCCATTGACGCTCATTCTCAGAATGAGGCAGCGACCGTGAGGCTTTCTTTTTTGCCTAAACAGGCTGCTAATACCTTGCTCATGTGAACCAGCAACCAGATTGATTAGAAATTACCTTATGTACATGACCAACATTCGTTGACGCTCTGTTGCCACTCATTCTTAAAATGGGGTAGCGACCATGTTGATATCTTTTTTGCCTATAAAGGCTCCCAATACATTGGTTATGTGAATCAGCGACCGAATTGATTTGTAATTACCTTACTTACATGATGTTAGGGGTCGTCTCCTAGCAGCGATAATGATACTTGAATTATGATACAAGATGCATACATATCCAGGATGTGCATAACACCAATGCATGTGAACGTTCAAGTGGTCAGCAACATGCTCCATGACGTGAGTACATGTTGATCGCGCAAAGTGTGGGTACTTCGTTCGCACCTAGATACTATGCGGGACATGTGTGGTAATCACACACGGCAGTTGATTGTCATATGCGATTAAGTGAGCTCTTTTCCCCACCCAAAAGCGGGATGGGATATGGAGAAGCACGTTCCGGTCTGGAGACAGGTCTCGACCTTAGCATGACGTAACTGAGGGATTATTGACGTAGGCAGTGTGCCTAGAGCGAGCACCACTAAGTTGACACTGGTGGTCTGGATCGCAATGTAACCTCGTATAGGATACGAGCTTACGCGTCTTTCATCTACGTTGGCTTAGCATCGGTTGGTCGCCGACTAAGTCTATACCGCAATTAATAACTCATGTGCATGAGGGATTAAACGGCACAAGCATTATCGCTCGGGTGATAGATGTTCCAACTCCCGACTCGTACGATGCAAGGATGTCTGAGTTGATATCGCGCAATGGATGGCCTGATTGTCATCAGGAGCGTAACGCTTTCAAACCACATTGTATGAGCGCAATTACCTGAGGGTGTTGTGGCGAGTTATTCCGGCCGCTAAGAGGGCGTGGCCGAGATAACGCTATCAGCGCTATGAGGAAGCACGGGCTATAAAGAGCCAGCGTTGGTCGAAGGAAATGGAGGACATCAGCGAGCAAGTTAGCTTTCAGAACACCGAAGACGATCCTAAAATATTATTAAGAATTCTATCTATTTATCTATACTTTTAAAAGGAAATAAATTTCCATTATTTCTTCCTTAATCAACCTACGCGATTATCCGTTATATGCCTGGGCACAGGTATACACAAGCCGAATACGCACTGCAACGAGTTGTCGAGTTGTTCGGCAATCTTGTATTGAGTTTACAAGAGCTCAATTTAACCCACACCTACCGAGTGGTTTTTCGTTTCGTGCAACTCGAGAATATCGACTACCTGGTGTTGCGGTATCTGAACACCGGCTTATTACCATTCGAGGAGTTTTCCGAGGACCTGTGGTTCGACGAGGAAGCTTGATTTATATCTACAGAGGGGACGGTCTGTGGTATAGGTTTAGATTGGGAGTTCTCGTTGTACAGGAACGAGAAGTTGAGTCTTAGGATAAGACGAGGAGAGAAAGAGATATTTGGATAGGCGGCTGTACTT
>Ga0307515_10004675_pt1 | contig 28093 bp, 30 predicted proteins | sample 17_EM_MG_FD_194513 | JGI IMG/M metagenome (GOLD analysis project Ga0307515, IMG submission 194513) | Populus trichocarpa ectomycorrhiza microbial communities from riparian zone in the Pacific Northwest, United States - 17_EM | ecosystem: Host-associated > Plants > Roots > Unclassified | place... | reverse complement strand
AGCCCTCTTACTCGCATTAACTAACAACTTCCGTGCTTACTCGTAAGCATGTCCCGCATAGTTTCTGGAAAATGAAAGAAGCCCCTCGGAGTCTCGACCCACTTATCGACTGACTACCTCAGGCACTTCTCGTGACCGATATGAACCTCCGCTAAAAGGCATATCGCTGGGCAGAGTACTTGCGAGTCTAGGCGTGGTATGCGCTGTTGGACTCCTTACAAGTCCCATCATCACTGCTAGAGCAGAACCCCTAACAACTGTGCTACATACACACATGCACATGGACAGCTTACAACAAGCTTCCCCAAGACCCCTGCATGAAGTACAGTCTATAGCCATCCATTGTTGGTTCATAGACATGTGTTCATGGGACTATGGGACACACAACTTATGGCTGCATCAGCAAATGTGCAAATCGACTATAGACTGCGCTCCGGGTACACACGAACACGCCCAGCTCATAGCAAGATTCCCGTGGACTCCTGCGCGACGCGCCGCCTATAGACATCTATAGTCGATTCATAGAGATGAGTGTGTGGGCCTAGAGGACTATATACGGCTGCCGGCCAGAGATCGACCTATACTTGTCTTTACTGCCAACTGTTATACCGGTACTGTACACACTATTGCTGCCAGTCTGCATCAGAGCCCGCTGGCGATTGACAGTCTGCTCTAGAGCCTACTTGAGAGCCTGCTTGAGAGAGCCGCGCTTTGGGAGGAGTAGAGTTTTCCTCCACTGGAAGCCTTTGGCAGATGGCAAACTCTGAGTTTGTGGAAGCATTGGCTAATAGAAGCCTCTAAGTCCGTGGAAGCTTTGGCTAATGGAAGGCTGTAAGTCTGTTGAAGCTTTGATGCTAACGTTGACGGAGCCAACCTACTTCTCTAAGTGCTTCTGGTACGATGATCATCATCACTGACACCATCACCATCGCTGTCATCACCATTGCTATCATCGCCATCGCCATCATCACCATTGCCATCATCACCATCAGCCCCGGCCCAAATGCCCACACATACGCTCACACTCCGTGGGAAGCAAGCAGCACATTTAGCTGGAAAATCTGAGTCGGAGATCTGCTCTCCCCGAGATCCAATTGTCTACCATTCCTACAGAATCTAAGGCTGCAATTGTCAACACCATGGTTGTGAGGCATTGTGAGATTTCGTCTCAGTGGGCGCGCTAAGGATGAGATTCAGACTATGATAGAGACCGACGTCAGGCTCTCGGCATCCGGCCACATGCCGCAGGGCACCCACCAAATACTGCTCTCCACCTGCCACCTGCCTCAAGCCTCACAGTGCCTGGCATCTGCAAGTCATCAAGTCTCTGGATCAAGCATGTAGGAGCATATTCGGGAGGAGTAGAGTTTTCCACAGGAAGCTTTTGGCCGATGGAAAAGTCGGAGTTTGTCGAAGCTTTGGCTAATAGAAGTCTCTAGGTCTGTGGAAGCTTTGGCTAGTACAAGGCTCAAAGTCTGTGGAAGCTTTGGCTGGTACAAGGCTTAAAGTCTGTGGAAGCTTTGATGCTGACATTGACGTAGCCAACCTACTTGTCTAAGTACTTCTGGTACTATGATCACTATCACCAACACCATCACCATTGCCATCACCATTGCCATTGCCATTGCCATTGCCATCATCTCCATCAGCCTCAGACCAAATGCGCACACATACGGCCACAATCAATGAGAAGTGGGTACCAGATTCCGCTGGAAAATCTGAATTGGAGATCTGCTCTCCCCAAGTTCGAATTGTCTACCGTTCCTGCAGAATCTATAGCTACAAGTGTCAACACCATGACCATGAGGCATCGTGGGATCTCGTCTCAGTGGCTGCCCTAAAGATATCGTTCAGACTATAATATCGACCGATGTCATGATTCGGCCACCATAGGTTGCACGCCATCTGCCACACACCACATGCCACATGCCGCCCGGCAAACACTGCCCACCATACGCCACCTGGATCACGCCTCCCAGTGCCTGGCGCCTGCAACTGGCGCCTGCCGGTGCCTGGCTTCTGTAACTCAGCCAGTCTCTGGATCGAGCATGCAGGAAGGTACATGTGAGCATATAGTCAAGTGAGATTGGGAATGTCTTCTCTCTTGAGAGTGTACTTGGAAGCGTAGAGCCAAGTAGGCTGGGAGTGTATCATCGAGTGCAATTGGAAGCGTACTTGAGAGCTTGCTCGGGAGTGTGCTTGAGAGCTTCTTGAGTGTTAGTTTGGGAGTGTACAGGCAAGCAGGCTGGCTGTGTGCCATCGAGTGCAAGTGGGAGCGTCCTTGGGAGCATGCCCGGGAGTGTACTCGAGAACATACTCGGTGCACTTCGGAGCGTCTTGAGAGCTCATTTGGTAGCGTATAGTCAAGTAGGCTGGGGCTGGGAGTGTGTTATCGAGTGCAATTGGGCGTGTACTTGAGAGCGTGCTCGGGAGTGTGCTTGCGAGCTTCTTGAGAGCTAGTTTGGGAGTGTACAGTCAAGCAGGCTGGCTGTGTACCATCGAGTGCAAGCGGGAACGTCCTTGGAAGCATGCCTGGGAGTGTACTTCAGAACGAACTTGGAGGTGTACTAAGGAGCGTACTCGCAGTGTACTTGGGAGAGTCTTGAGAGCATAGCTTGGAGCGTAAGTCAAGCAGGCTGGGAGTGTCCAATCGAGTGCAATTAGGAGATTAATTCAGAGCGTACTTGGGAGTGTGCAATGAAGTGCATTTGGCAGTTTAATTGAATGCAGCATGATGTATAGTATCAAGCGCACATAATTGCATGCGTATCATAGTAATCTTGTCTTATTGCAGGTCCATAGGACCTCATAGTGCCACGCCTCAAATATGCTATGAATTACCTGCCCAAAAACAACTTGTCTAGGAGTTACGCGTTGCATAAGGTCATTTTTCCCGGTGTGGCAGTCAACAAATCTCAGTCTGTCAAATCTGCTAATAGGCTTCGCTGGTGCTGACATGATCACTGAGAGCGGTGTGCGAGGCTGCTCCTGAGCCCACCGGAGAGTGTAGTTGAGAACTGGCTTGAACGACTGATTGAGTATCTGATTGTGAGCCTACTTGAGAGACTGGTTGAGAGCCACACTCAAGAGAGCTGAGCTACGGCAGGAGTTGCATGTTCAGAAGAATCTTTGGATTGATTGAACTCAGAGTGTGTGGAACAATTGGCCAATAGAAGATGCAAGCATGTCAATACGTCGCCATTGATATTGGCGAAGCCAGCCTACTACTTGACCAAGCACTTTCAGTACCATCACCATTATCATTAAGAGCACCATCACCATCATATTCACAATCCCCACCAGGAGCCGGGGATCAAAAATGTTCCCATATGTATGAAATCAATACCAAGCTGGTTGCAGAATGTGCTGAGTCATCTCCGTTGGAGAAATACTTTCCCTGAGATCCAATTGTCTACCTTTCCAGAAGAATATGAGACTGCAATTATCAACACCACGACCTTGAGGTATGATAAGATCTTGTCATGGTGGCTGCAGTAAAGGCAATCTTCAAACTACCATATTGACCGATATCATAATTTCAGCCAACATTAGCTGTGTGCCACCTGCCATATGCCAAATGCTACCAGCTACATGCCATTTGCCACCAGCCACACATTGCTCATCATACACCACCAGACCCACACCTGCTCATACCTGCTGCGAGACACACACCTTCGATAACCACACTCAACGCCTGGTTTTGCCAAGCTTTCCCCTCTTTTGGGGGGGAGCGGGGTTTCACTTTGGCTTCACTCCATACCTTTTGTCTGTGTCCACTTCCTTTTGCAAGTGTATCTCGTTGTTTCAAAGCTCTCTTTACCACTCAGCATCAACATCTATCGGTAGTCTACCCAGCAACTGGCCACTTGATGTTTTACGCCAGTTATCGAAGCCTACGACCTGCCCGTGGATATTCCAGTACATGAGGTCCGGAAGCGTCAAAGCCATGGCCTATCAGCGCAGTATGAGTGAAGTTCCCTCAAGCGGGTGCCTAAAAATCCCTGCCAAACGTGAGTGCTGAGATAAACACTCTGTACAAGCTATTTGAACCGACTACGATGGACTCAAGACCCGCTACTCGGGCACCAGTAGGAGGAAGTACAAGAAGCCGGCGTTACGATAATATCACCCTCCGCCCCCCAGTCCCAGCGAAGCCCGATAATGGTCAGAGTGCGTGTTATGACCTAGGGAGATTCCCTTCTGCACCTCCAGATGTCCTGCCTCGCTCTACTGTTTTTTGAGTTGGGGCGGTTGGGGTATTCCACTGCGATAACATCAAAGAGACCCTGGACTGAGCGTGAGCGAGGATTTTTTAAGCAGTGGTTGTCAGATGATGGGATGTGCAGGTTATACTCTAGGAAGGGGGGCCACTCAATTTGAAGGATATGGGGGAGAGGACAGTTTCCCGGGGAGCGTGGCAGTTGCAACTTTGCCGTGTGGGAGTTGTTTTCATTTGCGCAGAAGCGGCTGCGGAGGGGAAGTTGTGGTATTTATCAGAAGTGTAGTTTATGCCATGGCTGCTATGCGGCCGAATGCAATATGATTACAAACAAACAAATACCTGCTGCGAGAGGCTCAGTAAGGCTCAGGTTTGTGAATTGAGGAGCATATGTGAGAGTATATACTCAAGTGTATTCAATAGGGTCTTGCCACTTGAGAGTGTACTCAGGAGTGGAGAGCCAAGTAGGCCTTAACAGGATGCTGGGGTGTGTACTTGAGAGTGTCTGGAGAGATTTCTTTGAAGCATGTAGTCATGCTGGCTGGAAGTGTGCCATTGAGTGCAACGGCGAGCATTAATGAGAGCATGCCCGGGAGTGTGCTTAAGAATGTACTCGGAGATAAACTTGGGTGTATAATATATTTGTAGCTGGAGGTGTGTTAAGAGATCACGTGGGAGTGGCCAGTCAAGCTGGTTGGGAGTGTGTCATCAAGTAGAATCAGGAGCATCCTGGAGAGCATGCACAGGAGTATACCGGGGAACGCACTAGCAGGTATTCTTGGAAGTATACATTGTGTGTACTTGGAAGCATCTTCAGAACTTAGTTTGAAGCATATAGTTAAGCAGGCTGGGAGTATGCCATCAAGTACTTGGAAGCATACATAGAGTGTACATGGGAGGATCTTAAGAGCGTACTTGGAAGTATAAAGGCAAGAAGGCTTTAAGGGTCTATTCAAGTGCAATTGGGAGTCTCTTTGACAGTGTGCTCAGGAGTATACTTGAGAGCATCTCGAGAGTGTACTTGGGAGCCGATGGTAAGCTAGCCGGGAGAGTTCAATTGTGTGCAATAAGAGGTGTACTTTAGGCTATACTTGGAAGTATAGAATGACATGGGAGCATCCAATGACTTGGCTGTGTAAAATGACTTGGCAGTGTACAATGGCTTGGCAGTGTACAATGACTTAGCAGCGTATAATGACTTGGCAGCATGCAATTAAGTGTATTTGGTAGTTTGGTTTCAAGTTTGTTGTATGCAGCATAATGTATAGAATCAAGTGCACGTAATTGCATACACATCATAGTAATCAAATGAATAGGCAGATCGATAGAACTTCATAGTACTAAGTGTGAAAAATGCTAGAGATGACTGTCCCAAACACAGCATCTGTATGAGTTACATGTCACATAAGCTTATTTTCTCCAGTACTATCCTTATTCTCCCAGGCTCAACTCCACTCAAAACTTCCAAGTATGCTGGACTTTATATTTCCAGGCAAGTTCAATCAATTTCAAGTATGCTATATTAGCAAAATGTAAATCTGTCTGGAAGCCACAGGCAAACCTCCCAGACACTCTGGTAGCCCTCTCCAGTGCTTCTAAGTACTTCCAGATGCTTCCAGGCCCCCCTGGAGCTTTGAAAAGTGCTCTCAGACTCTGGAAGAACATTCTCAGTTGTTCCTGAAAGCAACTGCAGTTATGGAGGTACATTTAGAAAGCGACAAGATTTGACTATTAGAATACCCAAATTTTGAAGAGCGTGAAATCATTGCGCAGGTCTATGGGAGACTTCGAGAGCAGCTGAGACCTCTGCACAACATCTGTTCGTGACTTGGCGCCAAAACCTCAGCGCAGTGGTTCTTAGGCTTTGACAACCGTAAGGCATTTTGTCCCTCATATTTATCTTTGTTAGTCAGAAGATTTGCTATATCATAATATGACTTGTATTATCCAAATCTGTCTCGATATATAGATACTCAGATAACCGAGATGGACGCAGTGACAGGGGGAATATATTTGGGAGACCCCAGGTAAGATAGCCATTATTTCATTAGACGAAATACACCGTATATACATTCCAGATCTTGGTCTCACACAACATTGCTCAGCATTCATTTATCCACACAATTTGTATGGCATCTGACGTACACGTGCCAAGCACTCATACATGCACCCGATATATGTGGTTCATAATTGCCGGTTATCGATTCATATCCTCTTACTCTGAGCCTATGCTCCACTGGGTAGATCCATTCATCCAAAGAATTCTCTTTGGATGCCATGCGAGATGTGGAGGAGTGTTGGTGATAGAAGGTGTGCCATTTAGCAGCAACATTTCAGCCATACTGTAATCGAGTGAACTCAGAGAAACACGCTGAGGCAATGATTGAGTGAGTTTGGAGGTACACTTGGAGGCTGTAATCGAGTGAACTAAGCGATGTACTCTGAGGCCTTGCTGGAGAGAGACTAGAGAGGCAGTTGGATGCTGCAATGTTGCAAATCTGTCGGCCATAATTGTGGAAGTTTGGAGATACACTTGGAGGCTGTGGTGGAGCATGTTTGGAGATACACCAGGGGGCCAGGATCGTGTAAACATGGATGCGGCAATGGAGAGAAGTTGTTGATTCAGTTCATAGCCGTATTCCAGCTTGTATAGATATTCACCTTGAGGCGGTGATTGAGGGAACATATGATGCGCTGTGACGCCGTTATCAAGTGAGTTTGGAGAGGCACTTTGAGTCCAAGTGTGCGTGAACATGGAGGCCATAATCGTCCAAACTTGGAGATACACTTGGAGCCAATCATCGAGCGGGTTTGGAGATAAACTTGAATGCCGTATTGGAGAGAGTTTGGAGATGAACTTGGAAGCTATGATCGAGCTAGATTGAAGGGGTACCTTGAGGTAGTTAATCTGGAGACGGTAGTTTGAGAGGGCGAAGCGATTGGTTCTGAGACTGAATTAATTGCTTAACACATAATTGTTGGAATGAGGAGAAGTGAGGACAACATGGTCTACAGAGAGATGAAAGACGGGCTGGGAGCGGGAGACAGTCAATCTTGCAATGATGCAGTACTGATTGTATGCAGTGCCTCAGTGTATCCTGTATCCGGAGTACGCTGCGCTGGGTGTCAGTTGTACACCGTCTATTCTGTACACGGTGTGAACTCTTGATCATGGCATGGAGACATAGCGAGGGATGGCATAACGTTGTGTTCTTAGGTGATGTTAGTGTTTAGAATGAGAAAGAGACAAATGAGATATCTTGGGGCAAATCGATATGAGACAATGGGAGTTAAGAGAAATTCGTGTGTAAGTCAATTGATGTTTCCCGATATGGCCAGTACGAGCTCCGATCTGGCCTATCTTTACACCGATAAGAAGCATTCATTATTCAATCAGGCATGTCATACCCCCGATTTCTCATATCCACTCATATCCTCCATATTGTTCCCATCTTCATCCCCAATGTTTCTTTCTCGTGCACAACTCTACCATCATCGCAAGAACACAAAGTGAGGTCATCCCTCCCTATCTCTCCATGCAATGATCATGAGTGGACACTGACTACAGCATACACCAAGTACAGCATATACCAAGTACAGCATACACCAAGCACAGTATACACCTAGTACATCATACACCAACTACAGCATCCACTGAGTACAGCATACACCGAGTACAACATACCCCAAGTGCAGCACACACGGATTACAGCATCTACCCAAGAGTGTTTGTCTTCCCTTCGTTCTAATAAGTACAAGTAGAACCCTCCATGTCACTTCAGCCTCAGGCATGCCTCCCCACACGATTAACCGCCATCAGCCAGCTCTCCATCAGTGCCCAATGGGAAAGTCACCTTGTCACATTCCCACAGTTGGGAGTTAATGAGCAGATGAAGAGAGAATCAGCACCTGGTGCGGTGAACCGTCCATCAACCGCTCCCAAGTACTCATCCAATCTCGCTCAACTATGGTTGTAAAGTGCAACTCCAAACTGGCATGATTTTGGCCTCCTAGTTTGTACAATCTTGGGCTACAAGTGCATCTCCAAACTAACTCGATTATGGCTTCAAACATTGGATGCTCATGGCCTCCAAGTGAATCGCCATAATCAGTCGACCGTGATCTGGAACTGTACCTCGCATTTCAGTCGAGCACACCCTGGAAGTGTATCTCCCCATATGCTTCACTACCGCCTCCCAGTGCATGCCGAGAGTCGCTGGCATATAACCTGGGAGTGTATCTCCAATTTCACTCAAATGTCATTGTCAGGTGCACCTTGCACAGCTCCCAAGTGCCGCCTGCAGGCCGTCCCGATATATTGTGTGTAGATAGGTAGCTATATAGATACCTAGACATCAGAAAAACTAAATTTGCTTCATCAAATATATTTAGTGTATTGTACCCACAAACACGAACTGAAGTCAAGGTTTCCTTGAAATATAGCATTACATTAACATTCCAGACTGCTCCTTGAGCTGGCGCGATGCTGGTTTCATGCGTCACGCCCAGTGTACCCACTTTTCCCAATCTGACAACTAGCACTTGACATAAGGCTCATACTTAGTTTGGCAGTATCACAAATCAACTCTCCGCATATTCCGATATCTCACAAATCGATTCGTCCTCGCCATGTTTATAGTACTCACCTCATACGTTCAATGAAGGGTGTAGTTCTTGTTTTAAATGACCCTCATGGCTGAATTTGACCAATGAAAGTTAACAGACAGAAGTGGTTCACAATGTTCAATTTCTTGATATAAGATCATTCAGTACATCACAGTTCCACCATCACAGGAGGGTCATGCATCATCATGATTATGATTTCGCATGTTTGAGATCGGACCTCAGTGAGCCATCAGTTCAATTACATTCACTACTATTATGATATATCGACAAAACTCAGAATAAAATAGCATACAAAGGAAATCCTAAATCCGATCACTGACAGAATTCCTAACCACGCAGCATCATTGCACCCTGTATAATGGTACTTCCATCGACTAATTCTGTATTCCCAATGCTGGCCATGTTGGTGATGCTGGTGATGTGGTTGTTGTTGCTATTGCTCTCACTGCAGGGGATGGGCTGGCTGCTGCTGGCAATGGCAGACCCACCCATAGGCAGAACAGCTGAAAATCGTATGCTAGGTGCAGTAGCAGCAACAAAGCTGCTGAGACAATTCAAAGAATTGTCAGGGTGCTCTCTCAGCTCTTCCGGAACATAATCAAGAAAGTCCTCATGAAAGCTGCCCTGATCATTCAGAGGCTGCGCCATCACGGGGTTCATACCAGTTAAGTGAATCCTTCAGTGAATCATGCTGCGGATATTGTGTATCTGTTTGGCTTGAACCTCGGGCAAGAAAGAATGCAAATCGGTGTCAGAACAACAAAATACATCTGTGGATGCATTATTAACCCCATGACGAATGTTTCTGGTATTGCACTTCCATTGTGCTCCACTGGCTGGACCAAACTCTAGCGGCACCCTGAACTGGCCTGGTTTCCGGGCCAACACCCAATGGTGGATGGCCATCACTATGAGGGCAAATAATGTTGGGTTCATTGTATCAATCGATGATCTATCTTCCAAACCCATTTGACATATGCCATTGAAGTATGTCCCGTGAATACGATCCACAATTTCAGTCACTGCAAATCGGGACTTGCACTCCTCAACCGATCGTTAAGACAACAATTCAACAGGAATGGAACTTTGAAGTTACCTCACAAATGTTCACGGGGCATGAAAGCCTGTCCATGGCCAATAACTAGGCGACCATTTTCCAGATCTCTGTAGCCAACTGGATTCAAAATCTGTAAGTTGAAGTGATTGAGGTCTTTCAGCAGTATATCATTCCTGCACCAGTGTAAACAATCTTTGAGAGAGCATGATGTACAATGTCAGCAATGAAAACAATCCTTGACATGATTCATTTACAGCTGAAATGTACGCAGGAGGAGGGTCTGAGTTTCTCTGGGCTTGATCAATCCTGGCAATTTCCTCATACTCCCAACTATGAATCTGGAAAGTTATCACCACATGTGTGGCAAAGGGATTCACAAAGATCAGATGACTAATAGCTATATGCTGCACATGTCCCAAGACCATCGCCGGAACGGCTGCAAGTGTTGTCTGGGAGTCATATTCAGCGCCACAAATGAGGCCAGTCACGTCATTTACAAAGGGCCCATATTGCCACTGATTCCCAGCATTCCATGGAACCAATTGCTTACTGTCTTCGTTTGAATCCTTCCTCTGGTAAAGATACTCTTTATTGGGCGGATTGAATCATTCAAACCCTTTATTGAATACCTTCCTGGATGGTGGAGGCGTAGGCTCGCGTTCATCCTCCTCCTCCGAGAGAATATTGACCATCCAATGCTGAGGATGTAGGGGTCACACTGATGTAGCAGTGAATTGAGTTGCAGTGACATGTTTTCCAAGTCTTGACGGGAAGGAATCCTTGGATGGCTGCCTGCCCATTGCTTTCGTGGATGGTCGCTGAAGAGGCTCGTTGTCAGATGCTGAATTGTCATCTTGACGATCATGGTAATTATCTGGTATTGTGCTGAGATAGTCATGGAGATCCTCATTGTGGAAAGATTTTCTGCTTCTCCTGGTGGTGGAAGGAAGAGAAGGAGGAGAAGAAGTGTGGCGCCTTCTTGCCATGATTCAAAAAGGCGGCAAGTGATAAAGAAGTAAAAATAAAAGGAGTGACTAAAGGAAATGTCAATGAATGTATAGTACATGAATTGAAGCATTGTGTAAAGGAAAGAAAGTGTTGATATGATTAACACAATTGTCTGGATGCGTCATTTTATCCTGTCTACAATTGAAGAATCTTGACGTGTCCCACTACCCACACTTCTAACTCCTTTGATGGACGGGAACTCACAAGTAAGATTGGCAGGTGACAAGCATGCCACACGGTTGTCGATTGGCTTCTTTGGACGAAAATCATCATCTGAATGAGATGAAGATTGCATGCATTTCACTAATCATTTGGGCTGACTTCTGCTGGGTTAGGATGTCGAAGTACCAATTACATGATAGCCATCCATGGAGTCATATCATTGCCAAGATGTTTTTCCCAAAAACACATGTCTCAACGATTAATCCCAACCTCGTCAACACTAAGCAAAGCCCTTCATGCATGAAAATGACCGATGTCATAATAAAATAAACACAACACCAAAAAGAGATCCAAAACCTCACCAAAAAATTCCAAATTATCACCCATCCGTCCACCCTCCAAAGTGACAGGAAAATACCCACCCACAACTCGAACACTTAAACACCCATTCAGCCAGTGCATTCCATCTAGTGTCAGCAACGCTTCTGGACAGTTGCCTCGGGACTGAACCTGCACCAATTTGCCATTCCGGGTTATTAATAGGCCTGAACTGTGCATTTCATTACGGTTCAAGAGAAATCCCCCTGCCGGTCTGGATTGGGCAGGTACTCAGCGGGTTATCCAGCACGTCCATCTGTAAATACATATAATGCACTTGCCTTTGCTATTTGATAATAGTTCACAATCAAAATCGATTATTCGAGATTCATAAAGCACATTTTGCATGTTGTGCACCCTGCGATATCGATAATATTTGAATTCATGTTTTTTCTTGATTTATTTGTATTTTTGACCATGGAGGAGGTCACTAGTGCTATACGAAGCTCAAATATCCATGCGATGCCTTCATTATTCAATATGCATCACCCGAAATTAATGACCCTCAGTTGAGACGAGGTTGATGGTCAGTTTCAGAATGGGGTCGTGACTGTGTCACTTTCTCTTTTGCCTATAATGGCTGCCAATACCTTGGTTATGGATAACAGCGAGCAAATCACTTACCAATTACCTTATTTACAAGACCAAAAATTGTTGAGGCTCCATGGACCCTAATTTTCAGAAGTGGGAAGTGACAGTGCTGCTTGCTCTTTTGCTGATAAAGGCTGCCAATATGTTGGTTACGCATAACAGCAAGCATATCCCTTTCCAATTACCTTACTTACATTACCAAAAATCATTGACGCTCTGCTGACACTCAGTTTAAGGTGGTAGCGACATCGACACGAACCATATTGCACATACAGGTGGCCAAACTCCGACTATGGGTAACTGCCATAGCACAACGCTTGGATCATACACAATGCAATATGCAAAATCGTTGACGCTCTGTCGATGCTCTGTTGATATTCATTTGATGGTGTTGCGATCTCGACCCTAACCATATTTGCCATGAACGTGGCGAATACTTCCATTATGGGTAAATGCAATCGCACTTGAGCCCTTGGAATACACCAGATTCAACACCCACAATTGTTGACACTCTGTTGACGCTGCATTGATGCTCTGTTGACGCTCTGTTGACGCTCGGTTGACGCTCTGTTGACGCTCTGTTGACGCTCTGTTGATGCTCTGTTGACGTTGTGTTGACGCTCATTTTCAGGTGCAGTGACATTGACATTAACCATATAGCCTATAAAGGCGGCGAATACTTCGATTATGGATATAAGCCATAGCATCGCTTTTGGCGTATGAAAGATGCCACACTCAAAATTGTTGACGATCTGTTGACGCGCATTTCCAGAATGGGGCTGTGACCATGGAGCATTCTCTGTCGCCCATAAAGGCTGCCAATACATTGATTATGGATAACAGTGAGCAAATCACTTCCCAAATAACTTACTTACAATACCAAACATTGTTGACACTCCATTGACAGTCATTTTCAGAATGTGGATGTTACTGTGTCGCTTTCTCTGTTGCATAAAAGGGTTGATGATATGTTGGTTATGGATAACCGCAAGCAAATCGCTTCCCAATTGACTTACTTACAAGACCAAATATCGTTCACGCTACGTTGATGCTCATATTCAGTATGTGGCTGATGACATGCTGTTGTGTCTTTTGCCTATGGACGCTGTGAATCCATCGGATACGGATATCAGCGAGCAAATTGCTTCCGAATTAAGTCGCGTTAATGTCCAAACATTGTCTCCATGGACTCTTAGTTTCAGAATGGAGCTGTTACCGTATCGCATCCTCTGTCGCTTATAAAGGCTGCCAATACGTTGGTTATCGAAAACAGTGAGCAAATTGCTTCGCAATTGACTTACTTTCCAAACCAAAAATCATTGGCACTCAGTTGACTTTGACTTTTAGCATGGGGCTAGTGTTAGGAACGGTTCCGGACCGTAACTTTGGGTCAGGGTACTGGTCCAACACGAACCCTTGCGAAATTGGCCGTCCGGGTTGTCAATAAACCCGAACTGCCCACTCGGGTACAGTTCCATGGTATACTCCCAACCTGTCTGAATTGGGTGGGTCGTAAGCGGGTCACCCAGCGGATCCATCTATAGATTCATATCAGGCTCTTGTATTTGCAGTGTGTTAATAGTATCATATCAGAATCGCGTTTTCAGCAACCAATAATGAGCTTTTGCTTGTTGAGCAGTTTGCAATGTTGATTAATTTGGTATCTGTGTTTCACCCTCGATAAATGGTATTTTTGCCTAGCAAGGCAGTCAATAATACAGTGATGCACGCGAAGAGCCGCGCGATGCCTTGATTACTAGATATGCAAGTCCTAATACTGTTGATGCTCCGTTGACACTCATTTTCAGGATGCCGCAGGGATTATGTCGCTGTTGCTTTCGCCAGTAAAGGCTGCCAATATCTCACATATGGATGTCTGCAACCAATCGGAACATAACTTACCCACGATGCAGAGCCAAAGATCGTTGACGATGCGTTGATGCTAATGCTAACAATGGGGCGGTGACGGTGTTGCTATCTCGTTTGCCAATAAATGCTGCCAATATGTCCATTATGCATAACAACGACCAAGTCACAGGTGAATTAAAGTACTCCCAAGACCACAAATTGTAGACACTCTGTTGACGCTCATTTTAATGTATTGTCCATTCAATATCTGCCACCGTTGATAATTGTTTACATCCTGATATGACTGTATTGGTTGTCTTTCTACATGATCGAGACTCGGCCTTATGGCAAAGCCGAGCCGCATGATAATCTTGCCCTGTTCATCCTCACACGACTAATAATGATGTATCATGCCAAAAGATTCATTGCGCCTGCTATACATCCATTTATGAACCGATATTCACACGCTACTTCTTACCATTCGCCCATAATACATGTCTAATGAAACTCTCGGTCAAGCTACATACGGCTTGTGAACCATTGACGCATTCTGTCCTACTTTTTCTTCCCTCCTTTATTTCTCCGCGTCTCTACTGCATTGACCGTCACCAACACCTTTTCACCCTGTCTCTTTGAATTCCGTGTTGGCGGAACCAATCCGGGCACATATGGCATGGCACTCTCATCCAGCTGCCCTGGGCATTCCGGATCCTCAATGCCATTGTTGTGCTCTATATCGGATTCATGGTCTGCTGCGCAATCCTCTTCGCTGACAATTGGATTATCCAAGTCGCCATTCCAGTTTAGCCGATCATCGGTGTCCGAAATGCTTCCAGGTGTGCTATACTCGTCGTTTTTGACTGGATGACGGTTGATTCTCCAGATTTGGCGGACATTTAAGATTTGAGCTCGTCCTCCACCGAGGTCGTTTGAAGACAAAGCTGGTGGCAAAAGTTATCTTTCTGACAATTTAACTGCAGCCACACCATCATGTTGAAAGAGTGACCAGAATGCTTTGACGATCTGTTCTGTGTCCGAAATGTATACTATAGCAGTCTTCTGTTTCTTTTGAGCGCGAGATTCCATCTGGGTAGCACGTAGGTTTTGGCTGCCCTGCCACATCTCCAAAAAGTCGTAAACCTTGGCCATTCTGTGCAATGTCCAGTCCTCCTCCTCTTTCTTCATTTCCGAGTCGTTTCTACAGTCATGGTATGTAATTCTGGGTCAGTGCCTGCCAAAATCCTGTTATTGGCTTGAGCAAACTGCCATTCAATGACTTTTTCGCAAAGGGTCTCGCCTGTGGTTCTTAAATGCCTCCAGCCAATGACATCTTGGCCAAGGGAAAAATTGGCCTCCACTCCGCCACCATGTGGTATGATAGAGAATATGTCGCGCGCCTCATTCGAGAGATCTGCATTCTTTGAGTGCGTTTCTTCCAGTTGGCGCCACCAGTCGGTTATGTACGGTATCCAAAATGTACTACTAATCTCCATTGGGTCGGAGTGGTAATCATTGAGATTTGGATTAAATCGTCCCCAGTTCTTTGGGGCTTCAGGCGGCGAATTCAAATAAAGCCTGGAGGCGGTCAATAAGCCAGCTGCGCGATCGCTTCATCTGTGTGTCGTCTCAGCCACATTGTTAGGCGTTAAGTATTCCTCATCATCGCTGGACAAATCATATGGATCAAAGGAGGAGTGATAGGACCGTGATGCTGTTGCAGAGGGGAGGAGATTGCTGTTCGGTATGGTTCCAAGTTGATTGACAGGCACACGTCGGTGTTTGGCACAATATTCATTCTCCACATACTTCAGAAAGACCTCTTGGTATTGTGTAGTGTAGGATGTCTCATCCTTAGGATTAATATCCATTCACTTGTCCCACTTTCTGAATGATCTGAACTTCCGGAAAGAATCAAGGATGTGTGCAGACATGAGAAGCATGCCCATCGTCGGAGTCACTTCAGCATAGTATTTGGAAAGCTTCTGTCGAGCTAACTTCATAGCAAAGAACAAGTCTTCTTTACACTGAGTCTTCTTCTTGGCCAAAGGTCGCATTATGCCATGCATGGAATTGAACATGTCATTGTGAACTGTGATGACGTAATGCAATGTGACTGTATGCCTCGTCGACATCCAAAGGGTTCAATATCGAAATGGCCTCATTACTTCCCTGACATACTTGACAATCATCCACTCATCGTGAGTTGTGAATAGTGGCCGGTATTCACTGTACTTTGGGCTTTGGAGCTACTCGTGTGTGGATTCCCGTAATTGGTTGGCGCGTTCGAGCAACTCCAGTTTAGAGTTCCAACGTGTCTTGACATCCATAATCGGACGTACTGCAATGCAGACTTTGGCTTTTTGACAGTCAATACACTTGTTTCAGTGACCAGGTGTTAGTGTAATTAATACAGCAAGCATTCTCTGCTATATGATGGTTAGCTTCAGGACTTTCAAAATATCATGAAATATGTACTTTCTCAATTATCTTTGCTAAACCTGGTCTCATGGCCAACACCTTGATCATTCTAGCATCGCCCTCTTTTCGAAGTCGCTGAGTCTTCCCAATGTCCATGCTTTCATTCTCTCCAAATTGCTGATCGCGCTCATGGGCTTCCCAACACTTGGTGTGGCCTTTCACATCAAAACTGCTGATGAATGCACCTAAAGCAAGCTGTATGACGTGCGGCATGCATGGTATGTGGTCACTTAATGCCGGCCACTCAATTCCAGAGGCCTCAAGTGTTGATTGCAGCTCGCATGTCATCGAGCAGTTTGAGGAAGCATTATCAGATGTAGTACCAAGCAAACGGCCATCGGTAAGCTCAAAACGATCAAGCACATCCTTCAAATGACAGCTAGCCTTACTCCAGTATGTTAGCCCTTGACCTTTCATCCTGAATTGGCTTCCGAAATGGGAACAGAACAGGGGATAAACCTCATCGAAAGAGAGTTAAAATCAGACAATGACCAATTTCGATCTATATAGTACGCAACGTCTGACGTCATGGCTAGTTTGTTCGTTGAAGTCCATCCGTCCAAAGCAATACTAACTCTATTTCGTAACGGCAATTGCTTCTTAAATGCATCCACAGTCAGTGCATATTCCCTCCGGCAATTGTTACTAAGGGTTGTAGCAGATGGTAGGACAAGGTCGTTGCGTAATGACCTATATGACCATCGTAGCTCAAGATTTGATATAGCGTTCCATGGAATGACTGCCAAAACATATCCTAACATGAGGTTACGATTCCACATGTCTTGGTGAAATTCGGAAGTTTCCAAGTCCCTAGCTGACAGTTTGGAACGTTTTCTCTGTCATTTCGATCAATATGGATTTAACTAGATATGAAATCTGATTTACCTCTGCAAATTTACTATTGTGATTCCTCGACTTCCTTGCCTGTTCAGGATGGCCAAAGCTGTTTCATCCACTGTCGAAATAGTCAATTCAGTGACCTCTGACTATGTTGATTCGTTTAACTTTGCAATGTGAATATTTGCCAGCAAGTGTTTCCCCATTGAGCGGGTCCCATGTTCTGATGGATGGCGAAGAACTTGATGACAACCGATACAAATGATGCCAGGGCTGCCGGTCTCCTCACTTCCGCAGTGTGAATAGAATCGCCACAATGGCGCATGTCGAGAATTATTCCAAGCAATAGGCCGCTTCGAGCCTTCATTCATTGAAGCCCACGAAGCATCGAATATCATTTGCAATGTAAGGTCGTTCAAATCAAGAATAATGAGACGTTCATTCTTGGAAGAGATCATAAACTTGAGCAATGAGGTGTTCAAAGATTTTGTATCCAACATGGCTGTAGAATTTAGGATGATGGATATTCTGACTCGAGAGACTGCCGAAAATAACGATATAGTAATGCAGACTGAGGGTTCTGAAATATTGACTCTACAGCTACAAGGAAAATAATCAGATCAGTAAGACATTGCATGCATAATTGTGAAGTTGAATACAAGGACAGATTGCAATGACTGACCACGTAAAACTCCATTTGGGAATGGCATAATGCAGTTCATTGTGGTGTAGTGTTCAGAGACTTGACGCACCGTGGGCGCCGAATTGTAGGAGGCGGACGCGTTATCGTCACTTACATTTTTGCGAATAATGGCCGCCGATAGGTTCATTCTGCTTTATCTGCGTTCCATTCCGGTTAGATTATTTACGATGCCGGTGCACGAATCGTTGGGGCTCTGTTGACACTCATTTTTGGACATGGTTACGATCTTGTTGTAAGCATATTTGCGTAGAAAGGCGGCTAATAGCACAATTATAGATCATTGTGGTCGCATAGCCCCTTGATTGTCCACGATGGAAGACCTAAAATTGTTGACGGTCCGTTGACACGCATGTTTAGGGCATAATGACAATGTAGTTTAAAGCATTTTTGCCTAGAAAGACGGCCGATAGTTTGATCATGTGTTAATGTCGCCGCATTGCCCATGGATTTTCCAAGATGCATAACCGAAAGTCATTGACGTTCCGTTGACACTCATTTTTAGGACATAGTTGCGATGTTGTAGCAACGATTTTTGCCTAGAAAGGCAGCCGATAATCTGATTATGGCTCAATGTTGCCGCACAGCCCTAGAATTTTCCATGATACAAGGCCAACTGTCGTTGATGCTGCGTTGACACTCAGTTCTAGGACATAGTAGCGATGTCGTAAAAACCATTTTTGCCTAGAAACGCAGCCGATAATCTGATTATGGCTCGATGTCGCCGCACAGCCCTAGGATTTTCCGTCATACAAGGCGAAAAGTCATTGACACTCCATTGACGCTCATATTTAGGATATAGTAGCGATGTTGTTGCAAGAAGTTTTGCCTAGAAAGGCGGCCGATAGCGCGATTATGGGGTATCGACGCTGCACAGCTCATTCATTTTCCAAGATTCAAGGCCAAAAGTAGTTGTCGCTCCGTTGACGCTCATTTTTTGCACATAGTAGAAATGTTGCCAGCACCATTGTTCCACAGAAAGGCGGCCGATAGTTCGATTATGATGTACTGTAACCACCCAGCCTACTGGATGTGTCATGAAGCAATGTCAAAAACGGTTGATGCTCCGTTGAAGCTCATTTTTAGGATGGGGCAACGAGCATGTCACCTAACTTTTTTGCAATAACGCCGACCTATACATCCTCTTTGGAAGGATGTGACAATGCAGCCTATCGATTGCCGAATGTATAAGACTCAACATTGTTCACACTCAGGTGATGCTGACATGAATCACATCGAAACAGACTATGTTCAATCAAAATTGTATGTAATGAATCATATATTCAGTATTGACGTCCAATATTGCATTTGTATGTATTATAGTTTCCATCCAGGAGTGTTGTTAACTCTCAATTTCTGATCAACTGCTATCTACGCTATCTGAGTGAGAAATGATGTTACCCTATCACATTCCCGCACTTTCGGCCGGGAATTGACGGCATGTAGATCATTTCACTAGTTTTTGGAAAATATAGCTCGAATTCCTCACCATTTGTTATCCAGCTTCTTCTTCTCGATTTCCATGACGTACCACAAGCAATTTCAGAAATCTCAACCATGTGTACCAGGTCTGTGTGGAGAGTTATGCAGTTGGATACATGGATGAAGTTAGCATGACGGCTGTCATTCAGATCGATTCGTCATGCGCACTGACCGCTCTTTCTATGACACGAATGACAGCACTTACTTAAATTTTGTTAGCACATTTTGTCACTAATATTACTTTTGCATTGTCACTTAACAGTCACTTGCAGAAAGAAACAATACATGTTGGCCGTCTTACAGTGCAATTTGGATTCTAGAACTTTCACATGGTGCGTTTGACCCTTGCACATGCACAGATGAATTATCATGTCTCACAATTTGGTCACTGAAATCAAGAAAAATCTGACACATAGCGAAATTGGTAAAAAACTTGCTTGTCCCAGAGATCGGACGTCAAATATTACAGTTTGCATATCGATTCTTCCGCAGACGCAGCAGCCGTCACCTTCTCTTCGTTGGAATCCGATATCTATATGGTAAGTAGTTGGAGGCTATATGCAGGGGCAAAAGCTTACTGGTTTAAGAGAGCTTACTTGTTCAACTGGCTTCGCTTTAAGCAACGTTGATGAATCAGGCTCCGCAGCTGGCTCACCGCCTGGTATGCTCGGTTTTGACTGCGGCTTCACCGAACCTAGCCTGATATGACAACTTCCTGCACGAGAAGTCCCTTGCGGTCTTTGCGATATTCTGTGCACAATGTCAAGACTCTCCATATGCTCTCCAAATGTTGTCGGTGAAAGTGCCCAAGCGTCATCATTCGTTTGCGGCTGTACGACTACCGGAACCTTCAATTGAAATGTGTCGTACTTCTTATTTTGTTCACGGACGTAGTTGGCTGCATCCTTGCATCCTGGTTGGGTCAATTCGTCACGCTTCATCTGCTCCTGCCGACACCTCTCCAGGTGCTGCTTTACCGTTTTGGTGATTGTGCCCATCACCCAGCCGGGTTCGTCATCTTCGCTCAGCTTGCCCCACGCAGTTTCTTCATCATCCTCATCTTCCCCATCCTTCCCATCGTCGGAACTTGCAAGATCACTAAGACTGTCTCCTATAGCAACAGGCAGCTCCTCAAACAACTCTTCGGGCTCCCTGGACGTCAATGCCTCGATTTCAGCATTCGTCATATCGTGCTGCCCTTGCTGAACCAATGCCTCTGCGTCTTCAACTCGCTTTCTTGCCCCAGCGGCCTCTCTCTCAACATAATCCTCAATTGATATCACTTTCTCTTCATTACTTAAGAAGTGCGTTTCTTGTTGTTTCTCCGCCCCAAGCTTCTTTTTGGATCTCAAGCTGTGCAATGCCCCAACTGCTCGGACTCCCTGTGCTGCCAAGACGCTCTTGCCTTCATTCGCATGATGGGTTCGTTGGGTTGACCGCTTTGTCGATTTGCTGAATCTGCCCGCTGGATGTGGCGAAAAGATCTTTTCGGAGAATTGAACATTGCACTTTGCATGGACTATGTTGTCAGGCGAGATGTTGGATGTTGCAAGTTATGGACAATATGGAGGCAACCTGCGTCTTTTATGTCAAGGTTGGTACGTTTAGTCATCTTGAACAAAGCAAAATCTCCCTCTGTACTGTCAACAAATCAGGAATAGTGACGCTAACCGTACAACATGACATGATTGTTTGCATCATCTTCATGTAATTTCCCGGGGATCATTTGAGACAAACATCAGCAGACGCCCTTTCCATTGAACAACATAGTATTAATATCTAGCGGTTAGGCGATTCGGGTGGTCGTGCACCGCATTGTATCCCTGCTACCAAAGAAACAACATCAGACCGACTTTTTGCAAATTGTGGGGCGGTGGGAAACCCATGCAACTTGCAGCCATACTCAGGAGGATTCATCTTGAGCATAATGATCATGTTGGCTGCTACTTATTCCATTCTGAAAAGAAGCTTACTATATGGTCCTCAGGGCTTCCCACTTCCTCTCGTTATCATCTTCCTCTCCTATTCCACATCAGCACATCATGGATACACAACCACCTCCGCCAGGTGAGAGTGGATTGATTACAGGCTGATTGGCGGGCGCTACATCGAACAAGAACATTCTTGGCACACAACAAGAGTGCAGATATAAGTGAGTTCACCCGGACTCGGCCAATGCAGCCACCAAACATATGACCCAGGATGCCCATTTAAAAATTGTCCGCAAGACTGGAAGCAGCAAAAATGAGACGCAGCATGCAGTGGGATGTGAGTATATCTATATCGAGGCAAAGGGCGGTCAATTGACTTTATAATGTACAGCGGGTGACTGTAGAGAGCTACGTGAAGAATTTATAGCTGCCCGTAACGGGAAACCCCCATGGTCGACAAAGGCAGTTGTCTGCACGGTCCGCGAAATTGAACATCATGATGTTGTCAGCGCTGGGATTTTCGCAGATGAAATTCCTGATAAGCATCCCCGTGAGTGGACGAGGCAGGCTTTAATCACCTTAGAGGAGGCTATGGAAGTGTATATGGTAGAGGTAACAGCTAAATTTCATTGTTAGAAGCAGCAACTGATGTCTTGTAGGTTTTCGACATGTCTGCAAGTATGGCAAGGCGGGGAGGTCAGGTACAGCCGGAACAGTCCGACATGCGCCTGGCATTGAATACGGGCAAAATGGCCAAAGAAGGCTTTTCCCGCACCGTAATAGAGGAAACGAAATACCTCATTAAGAAACCACGCACCGAGGTCCGAGAAGAGAAGAAGCGGGGTGTTGAGTTTCCTCAGCCTAAAGAGCTAAAGGTGGGGAAACAAAGACATCCGGCAATGCTTCATCAAAACCAAACGTCCGGAGGCCTCTCTTTGCCAAAATGGCACCTCAAAGAATCCGCAGACATGCTGGAGATGCAAAGGTACAGGTGCGCCTCCACCCGACGGACGCAGAGAGTGGACTCCAGAGCTGACTCCACCACTGCCTGGAATGCCACCCGCACCAACCGGTAACACTTCCGGAGTTCAACATTCCCAAATCGTCAACTTGCCGGCCAGATATGTGTATTTGCATACAGCTCTTCCCTGTGCAGAATTGTTCGATGATGAGGATACCGAGCACAATACCGATTTTGATCCAGATATGCTGACTGATGAAGGTTAGTACACTCTCTGTGGTGTGGTAATGCAGCGAATATTCATTTTGAAGAGAAGAGCAGCAGATTGAGCAATCTTGCAACTGATGACGAGCATTGAGCGAAAGACACGCAATTTCGCAGATTATTATTATATATATCTACGTACTATTAAAGAACAACGCAGTGATCAAGAAGAAAGTAAATACAAACTCCAGACAGGCAGCCAAAACAATGTGAATGATGGACTGTGCCAAATTAAATGATTGCATATTGTGGATACAGCTATGGCAAAATGAGCGTCAACGGAGCGTCAACGATTTTTGGTCATGCATTCTGGGAAATCACACCTCCGATAGGTTGTAGTCAGTCAAAGAGTAATTTCTGGCTGCCTTGATAGGCAAAACTGATTGCAATACCCTCCCTGCCTCATCATGAAAATGAGCATCAATGGAGCGTCAACAATTTTTGGTTGTGCGTCCTGGGAAATCATGCCTCCGAAAGGTTGTAGTCAGTCATAAAGGCATCATTGGCTGCCTTTATAGGCAAAATAGATTGCAATACCCTCCCTGCCCCATCTTGAAAATGAGAGTCAACAGAGGGTCAATGATTTTTGGTCATGCGTCCTGGGAAATCACACCTCCGATAAGTTTTAGTCAGTCATAAAGGAATCATTGGCTGCCTTTTTGGGCAAAACAGATTGCAATACCCTCCCTGCCCCATCATGAAAATGAGCGTCAACGGAGCGTCAATGATTGTTGGTCAGGTATCATGGGTAATCTTGGGGGCAACAGGTTGCACATTGTCATAAACTGATTACTGGCTGCCTTTATAGGCAAAAGTTGAAGTGAAATGCTTCCTGCCCCATCTTCAAAATGAGCGTCAACAGAGTGTCGAGGATTGTTGGCTTTCCATCAGGGTTAAACACAGCGTGGTGTGGCGGTTATTGTCTATATACATCGTTTTGACTGTTATTATACACTAAAACACTCAAGAATACTTAGTGGTAGCTCTGTAAATGAAAGAAGTTGTTACTGTCCCGGAGGATGTGGCTAGAATATCCCATACATATCTGCCTATAAAGGCTTCCATATCCATCTTTATGGATGCTTGTGATCAAGGACCACTCATATTACCAAAGATGCAAGACCAAATATCATTGACTCTCTGTTGACGCTCTGTTGATGCATATTTTCAGGATGTGCTAGGGCGCGTGAGTATGCTTGTTTTGCACATCAAGGGGGCTAATATGTCGAAAATGAACAGTGACATACCAATGTCAATAATTCATGATTAACAGTAGCATATCTGTATGCGACCAGAAATGTGAAACCCGAAACGCAGAACCGGAGATTGGAACCAATGGGTCTAACTAACCCCGGTGAAACCCGCAGGTTGATGGGTACGGGTCCGGCTGTGGCTCGCCAAGAGTCAGCTTGTCAGGATTTTGGACGCCTCTGGAACCCAACCGACCCGTATTTGCCTTTCAAACCCGGACACCTGGCCGATTACCAGGACCCGTTGCTAACACTACATGGGGTTGAAACCATTTCAGTGTTTGTTTTTACTATCAGGCTGCCAATACGTTTGTTATGAATAATAGTAAGCAAATTGCTTCCCTATTAACTTACCCACAAGACCAAAAATCGTTGACGCTACGTTGATGCTCATTTTCAGACTGTCACTGATAACGTGCCCTTGTGTCTTTTGCCTATACAGGCTGCCAATACGTTGGATACGGATAACAGCAAACAAATCACTTCCGAATTAAGTTGCGTAAATGTCCAAAAATTGTAGCTGCTCCATTGACTCTTAGTCCAAGATTGGGGCTGTTACCGTATCGAATTCTCTGTCGATTATAAAGGCTGCCAATACGTTGGTTATGGATAACAGCGAGCAAATTGCTTCGCAATTAACTTACTTTCCAAACTCAAAATCATTGACACTCCGTTGACTCTCATTGTTAGCATGGGGCTGAAACCGTTTCAGTGTTTCTTTTGACTATCAGGCCGTCAATACGTTTGTTCTGAATCACAGTAAGCAAATTGCTTCCTAATTAACTTACCCACAAGATCAAAAATCGTTGACCCTCAATTGATGCTCACCATAAACATGTCCTAACTGTTGTTGTATGGTTAACAATTTTGTACAAATAATCATATACTGATTATTGGTAGCCAATGTATAATTTGTATGAATACTCAGTTGAATCCAAAAGCTTGGTGGCGTCTGAATTCCTAATCCACTGATGCAGATGATCTCTGTGCGATGGATAACGTAGCGCTGTCACATTGCAGCACTTTCAGCTGGCAAATTGCCACATGTAGATCCATACACTAAAATTGCAGTAATATAGCCCAACTTCCGCACTTTGCCTTATCCAGTTCCTTCGCCTCGATGTCCATGACCTACCTTACGCAATGTTCGAAATGTTGACTTGGTGCACCAGGTCTGAATGGAGAGTGATGTAGTTGGATGTATCCATGAATGCACCATGATGGTGGTCATTCATACAGATTTGCGTTGAGCATTGACCGCTCCTTCTATGACTCCTATGCCATCACTGGCTCCAATTGTGTTTGTAAATTTTGTCTCTAATTTAGATTACTCATGCGCATTGAGCCGTAAGAGGCAGGACGATTTCAGGTTGATCAATCGTGAATCAACATAGTTTGGAGTCTAGAACTTGTGTATGGCCCATATGACCCATGCACATGCCGAGACGAATTATCATATTTCACAATGCGGTCACTGAAATCAAAAAAATGCTGAAACGTAGCCAAATAGGTACACCAAATACTTTCTGCAGAGATATGTCGTCAATAATCACAATGTGTGCAGGTAGTGTCCAGAAGACAAATGAGCCATTACAACATGTCTATTTGAATCCAATTCCTGTATGGAAATTAGCTACGGAGGGTATATGGAGTGAAGACAGCTTCCGGGTTCAACAACCTTAGCTTTCGTTGTCGGTGACGAATTGGGTACCTGGTTGGTAGTGAGAGCCAATGTGCCTATTGAACACTGTCGTTTCCCGGATGCAAATCTCACATGGTTACTTCCTGCTTGTGCAGTTCCTTGCGGCATTGTGATTTTCCGCTGACACTATCACGGATGTCAATCAGCTCTCCAAATGTTGTTGGCACAGTTGCAGGTGCAAACAGATCCATTTGTGGCTTGATGACTGCCTGAACTGTCAATATGGCTGTGCTGTAGCTGAAATCTTACTAATGATGCAAGACGGAAAATCGTTCACACTCAATTTCACGATGTAGCAGGGAGCAGGACTCTGCTTGTTTCGATCATAAAGCCAACCAATAAAAGAAACAAAGACAATGATGTACCAAAGGTACTATTTGGCACATGACAGTAGGATATCTGAATGCGACTATGAATTGAAAAACCCGAAAACGAGAACTGGAGATTGGAACCAATGTGTCGAGCGAAACAGGGCAAAATGCGCGGGTCGATGCGTAAGGGTACGGATTTGGCCAAGCAATAAGCTTCCAGACGGGTTTATGGACGGGTCTGGAATTGGACCGCATGTCGGTTCCGGTCCAAACCCGAACCGTTGGTGGCTTACCCCGACCTGTTGGTAACACTAATTCCAACCTCACAACGACTAATTTGCAGCTGGGAGGCTACTTCTACAGATTCTATTGGCCAAAGAGTACTGTTATCAACAGTTCCGGACCGTCACTCCGGGTCTGGGTCCGGATCAGAACCGAACGGTTGCCAAATTGGCGGTCCGGGTTGTCAACACACCCGAACCGTCCATTCGGGTACGGTTCGATGCAAATCTCCCTACCCGTCTGTATTTGGCGGGTTGTCAGCGGGTCGCACAGTGGGTCCATCTGTAGATTTATATCATGCTCTTGTTTTTGCAGTTGCATAATTGAACATTATTAAAATTAGGTATTTGACAACCAATGATCTCTTTTTGGATGTTTTGCAATCAGCGAGATTGATTATTTTGGAATACGTGTTTTGCCTTCTACCCGTTGCATTTTTCGCTAGAGAGATTGTCAATAGTTCTGCTATGGCGGCACCTATGCGCAGAAACCCTTGATTACCCAATATGCAAGATCAAATATTGTTGACGCTCAGTTGACGCTCAGTTTCATGATGGGGTAATGCATGTGTCATACTTTATTTCAGTTGAAAAGGCTGCCACGACTTTGTCTATGAGTTGTTACCACATTGTTACACTTCGATTACCCAAGATCCAGAACCAATAATCCTTGACACTTCATTGACGCTTGTTTTCAGGATGCCGCCTGGAGCATGTCGCTGTTGTTTTTGCCATTAAAGGCTGCCAATATCTCATAAATGGATGTCTGCAACCAATCGGATCATAACTTACCCAAGATGGAAAGCTAAAAATCGTTGACGCTCCGTTGACGCTCGTTTTCAGGATGCCGCAGGGCGCATGTCGCTGTTGTTTTTGCCAGTAAAGGCTGCCAATATATCATAAATGGATGACTGCAACCAATCGGAACATAACTTACCCAAGATGCAAAGGTAAAATTCGTTGACGCTCTGTTGACGCTAATGCTAATCATGGGGCGGTGACTGTGATGCTATCTCTTTTGCCGATAAAAGCTGCCAATATGTCCGTTATGCATATCAATGACCAAGTCACTTGTGAATTACCGTACTTACAAGACCGCAAATTGTTGACCCTCCGTTGACGCTCATTTTCCGGATGGGGCAGGGAACCTGATACTATTATTTTTGATTTGGAAGGCAGCCAATACTAAGTTTATGGATGGCTGCAACCAATTGGCACTTAGGTTACCCAAGATGCACAGCCAAAAATCGTTTACGCTCCGTTGAAGCTCATTTTCAGAATGGGGCAGTGATCATGTGGTTTACTCTTTTACCAAGAAAGGCCACCAGTATGCACGTTATGGATAATTCCGACCACGTCACCATTCAATTACCGGACTTACAAGACTGAAAATCGTTGACGCTCATTTTAATGTACAGTGAAGTCAAGATCTGCTGCCATTAATAATTGCAATCTTAAATATTTGAACTTTGTGGATGCCTTTCGGCATGATTAGGACTTGGCTCAATGGCAAAGCCGAGCCCAGTAATATTCCAGCAGTGGTCGCTCTCATCCGGTTAAAATTTCCATGTTATGCCAAATAATGCATATTGCCCGCTACAGGTTTGTTTGTTAACGAATATTCTCTCGCGACATGTCAACATTCTTCCATAATCATTCTCTCAATAAAATTCTTTGTCAAACTACATAATGAACTTGGTGATAATACATTGACGCATTCTGTCCTACTTTTTCTTGATCCCCGTATTCCTCCTCGTTTCCATTATATTGACCGTCAGTAACGCCTTTTCAACCTTCATGTTAGATTGTCGTATAGGCCAAATCAGTCCAGGAACATTCGGTGCCGCACTCACATTCCGCACCTCAAGGGTTTCTGATACTTCACTGCAGTTGTCCAGTTCCATATCTGATTCATTGTCCGCCTCCCAGTCATCTTCGCTGTCGTTTGGATTATCCAAGTCCCCATTCCAGTTAAGCCAATTTTCGGTGTCTGAAATGCTTTCAGGT
>Ga0307515_10004674_pt1 | contig 28096 bp, 21 predicted proteins | sample 17_EM_MG_FD_194513 | JGI IMG/M metagenome (GOLD analysis project Ga0307515, IMG submission 194513) | Populus trichocarpa ectomycorrhiza microbial communities from riparian zone in the Pacific Northwest, United States - 17_EM | ecosystem: Host-associated > Plants > Roots > Unclassified | place... | reverse complement strand
AAATGACCTGTCCAGCGGAAGGGAAGATTTAGCCGATCGGCACAGACGCCGGTCAAAAACAACCGAACCCAAGGAAAAGCCACCAATCGGAGGCGATTTACCCCTTGTGTTCTTTCATTGGAGACGTCATGAACCAGGAACAACTTGACCACCTGCTCCCTCATTTTCAAACGGTTGCGAATGAGATTGGTGACGACGGCGTGGCGCAATGTCTCAACGTTTCGATCGACCAAAGCAAAGAACTCGAGTCTCTCTTCCGAAGCGCGTATCCGGAAGTCCAACTATTGTCCGAGATAGCGATTGGAAACTATGGAATAGCAGCGACGGGACAGGAGGCATCCCTCTGCTTTCCGGTCGCGGCTGCGAAAGCGCTAGCCGAAAACCCAGCACATTCCATCTTGATCGGTAAGACGCACGGACACGTTTGGAACGTGTTGAACGGAACCATTATCGATCTCACGATACTCCGCTCGATCAAGGCCTTGGGTGGACCTGTCGAGCCTTTCGTCGCCTGGTCTCATGAGAAATCAACCGATCGGTACGGATTCAATCTTGTTTGGAAAGACTATCAGACGTATCCGGCGCAGGAGCTTCGACATCTGATGGACCAATATCGCTAGATGGCCATGTCTTTTGGATCAACTTGCGGAGATTTGATCCTTCGATGTCGCAAGGTGGAAAGACCTTGGGAAAGTCGCGTCGGGAACTGACGTGAGTTCTAGGCGCGACATGCACTACTTGTTCCGGTCTCATTTTCGAATTTGTTCCAGCGAATGTGATGATGATTGGGGACGATGAATGCCGCGTCAAGGCGCACGAGATCGGCTAGCGTACTGATCCGCAGCCGGAGAGCGATGTCCTTCTCGAGATGTCATGCCGACGCAGGAAGCGCAAATCTGCTATGCAAACGCCTTGAAGATCGCTTGCAACAACTCATCCATCTCTGGGAACCGCGCTCGAAGCGCCTTTGGATCGCCGCCGCTCCTTATGACACCGAGGAAGAACTGGGTCGCCGCATTTTTGTTATCGAGTTCTCCTTGGTAGCGTCGCGCGGCTTTGTTCCAACCTGTCCACCGTATCGGCCGCAATCCCCCACTCTCGTCTTCAAGCGCCTCCCGACCAAGGAACAGCTCGATCGAACATGCCGACCCGTTGACGTCCATTGAGCGAAGGCCCTCGGGACCCAAGGTCGGATAGTTCGTCCCAAGAGCGACATCAGGTAAAACCATTGTGCGGATCGAAGGCGGCAACCGGATGGTTCGATCGAGCATCGCCTTCTCCTCTGTTCCCGCGACATCATTGTCGAACAACGCCAACACGCGCTGTGTCATGCGAACGCCTGCGAAGGTCTTGACCATCTTGGAAACCAGGGACGCGCCGCCCTCAATCTTGAATTCCTCGAAGTCTACGAACTGGAACATGTCGGCGAATTCTGGATACAGAGCGCGAATGGCTGCCGACAATATCTTCGTGTCGGATGTTCCCTCGGTCAGGATCAACACGTCGCCAGTCGCCTCGATAAAATCGAGTCCCGAATCAATGGGTTCTCTCGCGAGGTTCTCATGAAAGCTGAGGCGCGGATCGAAATCTTCCAAAGCCGACGTAAACTCGGTCCAGATGACCTTTGGTTTGAAGACGTCGATGGTCAAGGCGAGGTCGGCGAACATGTCGGTGAAGCTGAAAAGGTGAACGCCGTTGCATCGACGCACATGGTTCGGGCCAAGTTGCCTTTGCCTGATCACCCATTGCTCGAAGCTGAGACTCCGCTGTTCATCGATCTCCCGATTGAAGTCTTCGTAGCCCAGGTCTCTCATGCGCTCCCCATTGGCGATATGTCGAGCGAACTCGCGTTCCCAAAGCGCTCGGCAACTCTCCGGAGTGTAGCCCTGCATCTCCAAGCGCCGACGGACCTTGTCGGCTGGGGCGTAAAGGTAGTTTAGTGTGATGTCCTCGTCGTCATACCAATGGAGGGCCTGCTTCATGACCTCGGGGTGGGCGTCTTTCACCTTTCTCTCGTAATAGTCCTCGTTCGAAAAGCACAGCTTGACCGCCGTCTCCCAGTTCATGGCGAGGTCGTTGAAAGAATGGTCGTCTACATAGAATTCGCGTTCGTCGCTCATCGCGGGTCCCTTCGGCGGGCGTGAGACTGACACCGAGCTCCCTTGGCGGCAATAGCTTGGCGTCCATCTCTCAACTGGCCACGCAGATCGCTCTCGCCAGCATCTAAAGACTTCGGCACCCGTAGCCATCGGCGATGTTGGCCGGCCGAGAATCGGATAAGATGATCCAATAGATCAGGGGCGCGCAGGGCTGTTCAAGGCAACGTGACGAATTGCCAAAGTTGTCACAAGGAATGTGACGACACAGCCAGTTGGACTTGGAGCTGCCTACGGTATCATATTGATTTCGTTGAGGTGCCAGTTCAAGGGTATGTGACGGGCCACAACTGGGTCTATCGCTACAAGGACATCGAGGGCTTGTGGGGCAACCGCCACTACAAGCGGGTCGGCGGCGTGGAATCGGTGAGCCCGACGGGCTGGCTGGCGGGGATGAAGCCGATCTGGTTCACCGAACTCGGCTGCCCGGCGATCGACCGCGGCGGCAACCAGCCGAACGTATTCGTCGATCGCAAGAGTTCGGAATCGGCGCTGCCCTATTTCTCGGGCGGCATGCGGTCGGACGAGACGCAGCGGCGCTTTCTCGACGCGCATCACGCGTGGTGGAACAGCGAGGCTGCGCCGGCCGGCATGGTGAACCCAGGCTGCATGTTCCTGTGGGCCTGGGATGCCCGCGCCATGCCGTCCTTCCCCGAGGACACCGGTCTTTTCGCCGATGGCGGCAACTGGACGCTCGGCCATTGGCTGAACGGGCGGCTGGGTGCCGGGACGCTATCGACGGTGATTGCCGCGATCCTGAGGGACCACGGCGTCACGGACTTCGACGTATCCGGCGTATCGGGGGAGCTGAAGGGCTTTGTCGCGGGCAACCTCGTTTCGGCGCGGGCGCTGCTTGAACCGCTGGTCTCGGCCTATCGGCTGGATGTGACCGATGTCGACGGGGTCATGACATTCCGGTCGCGCGGGCAGGTCTCGGCGCCGGCGCGCCAGATTTCCGTCTTTGCCGACCGCGATGATGAGCCGCGCTGGACCGAAATGAACGGCCAGGACTCGGATTTCGCCAGCGAGGCGGTGATCGATTTCCAGGGCGAGGCGGACGAGTACGAGAACCAGACGGCACGTTCGCGGCGCATCGAACCGGTCAATGACAGGATACTGCGGGTCGGGCTGCCGGGCGTTCTACCGGAAGAATCGGCGGCGCCTGTGGTCGAGGGGCTGCTGAGGGACCACAGGCTTTCCCGGCGCCAGGTCCGGTTCTCGCTGCCGCCGACGGCGCTGGAATACGAGCCAGGCGATGCAATCACGTTTGATCAGGGGCCGGCGGGGCGTTTCGTGATCGCTCGCATCGAGGATGGCGAGACGCGCGACGTGGAGGCGAGGCAGACCGGATCGGGCGACAGTGCGGCGGATTATACGCGGTCCGGCAAACGCTGGCGCGGTCGCGACGGCAACAAAACTTTTTCGCCGGTCATGCATCTCGTGGATCTCGCGCGATACGAGGACGGCGACGACTTTGCCCGTGCCGCCGTCGCGGCCAGGCCTTGGCGGCGCGTGATCCTGTCGGTATCGCCGGAGAGCGAAAACTATCAGCGCCGCCTGGTGATGTCGCGACCGGCGAAGATGGGCCGGACGACATTGGCTGTGGTCGGCGGGGTGGTCGGCCGGATCGACGAGGCAAGCCGCATATCGGTGCGCATGATCTATGGCGGACTTTCGTCGGTATCGGAGCTTGCGCTTTTCAACGGCGCGAACCGGGCGGCGATCAAGGCGGCGAACGGCGAATGGGAAATCATCGGCTTCCGCAATGCTGAAGAAGTGACAGAGAACCACTGGGAACTGTCGGGCCTGCTGCGCGGGCTTGCCGGAACGGAGGACGCGATGGCCGCAGGCGCCGCAGCCGTCGCGCCTTTCGTCATACTCGATGAGAGCGTACGAAGCCTCGGGCTGCATGCTGACGAAGCGGGGCTGGTGCTCAACTGGCTCGCAGAGGCTCCCGGCTCGGGCGGCGGCAGTGTGGGACCGGTGAGTTTTGCGGGTGGAACGAGGAGCGAGACGCCGCTTTCGCCGGTGCATCTGGCGGCAACGCGGACAGGCGGTGGCATTCAACTGACTTGGGTGCGACGCGGCCGGATCGATGCCGATGGCTGGGAAGGCGATGAAATTCCGCTGGACGAGGACGTGGAGGCCTATCAGGTCGAGATCCTCGATGGCGCGGTGCCTGTCAGGACCGTCTCGGCAAATGCGCCATCTTTTCTCTACACATCGGGGATGGAGATTGCCGATTTCGGCGGTGCGCAGACGGCCATCGCTTTCCGTATCCGGCAGAAGGGTGGGAAGGTGGCGCTGGGGATCGCGACCGAGGCAAATATCGAACTTTAGCTTTTGAAAAGAAAGGATTTTTCAATGATCGATACGAAATACTGGTACCAGTCGAAGACTGTCTGGGGTTCCCTGATTGCCATCCTGGCCAGCGTGCTGCAGGCGGGCGGGTTCGAACTCGACACGGGCGCGCAGGGCGATCTCGCCGAGGGCATCGTGGCGCTTGCCGGCGCGATCGGCGGCCTGCTGGCCCTCTATGGCCGGCTCAGCGCCGACAAGCGGCTCGGTTGACGAACGGATTACCATAGGCTCAATTCCCGATTTCTTGGGAGCTCACATTCATTTGCCATTCATTGTGGTTCGACTAAAGATGATCACAAGTAAGCAAAATCCCCTGAGGGATATGGAAAGTAGATGACATCGTTTGTAGCAACGGCGCTGGTGGCGGCAGGCTTGATGGTGACGCCATCGGAGCCGCTTCCCGACGTCGGCGTGTATGCCCCCCAGACCGAGGTCGCGCAGGCGCGAGGCGCCTGTGACCGTGCCGTGGAGCAGGCGCTCGAAATGACGGGCGGCGAATTGCTGTCGGTCCAGCCGGCCCGCAACGGCAAGCCGATCTGTCGCGTTACCGTCCTCGTCGTGAAAGCCAATGGCCGCCCGAAAAAGATAAGACTCCGCATCCCCATGGACTTTTAGCGATGCGTTTCCAATTCGCCAGGGCGGGCTGCAAATGGCGCTGTCTGCGCTTCCGGTGCTCACGTACATGAAGGTACGCTGCGCTCCGGTTCTCGACAGCACCATTTTTGCCACACCCTCACGAATTGTCTAACGCATCGCGCGTCGCGGCTAGTTCGAAGAGATTTTTGAACGACCTGCACGTCACGGCTGGTTGGTTGGAGCAATTCTTGAACCGGCGGCGATGGATGTCTAGGGTAGCAGTCTAGAGAAATCAGGATTCATTGATGCGCATACTTGTTGTGGAAGACGATCAGAACCTCAACCGCCAGATCACCGACACGCTGAAGGAAGCCGGCTATGTGGTCGATCAGGCCTTCGATGGCGAGGAGGGGCATTATCTCGGCGAGAATGAGCCCTATGATGCGGTCGTGCTCGATATCGGCCTGCCCGAGATGGACGGCGTGACCGTGCTCGAGAAATGGCGCGAGGCTGGTCGCAAGATGCCGGTGCTGATCCTCACCGCACGCGATCGCTGGAGCGACAAGGTAGCCGGCATCGATGCCGGCGCCGACGACTATGTGACCAAGCCATTCCATATGGAAGAGGTACAGGCGCGGCTGCGGGCACTGATCCGCCGGGCGGCCGGGCATGCGAGTTCTGAAATCACCTGCGGGCCGGTGAGGCTCGACACAAAGAGTTCCAAGGTCACCGTCAACGGCATGACCCTGAAGCTCACCAGCCATGAATTCCGGCTGCTGTCCTATCTCATGCACCATATGGGCCAGGTCGTATCGCGAACCGAGCTTGTCGAGCACATGTACGACCAGGATTTCGATCGCGATTCCAATACGATCGAGGTCTTCGTAGGAAGGTTGCGCAAGAAGATGGGCATCGACTTGATCGAGACCGTGCGTGGCCTCGGCTACCGCATGCAGCCGCCGGCCGACGGAGACGCCAAGGGCGGCAAATAATGGCGGAAAGCGCGGAAACCGGCCCCCCCGCCGAGACAACCAGGGACAGGCTGGTTCGGCATCTCAGCACACTCCTGGCATCATTGCCGGCGCGGCTGAATTCGCTCACCGCACGCGTCTTGCTCTACACCACCGTTTGGTCGGTGATCGGACTGGTAATCCTCGCTTTCGTCATTTCCAATCTTTATGCCGCCGGCGCCGAGCGAAACCTGCACGATCTCTTGAGGACGCAGCTCTATTCCGCCGTCAACTCCGTCTCGATCGATCCCAACACCAAGGCGCTCCAGGGCCGGCCGGCGCTCGATGAACTGGCGTTCCAGCAGCCGGGCAGCGGCTGGTACTGGGAAGTGCTGCCACTCGGCGACTACAAGACCGACAAGCTCACTTCCGACAGCATGGAAGGCATTCAGGTCCCGACGCCGTCCAACACCGAGGTGCAGTTCAACCCGCGCTTCGAGCGCTTTTACCAGACGGTGGATTCGGCCGGCAACAGCGTGCGCGTCGCCGAGGCCGAAATCAGCATGCAGGAAGAAGCCAGCGACGAGGGGAGCGACTTTTCCGCCGACGAGCCCGAGGCCGTCTATCGCAGCGTCCGCTTCCGGATGATCGGCAATCACAAGGTCGTCGACGACGACGTGGCGCTGTTCAACCGCAGCCTCTATTTCGCGCTGGCGCTGTTCGGCGCGGGCTCGCTGGTACTCAACGCGCTGGTGGTGCTCGTGGGCCTCAAGCCGCTCGACCGTGTGCGCGCGTCGCTGATGCGGATCAGGGATGGTCAGGCGGAGCGGCTCGAGGGTAACCTGCCGCTCGAGATCCAGCCGATGGCGACCGAGGTCAATGCGCTGATCGAAAGCAATCGCCGCGTCGTCGAGCGCGCCCGCATGCAGGTGGGCAATCTGGCGCATTCGCTGAAGACGCCGATCGCCGTCCTGCTCAACGATGCCGCCCAGATGCAGGCGCCGCATGGCGATCTCGTCCGCTCGCAGGCCGAGATCATGCAGAGCCAGGTGCAATCCTACCTCAATCGTGCTCGCATTGCCGCCCAGCGCGACAGCATTCTCGCCCGGACCGAGGCGGAGCCGGTGCTGCAAAGACTGGCGCGCGTGATGCGCAAGCTCAACCCCGACAAGGATTACGCGCTTTCCATCGAGCCCAGGAACCTGAGGCTCGCCATGGAGGCGCAGGACGTTGAGGAAACCATCGGCAATCTCGTGGAGAATGCCAGCCGCTTCGCGAAGCACCGGATTACCGTCGCCGCCCGCATTGCGCCGCAGGGAGCGACGGGAGACGATCCGGCGCGCCGGCACTGGGCTCATGTGACGATCGAGGACGATGGCCCCGGCCTCGAACCCGACCAGATCAAGGAGGCGCTGAAGCGTGGCCGCAGGCTCGACGAGAGCAAGCCGGGCACCGGACTGGGCCTGTCGATCGTTTCGGAGATCGTCGCTGAATACAAGGGCGCGTTCTCGCTTTCGCGGGCCGCATCCGGTGGCTTGAGGGCAGAACTGATCCTGCCGATGATCGTCAGGGACAATTGAACGCGGTTCGGCCTGGCGCGATGCGCTTTCGGGGTCGCCGAATCGAATATAAGCCAGCTATGATGCTGCCTTAATGCTGCCATCAGCGCTGAGCAGATGGGACGGATACCGCGACTGCATCGCAGCCGTGGCCTTGAAGGGGGCAAAACAGATTCGAATGGCGATCCTCGATCCCGCAATCATGAGCCGCATGAAGCTTGCCGGCATCTTTCTGGCCGTCCTCTTCGTGTCGGGTTGTACCACGACGTCGGGATCGGACAGGCTCGATGAAACTGGCGAACAGGTGGGCGAGGCGACCACCGACACCAGCGAGCCCGAAACCTCCGCTTTCTACATCCAAGCACTGAAAGGCGGACTGGTGTCGAAGATTCCCGACGTCAAGATCTCGGCTGCCGACCGTTCGCGCGCCCTGGAAGCGGAATACAAGGTGCTGGAAAATACGCCGAGCGGCCAGGCCGTTGCATGGGAAGGCTCCGGCGGCATGAAGGGCGAGGTGATCGCGGCCGTGCCCTACCAGGTCGGCTCGCAGAATTGCCGGCAATATAGCCACTCGATTGCGCTCAAGCCCGGCGCCGAGCCGAAGCTGGCGCGCGGTGCCGCCTGCCGCAATGCCAACGGCTCCTGGACGCCGCTCTGAATATTTCATCTGTCTCAGAATTGAAAAGGCCGGACCCGCAGCGCGGGTCCGGCCTTTTTCGCATTTTGCCGGATTTGACGACCGCGCGCCAAATTGCGGCCTATCGCCTCAAATTTGCGTTATGTTTGATCCTGGTCATTGGAAAGCCGCTCCCTTTGACATAGTGGATCGTGGACATGTTCTGGATTCTTGCAATATCGATCGCGCTCGCCGCAGCGCTGCTGATCGCTTCGCCGCTGCTTGGTCGCGGAGGCGAGGAGGAGGACGCACGGCCGAACGATGCGGAAGTGTATCGCGACCAGCTAATCGAGGTCGAAACCGACGAGAGAAGCGGGCTGATCGACGCGGAGAGTGCGGCGCAGGCGCGAGCCGAAATTGCACGCCGGCTGATCGCCGTGAGCCAGGATGCACCGCGCAAGGCGTCGTTGCTCGGCGGGCGACAGGCCCTGATGCTGGCCATTTTCCTCTGTCTTGTCGTGCCTGCGGCCGCGGCGGCGCTTTATAACCGTGCCGGCCTGCCGGATGCGCCGGACTATCCGCTCAAGGCGCGCTTCGAAAGCCCGCAGCCGGACAACAACATTCTGATCCGGCGCGTCGAACTGAGGCTCGAGGAGCATCCGGAGGACGGTCGGGGCTGGGAGATTTTGGCGCCGGTCTATCTCACGCGCGGGCAGATCGCCGAGTCCGTCAATGCCTGGCGCAACGCGATCAAATATCTAGGCGCCGATGCCCGCCGCTATGGCAGTCTCGCCGAGACGCTCGTCGTGAGCAACAAAGGGCGTGTCGACCCCGAGGCGCGTGATGCTTTCACCAAGATACTGGATCTCGTCCCGGGCGATCCCAGGGCGCGTTTCTACCTGGCGCTGGCCGATGCGCAGGACGGCAAGGCCGACGTAGCGATTGCGGCACTCGAGGCGCTGAAAAAGGATTCCGATCCCGCCGCACCCTGGATCGAGGTGACCAACGCCCAGATCGCGCGGATTCGCGCGGAGAAGGAGCAGGCTGCCAAGGCGCCGGGCAACCCTGATGAAGACGATGTCGCGGCGGCTGCCGACATGTCGGATGAAGACCGGATGCAGATGATCCGCACCATGGTCGACAGCCTTGATGCGCGGCTCGCCGACGACCCGAAGAATTTCGAAGGCTGGAAGCGATTGGTACGCTCCTATGTGATGCTGCAAAACCCGGCTAAAGCCAGCGAAGCGCTCAAGCGCGGACTTGCGGCCTTTCCCGCCAACAGCGACAATGGCAAGGCACTGATCTCGCTCGCCAAGGAATTGGGCATCAAGCAGGAGGGCGTCACGGAATGACCCGCAAGCAGAAGAGACTGGCGTTGATCGGTGGCGGCGTCGCGTTCCTTTGCGCGGCCGTGATCCTCGTTATGTTCGCCTTCAGCCAGTCGGTCGCCTATTTCTACGTGCCGTCCGATCTCGCCAAGGCCGCGCTGAAACCCGAGACGCGCGTGCGGCTCGGCGGGCTGGTCAAGGAAGGCTCGTGGAAGCGCGGGCAGGGCATGGTCGAGACATTCGAGGTGACCGATACGCTGGCCACGGTGTCCGTGAGCTATACGGGCATTCTGCCCGATCTCTTCCGCGAGGGGCAGGGCGTGGTGGCCGAAGGCCGGCTGCAGGGCAATCCCCCGGTGTTTCGCGCCGACAGCGTGCTCGCCAAGCATGATGAGACCTATATGCCGAAGGACGTCGCCGACCGGCTGAAGGCCAAGGGCGTGACCATGTCGGGCAAGGAGACCATCAAGTGATCGTCGAGCTCGGCCATTTCGCGCTGGCGCTGGCGCTGGTTGCGGCGCTTCTGCAGGCGACGGTTCCGTTGCTGGGGGCTTTGCGCCGCGACGAGCGGCTGATGGCGCTATCGACAAGTGGCGCGCTGGTGACCTTCCTGCTGGTCGGGCTTTCCTACATGGCGCTGACATGGGCCTATGCGACATCGGATTTCTCGGTGCTGAACGTGTGGGAGAATTCGCATTCGAAGATGCCCTATCTCTACAAGATCACCGGCGTCTGGGGCAATCACGAGGGATCGATGATGCTCTGGCTGCTGATCCTTGTCTTCTTCTCGGCGCTGGTGGCGATCTTCGGCGGCAACCTGCCGGCCAGTTTGAGGGCCAATGTGCTGGCAATTCAAGGCTGGATTGCCTCGGCCTTCCTGCTGTTCGTGCTGCTGACCTCCAATCCGTTCACGCGGGTCCTTGAGCTTCCCGGCATGAACCCACCGCCGGCGGAGGGCCAGGATCTCAACCCTGTGCTGCAGGATTTCGGCCTAGCGATCCATCCGCCGCTGCTCTATCTCGGTTATGTCGGCTTCTCCGTCTGTTTCTCCTTCGCGGTCGCGGCCCTGATCGACGGGCGGATCGATGCGGCATGGGCGCGCTGGGTACGGCCGTGGACGCTGCTGGCCTGGACCTTCCTGACGGCCGGCATCGCCATGGGCTCCTACTGGGCCTATTACGAACTCGGCTGGGGCGGCTGGTGGTTCTGGGATCCGGTCGAGAATGCCTCCTTCATGCCGTGGCTCGCGGGCACGGCGCTGCTGCACTCCGCGCTGGTGATGGAAAAGCGCGAGGCGCTGAAAATCTGGACCGTGCTGCTTGCCATCATGGCGTTTTCACTGTCGCTGCTTGGCACGTTCCTCGTGCGATCGGGGGTGCTGACATCGGTTCATTCCTTCGCATCCGATCCGTCGCGCGGCTTGTTCATCCTCTGCATTCTGGCGATCTTTATCGGTGGAGCATTTGCGCTGTTTGCCTTGCGAGCCGGTTCGCTGGCGCCTGGCGGATTGTTCCAGCCGGTGTCGCGCGAAGGGGCGCTGGTCCTCAACAACCTGATCCTGGTGGTCGCCACCGGCGCGGTGCTGACCGGCACGCTCTATCCAATGCTGCTTGAAGCCCTGACCGGCGACAAGATTTCCGTCGGGGCGCCCTTCTTCAACATTGCCTTCGGCTGGCTGATGGTGCCGCTGATCGCGGTTCTGCCGTTCGGGCCGCTGCTGGCGTGGAAACGCGGCGATATGGCCGCAGTGGCACGGCGGCTGCGGCTCGCCTTCGTGCTGTCGCTCGCGCTTGGGATCGTGATCTGGATCGCGCGCGGCGATGGTCCGATGCTGACCGCGCTTGGCGTGGCGGGCGGGCTTTGGCTCGTCTTCGGCGCGCTGACCGATCTCTCGGGACGGGCCGGTTTTGCGCGTGCGGGGTTCTCGAATGGCATGCGCAGGCTGATCGGCCTGCCGCGCTCGGCTTTCGGCACGGCGCTTGCCCATACGGGTCTTGGAATTACGGTGCTCGGCATTGTGCTGGTGACGAGCTGGGAGACCGAGCAGGTGCTCGAAATGTCGGCCGGCCAGGCCGTGGAGGCGGGCGGGTACACGCTACGGTTCGACCGGGAAAGCGAGCGCGCTGGCCCGAACTACGTCGAGGATGCCGCACATTTCTCGATTCTCAGCGGCGGTGTGGTGCAGGCCGAGACCGACAGCGCCAAGCGCATCTATCCGGCCCGCCAGATGCCGACGACCGAGGCGGGCATCGTCAGCTTCGGGCTTTCCCAAGTCTATATCTCGATTGGCGACAAGACCGAGGACGGCAAGCTCGTCGTGCGCATCTGGTGGAAGCCTTGGATTCTCTGCATCTGGGGTGGTGCGTTGGTCATGATGGCTGGCGGCGTGGTGTCGCTGTCCGACCGCCGGCTCAGGGTCGGTGCGCCCGCGCGGCGGCCAAAAGCGGCGCCTGTCCTGGGGGCAGCCGAATGAGGACGATCCTGGCGGCTCTGATCTTCCTGCTCGCCTCGCTGACGCCGGCACTCGCGGTCAATCCCAACGAGGTGCTCGCCGATCCCGTGCTCGAAGCGCGTGCCCGCGCCATCTCTTCCGAACTCCGCTGCATGGTCTGCCAGAACCAGTCGATCGACGATTCCAATGCCGAACTCGCCAAGGACCTGCGCGTGCTGGTGCGTGAGCGGCTGACGGCGGGCGATACGGATGACCAGGTGCGCGCCTATCTCGTCTCGCGCTATGGCGAATTCGTGCTGCTCAAGCCGCCACTGGGGTTCAACACCCTGTTGCTGTGGGGCATGCCGGTAGCGCTGCTGCTGATCGGCGGTGCCGTCATTTTCCGCCAAATGCGCCGCAATCGACCCGCTCCGGCGGCACCGCTGTCCGACGAGGAACAGAAGGCGCTGGATACGATCATGGCTGACCGCCCCGGAAAATAGCCAGATCCATACATTACCAATATTTCATTCTCCGGAAACATTGCCGCAAGGTGCCTGGCTCTACATCTTTCCCATCGAACGAATTCGCTGGATGCATCGACGCTCCGGCATTATCGAAGGAAAATGTGACATGATCGGCAAGTTTGCTAACGTCTCTTCTCTCCTCAAGGCCGGCACTATCGCGGGTGCCGCTGTCGCCGTGACGATCACCGGCATGCCAGCGCTCCACAGCGCATTCGCCGCGCCCGTCAAGATCGAGGCAGCTCAGATACCGGGCTTCGCGGATGTGGTTGCCGCTGTGACACCGGCCGTCGTATCTGTCCGCGTCCAGTCGCGCGCCAACCCCGTCAACGACGACATGACCTTCAATTTCGGTGGCCCGGAGGGCTTCAACGACCTTCCCGACGACCATCCGCTGAAGCGCTTCTTCCGTGAGTTCGGCGAGGGCGACCAGCAGTTCGGCAATCGCAATCCAGGTCAGCGCAACGATCATTGGAATCGCGATAACCGCCGCGCGGACAAGAACATGAAGCCGCGCCTGCGTCCGACGTCGCAGGGTTCCGGCTTCTTCATCACCGAAGACGGTTACCTCGTCACCAACAACCACGTGATCGACGGCGGCACGGCGTTCACGGTCGTCATGACCGACGGCACTGAACTCGACGCCAAGCTGATCGGCAAGGATCCACGTACCGACCTCGCCGTCCTGAAGGTCGATGACAAGGAAAAGCGCAAGTTCACCTATGTCTCCTTTGCCGACGAGCACAAGGTTCGCGTCGGTGACTGGGTCGTCGCCGTCGGCAATCCCTTCGGCCTCGGCGGCACCGTGACCGCGGGCATCGTCTCGGCACTCGGCCGCGATATCGGCGCCGGTCCCTATGACGACTTCCTGCAGGTCGATGCTGCCGTCAACCGCGGCAATTCCGGCGGTCCGACCTTCAACCTCAATGGCGAAGTGGTCGGCATCAACACCGCGATCTTCTCGCCGTCGGGCGGCAATGTCGGTATCGCGTTTGCCATCCCGGCGTCCGTCGCCAAGGATGTCGTCAACCAACTCATGAAGGGCGGCGATATCGCCCGCGGTTGGCTGGGCGTCAAGATCGAGCCGGTGACGGCCGATGTCGCCGAATCCCTCGGCCTGGCGGAAGCCGCCGGCGCCCTGATCAACGAGCCGCAAGGCGACTCGCCGGGCTTCAAGGCCGGCCTGAAGGAAGGCGACGTGGTCACCGCCGTCGATGGCGATCCGATCAAGGGACCGAAGGAACTCGCCCGCAAGATCGGTTCCATGCAGCCCAACAAGGTGGTGGATCTCTCGGTCTGGCGCGACGGTAAGTCGATCAGCGTCAAGGTGACCCTTGGCAAGCTGCCGGATGAGAACCGCGTTGCTTCCGCCGATCCGAACCTCGGCGGCCAGAACGGCGATGATCAGCAGGAAACGCCCGCCGAGCAGACGCTCGACAAGCTCGGCATCGTGGTGTCGCCGGCTGATGACGGCAATGGCGTGCAGATCACCTCGGTCGACCCCCAGTCCGACGCTGCCGACAAGGGCCTGAAGAACGGCGAGAAGATCACCTCCGTGAACAATCAGGACGTCAAGACGGCGGCCGATATCCAGAAGGTGATCGACGAAGCCAAGGCCGGCGGCCGCAAGAAGGCGCTGTTCCAGATCCAGGATCAGAACGGCAACCGCTTCGTAGCGCTTGATATCGGCTGAGAGAGCCAGCCTATCACGACCACGACAACCTGACGGATTGCCCTTTCCCCGAAATTTTGGGGGAAGGGCTTCCTGACACCTGAAATTCGTGCGTTATGCTCCAGTCCATGAAGATTCTCATCATCGAAGACGACCTGGATGCGGCGAGCTATCTGGTGAAGGCTCTCCGTGAGGCGGGCCACACCACCGAACACGCCAGTGATGGCGAGAGCGGCCTCTTCATGGCGTCGGAGAATGGCTACGACACCGTGGTGGTGGACCGCATGCTGCCGCGCCGCGACGGCCTGTCGGTGATCTCGGAACTGCGCAAGCGCGGCGTCAACACGCCGGTGCTGATCCTCTCGGCACTCGGACAGGTCGATGACCGGGTGACTGGGCTCCGGGCCGGCGGTGACGACTATCTCCCCAAACCCTATTCCTTCACCGAGCTGCTCGCACGCGTCGAGGTTCTGGGCCGCCGCCGGGGTTCGCCTGAACAGGACATGGTCTACAAGGTCGGCGACCTCGAACTCGACCGGCTCGCCCATGATGTCCGCCGCGCCGGCAAGGAAATCCTGCTGCAGCCGCGCGAATACCGGCTGCTCGAATATCTCATGAAGAATGCCGGCCAGGTGGTCACCCGCACCATGCTGCTCGAGAATGTCTGGGACTATCATTTCGATCCGCAGACCAACGTGATCGACGTGCATGTGTCACGGCTGCGCTCGAAGATCGAGAAGGATTTCGACCGGCCGCTGCTGCGCACCGTGCGCGGCGCCGGCTACATGATCAAGGATGACACCTGATGGCCGAAAAGGGCACGAGCGCGGCGCTCGCCCGTTTCCAGATGCTCTACAGGAATACGGCCGTCCGGCTGTCTGCGCTCTACCTGCTTCTGTTTGCCGTCTGCGCCTCGATCCTTGTCTTCTACGTCACCTCGATCTCCGAGAGTCAGTTGCAGCGTCGGATGAAGGATTCTGTTGCGGAAGAGGTCGGGATCCTCAATGACATCTTCACCAACGGCGGACTTCAGGCGTTGCTCAGCGTCCTGGAACGGCAATCCCACCAGCCCGGCGCCAATCTCTATGTGATCGCCGGTCCCAATGGCGAGATGCTCGCCGGCAATGTCGCCAAGCTGCAGCCGGGCGTCATAGACGGTGAAGGCTGGACCGACCGGCCGTTCCTTTATAACCGCTTCGGCGACAAGTCCTCCAAGGACAAGCACATGGCGGTCGCCAACGTCTTCTTTCTCGACAATGGCATCCGCATCCTGGTCGGGCGTGATCTCGGCGAGCCCGAAAATGCCCGCCTGCTGGTCCGCCAGGCCTTGATGCTGGCGCTCGGCATCATGGGATTCGGCGCGCTGATCATCTGGTTCGCGATTGGCCGGAGTGCGTTGCAGCGCATCGACCGCATGTCCGGTGCTGCGCAGAACATCATGGCCGGCGATCTCTCCGAACGGTTGCCGGTGACCGGATCGGGCGACGAATTCGACCGGCTCTCGGTGTCGCTCAACGCCATGCTGTCGCGCATGGAGCGGCTGGACGAAGGGTTACGGCAGGTCTCCGACAATATCGCCCACGACCTCAAGACACCGTTGACCCGGCTGCGCAACAAGGCCGAAAGCGCGCTTGGCGACAAGAGCGAGCGTGGTCACACCGGTGCGCTCGAGGACATCATCGCCGAAAGCGACCAGCTGATCCGCACCTTCAACGCGCTGTTGATGATTTCGCGCGTCGAGGCGGGTTCGGCGGTCGCCGAAATGTCGGATATCGACCTTTCCGCAGTGGCCGCGGAAGTGGCGGAACTCTACGAGCCCGTTGCCGAGGATGCGGGTCTTCGGATCGAGAAAATGCTGGCGCCCGACTGCCGCGTGCGCGGCAACCGCGAATTGATCGGCCAGGCCATTTCCAACCTGATCGACAATGCCATCAAATATGGCGGCGGTTCCGGATTGAACACGATCGTGATCACGACAAGCCGCTCAGGGAACGAGGCGGAACTTGCCGTTTCGGATCATGGCCCTGGCGTGCCGGAGGACAAGTACGAGGAAGTCACCAAGCGCTTCGTGCGGCTCGATGAAAGCCGTTCCAAGCCCGGCACCGGGCTAGGCCTGGCGCTGGCGGTGGCGGTGATGGAATTGCATGGCGGCCGGATCGATTTTTCCGAGACGGTGCCCGACAATGCCGAGAATCGTGGATTGACGGTGAAAATGGTGTTTCCGGAGAGCAAAGCGAACTAGGTTTGCGTTGTTCTGGGAGGAATGCGCGTGGCAGAAAAGAATGGCGGCAGGCTCTGCGATATCGAGCCGAACGCATTGAGGCCCTTCAATCAGCAGGAACTGAAGTCGGTTTTGTCCGACCTGAAGGACTGGGCGAGGAGCGAGCCCGACATCGCGCGGCTGATCGAGAGCAGCGGGCCGCTCAAGGATTTCGTGACGGCCGCTTTCACGCTGTCGCCCTATCTGCGCGACACGGCGCGGCTGATGCCCTCGCTGCTTTCGGCGGCGATCACGCAGGATATTCGCACGCTGCTCGCCGAGATCACCCATCAAGCACGAGACGCCTGGCGTGGGGCGACGGAAGCCGAATTGATGACGGCTTTGCGCAGGGCAAAGCGCCGCGCCTCCTTCCTGATTGCGATGGCCGACATGGCCGGCCTGTTCGATGGCCGGGCGACGACGCATTGGCTCTCGGAGCTTGCGGATGTCAGCATATCAGCCGCGTTCGATCACCTCCTGACCATCGGCCATCAGAGCGGAAAACTGGTTCTTCCCCACGAAGACGAACCGTGCCGCGCGACCGGCCTTGTCGTGCTGGGCATGGGCAAGCTCGGCGGGCGTGAACTCAACTACTCCTCCGATATCGACATCGTCGTCTTCTTCGACCCTGATAATGGCATGCTGGCCGATCCGGACGAGGCGACCGATACGTTCGCGCGCATGCTGCGGCGGCTGATCCGCATTCTCCAGGACCGCACCGGCGACGGCTACGTGTTCCGCACCGACCTCAGGCTCCGGCCCGATCCCGGTTCGACGCCCTTGGCGATGCCGGTCGACGCGGCGATGCTCTATTATGAGGGCAGGGGGCAGAACTGGGAACGCGCGGCCTTCATCAAGGCTCGCCCCGTCGGCGGCGATCTCGCGGCGGGCGAGCGGTTCCTGAAGGACCTGGTGCCTTTCGTCTTCCGCAAATATCTCGACTACGCGGCGATCTCGGATATACATTCGATCAAGCGGCAGATCCATGCTCATCGCGGCCATGACGAGATCGCGGTCAAGGGTCATAACATCAAGCTCGGGCGCGGCGGCATCCGCGAGATCGAATTCTTCGCCCAGACCCAGCAACTGATCGCCGGCGGGCGCATGCCGGAACTTCGTGCCAGGAGCACGGAGGCCGCACTTCTCGCGCTGGAACATGCCCGCTGGATTGACGCGAAAACGAGAGTCGAGTTGACCGAGGCCTACTGGTATCTGCGCGCGGTCGAGCACCGCATCCAGATGGTCAACGACGAGCAGTCGCATAATCTGCCGGAGGGCGAGGCTGAGCTGAAGCGCATCGCCTTCATGATGGGCTGCGACGGCACGGCGAGTTTTTCGGCCGAACTGGTCAAGGTGCTTAGGACCGTCGAGAAGCGCTATGCCCAACTCTTCGAACAGGAAGCCAAGCTCTCCGCCGAGACCGGTAATCTCGTTTTCACAGGCCGGGTCGATGATCCCGACACGCTGGAGACGTTGAGAGGTCTCGGCTTCAAGCGGCCTGAAGTGGTGTCCGCCACGATCCGCGCCTGGCATTATGGCCGCTACCGCGCCACGCAATCGGTCGAAGCGCGGGAAAGATTGACCGAACTGATGCCGCAGTTGCTCCGCACATTCGGTCAGGCTGCCGAGGCCGATGAGGCGCTGCTGCGCTTCGATCAGTTCATCTCCGGCCTGCCGGCGGGCATCCAGCTCTTTTCGCTGTTGTCCTCCAATCCCTCATTGCTCGCGCTGATCGCCACGATCATGTCGGCGGCGCCGAAGCTTGCCGATATCATCGCCTCCAAGCCCCATGTCTTCGATGGTATGCTCGATCCCGCGCTCATGTCGGAATTGCCGACGCGCGACTATCTGCAACGCCGGCTGCGCAGCTTTCTCTCGGGCTCGTCGCATTTCGAGGAGACGCTCAACCGGCTCAGGATCTTCGCCTTCGAGCACAGGTTCCTGATCGGCATCCGCCTGCTGACCGGGGTGATCGGCGGGGCGTCGGCGGCATCGGCCTTCACCCACCTGGCCGATCTGGTCATCGCCGAAGCGCTTGGTGCGGTAACGTCGGAGCTTGAGGCGGTGCACGGGGAATATCCCGGCGGCCGGGTGACGATCATGGGGCTCGGTAAGCTCGGCAGCGGCGAACTGACCGCCGGCTCCGATGTCGATCTCATCCTGCTTTACGATTACGACAGCGAGGCGGTGGAATCAGATGGTCCGAAGCCGATCGACTCCAACCGATATTTTGCGCGGCTGACCCAGCGCATGATCGCGGCGCTTTCGGCGCCTACGGCCGAAGGCGTGCTCTACGAGGTCGATATGCGGCTGCGGCCTTCCGGCAACAAGGGGCCGGTGGCGACGCGCATCAACGCCTTCGAGAAATACCAGTCGGAGGAGGCCTGGACCTGGGAGCACATGGCGTTGAGCCGCGCGCGCATGGTCGCGGGTGACGATAGCTTAAAGGCGGAGGCGGAGCGGATCATCGAACGCGTGTTGGACATGCCCCGCGACCGGAAGAAGATCACCAGGGACGTCGCCGAAATGCGCGACCTGATCGAGAAGGAAAAGCCGCCGAAAGATATCTGGGACATCAAGCTGATCCCCGGCGGGCTGGTCGACATCGAGTTCATCGCGCAATATCTGACGCTTGTCGCGCCGGGCGAAGGAATTTCAGCGGAAGGCCGCAGCGCCAATACCGAGGCGACGCTCAAGCGGCTCGGTCAGCATTTTCTCCAACCGGCCGATCTCGATGCAGTGATTGCGGCACTGCGCCTGTATTCCGATCTGGCGCAGGTGATCCGCCTCTGCATCGGCGGCGGCTTCGACCCCAGGGAAGCGCCAGAGGGTCTGAAGGAGATCGTCTGCACGATCACGGAGCTGCCCGACCTCAAAGTGCTTGAGGGCGAGCTGAAACGCTGTTCGCAGGAGGTGCGAGGGATTTTCAGGAAGATCGTGAAGTGATTAGAGCATCCGGAAGGAGAAATCGCTCTCCTCAATGGCGGTTCCGGGCTTTACGTGGCCCACGAGCACTTTTTCTAGTTCCAGGCCCCATGAGTGCTCTTCATAATGGTACACAAAGATCGAGCCGGTGTCTTGTTCATAGTTTGACCAGAAATCGACAGGCAGCACTTCTTCCGTTGTGCTGAAGTCGTCAGCGTCGAACTCCCGACCGTGATTATATGAGACATATGCGTTGATCTGGGGCCCGACGCCGAGATATCCGTCGCCGTAGGCGCGCACCGGAAGCGGCCCTTCCAAATTTTCCCATTGATCGTCAAAGTGACCGAACAGGAGATTGACCTGAGCCGTATCGATCGTGACGACAATCTTATCCTGTCCTGCCTCGAAGTCGGTGATTTCGGTATACTGATAGCCGTCCGTGATGTGGAAATGAAAATAATCAACGCCTGTACCACCGCTGACGGTGTTGTGCCCCTCGCCAGCGTGAATGAAGTCGGAGCCCTTACCACCCTTGACAATGTCATCACCGGCCAAAGTGTATACGTAGTCGTTCCCACCTGCCATATCTACCTTGGCATCGCCTTCGCCGACGGTGATGGTTTCCGACTTCTCGGTTCCGAAGAGCTGCTGCCTGGCTTTGACAGTGGCAAAATTATAGATGAACTCCTCGACGTTTTTCACTTTCATTACGTCCAGGATCGAGTCCACATGGGTGGCCCTTTTTCCTCCGATCATCTCGGCGATGAGTATATCCTGATCACCCGCGCCGCCATCGACATTGGCGCCCCTCGAAGCCGACCGTGCCAAACTCTGGAGGTTGAACGAGAAGCCGGTGATCATGTCGTTATCGGCACCCGCGAGAATGACGTCGGCACCGCCGCCTGTCGCGATGAGATCAAAGCCGCCATAGGTTTCGATCCTATCGACGCCCTTCGTTCCCATGAGCGTGTCATACTGGTTGGAACCGTACATCTTCATGGCAATCCTCCGGGCAAATATCATTAATGCGGCACGCGCCGATGCGGCGGGCGTTAAGGGTTGCCGCAATCATTGGATGAAATTTATTAAGAGGACCTAAATCCGGACGCCGATGACGGTGCCTTTTCCCTCGGCGGAATGGATGCGCATCGCGCCGCCGTGAAGCTGGGTCAGCGAGCGGGAGATGGCGAGCCCCAGGCCCGAGCCGCCCTGGCTCTTGGCATACTGGCTCTGCACCTGCTCGAAAGGCTGTCCGATCTTCTGCATGGCAGCCCTTGGTATGCCGATGCCGGTGTCGCCGATCACGAGCGCGATCCGGCCGTCGATCTTGCGGGCGCGCACGACTATCCTGCCATTCTCGTTGGTGAACTTGACGGCGTTGGAAAGCAGGTTGAGCAGGATCTGCTTCATCGCGCGCCGATCGGCCAGCAGGTTGAGGTCCGGGCTGATTTCCTGTTCGACGACGATTTTCTTGGCGTTGGCGGCGATCGAGATCAAACGTATGCTCTCCTCGATCAGAACCGCCAGATCGGTAGGCTCGGTCTTGATCTGCAACTGGCCCGCTTCGATCTTCGACATGTCGAGAATGTCGCTGATGACGTTGAGCAGGTGAATGCCGCTATCATGGATGTCGCAGGAATATTCGTGATACTTGTCGCTGCCGAGCGGGCCGAACATCTGGCTTTGCAGGATTTCAGAGAAGCCGAGAATGGCGTTGAGCGGCGTCCTGAGCTCATGCGACATGTTGGCGAGGAATTCCGACTTGGCGCGGTTGGCGCCCTCGGCGCGCTCCTTTTCCGCCTGGTAGTTGGCGTTGGCGACCGAGAGTTCTGCCTTCTGCCGTTCGAGCTTGACGCGCGAGGCGGAAAGGTCGCCGATCGTCGCCATCAGCCGGCGCTCAGATTCGCGCAGGCGCTCCTGGTGCCGCTTGAGCAGCGTAATGTCGGTGCCGACCGAAACCAGGCCCCCGTCATGCGTACGGCGTTCGTTGATCTGCAACCAGCGGCCGTCTGCGAGCTGCACCTCGGTGGTCTGGGACTGGCAGCTCTCGGGATCCGGATCGGCCAGCCGGCGCTCGATGACCGGGCGGCAGGCCGAAGCCATCAGCGTGTTTCTCTCCGTGCCGGTCACCAGCACGCTGTCGGGCAGGCCGTATGCCTGTTGATAATGCGCGTTGCACATGACCAGGCGATCATACTTGTCCCACAGAACGAACGCTTCCGAGGTGGATTCGATGGCATCCGCCAGCCGCTGGTCGGCCTCCGCATAGCGCTGGGCGAGCTTGGTCTGCTCGGTCACGTCCATGGCGATGCCGATCATGTGGACGCGGCCGGAATGCGAGCGGATGATCTGGGCGCGGGCGCGCAGCCAGACATAATGCCCGCCGGCATGCCGCACGCGAAAGATCTGGTCGACATTTCTCAGTTCGCCCTTGGCGACGCCGCGCGCCAGCGAGTAGATCGAGTTGTCGTCCGGGTGCATCATCCGCGCCATGTCGCCGAAGGAAAGCACATCGGTGCGCGGCGGCATGCCCAGCATTTCATACATCGACCGCGACCAGAACAGCCGCCCGTCCGCCATGTCGAAGTCCCACAAGCCACAACGCCCACGCGACAGCGCCGTCTCGACCCGCAGATTGGATTCGACGAACACATCGTCGGCATCGCGAGCGCGTTTCGCCTGGGTGTAATAGGCGTAGAGGATAACCAGGATGATCGCCGAAATGCCGGTAAACAGGGTGACGTTCAAGGAAATCTCGTCGCGCAGGTGGCCGGAGATTTCATCGAGCGGCGAGACCGCCAGCAGGAAGCCGGCCCTGCCAGGCAGCGTTATGAAGGACGCCAGATGCTCGCGCCCGCCAAGTGTCAGATCGAGCACCCGATTGGTTTCGATCTCGCTGGAGAAGAGGTCCGGCAACAGGACCTGGAGGTAGCGCCCCTTGAGAAAGAAGCCGTCACCGGTGCCGGCAATGACATAGCCGCCGCTGTCGGCGAGCAGAAGATGCGCGCGCAGTGCGCCGGGTGTCGCCTTGCCGAGTTCGGTCAGAATGGCCTGGGCCTTCTCCGCATTGGCGCGTCGGGCGAGTTCGGGTCGGGCGGAGATATTGGCCGAAGCGAGTGCGGCGGTGAACACCGCCTCGCGACCCGCCATGTCCTCCATGCGCACGACCTCACTATAAATGCCGAAGACACGGGATGCCGCGACGACGAGCAGAAAGGCTGTGATGAGGATCGGGATGGATTTCCTGAGCGCGGGTTCCGCGCGCGCCAATTCAATGGCCGACGGCAAGCGAAGCCGTCGGGAGCTCTCCCTGATGCTTTGCTCCACTCGCGCCACACCAGTCAGGCCACGCCTGAACCAGCCGCCGGCCACGCTTCCTCGTTGCGCATCCGCCATGATTCCCGCCTTGATTCTCTTGCAGATTCACCGCGCCGCTCGCCCGAATCATCCATAAGGAATCACGCGCCGGGGACATTGTCCAGACGTCGGATTTAACGGATTTTTAACCCGTTCTTTTGACTCGCAGTTTTTTTCAGCCGCAAGCGTGGCGCAAGATTGGATTAGAGCGCTTCACACCCTCTGCATGCGGTCGATCAGGTCTCGCACATCAGTCGAGAGCGGTCCGGACTGATCGATCTGCAGGAGCGCGAAGCGGGCGTGGCCGGCGCGCACCTGTTCGAGCGAACGCCAGGATCGCATCGAAGTGAGGATGCGGGCGGCGACCTGCGGATTGCGCTTGTCGATGTCGATGATCTGCTCGGCGAGGAACCGGTAGCCGGCGCCATCGGCGCGGTTGAAGCCGGTCGGATTGGCCATGGCATAGGAGCCTATCAGCGCGCGCAGCCGGTTGGGATTGTTCGGCGCGAAATGCGAGCTTTCCATCAGGCCCTTGATCCGGTCGAGCGTGTCGGCCCCGGGGATCGTTGCCTGGATCGTGAACCATTTGTCGATGACCAGCGGATTGCCGCGGAAGCGTTGTTCGAAGGCCGCGATGGCATCGGATGCAGCTGCCGTCTGGGGGAAGCGATGCGACAGCACCATCAGCGCATGCGACAGTTCCGTCATGTTGTTGGCATTGCCGAACGCACCAGCGGCGCGGGCGTGATCCTCTTCGCCATAGGAGAGCCACGTCAGCGCCGAATTGCCGAGTGCGCGCCGGCCGGCGCTCGCCGCATCCGGACTGAACGCACCATCGACCTTCATTTCGGCATGGAGGGCCGCGAATTCATCGATCGCCTTGACCGCGATCGAACGGATCACGCTGTCACGCACATCGTGGATAAGGTCCGGGTCGATATTGCTGCCGATCTCGCGCGCGATATCCGCCTCGGAGGGGAGGGCAAGCACCTGGGCGCGGAAGGCGGGTTCCAATGCCTCGTCGGCGATCGTCGCCTTGATGATCGATATCAGCGCCTCGGAGGCGGCCGCGTCGCCTTCGCCTATCACGCCTTTGGTGAGGTCCTGCATAGCGAGGTGATTGATCGCCTGCCAGCGCGAGAAGAGATCGGCGTCGTGGCGCGCGATGTGGATAATGTCGTCGGCCGGCTGGTCGAAATGCAGATTGACGGGTGCCGAAAAGCTGCGGTTGAGCGACACGACGGGGCGCGATGAAATGCCCTCGAAGGTGACCTCCTGGGCGCGCTCCGTCAGGTGCAGCACGCCGCCTGAATATTCGCCGCCCTGGACCGCGCTGGGCGTCGCTTCCGAACCATTGTCCAGGATCAGGCCCATCGCCAAGGGAATATGCATCGGCTTCTTGGCCTGCTGGCCAGGCGTCGGCGGGATCATCTGCTCGAGCGACAGTTTGAGATTGCGCGCCGAGGCGTCATAGGCTGCGGAGACGGTGACCGCGGGCGTACCGGCCTGATGGTACCACAGCGAGAACTGCGCGAGATCCCGGCCACTCGCATCCTCGAAACACTTGATGAAATCCTCGATCGTCACGGCCTGTCCGTCATGGCGCTCGAAATAGAGATCCATGCCCTTGCGAAAGGTGTCGCGGCCGAGAAGCGTCGCGATCATGCGGGTGACTTCGGAGCCCTTCTCGTAGACTGTCGTCGTATAGAAGTTGTTGATTTCGCGATAGATATCCGGGCGCACCGGATGGGCCAGCGGGCCCGCGTCCTCGGCGAACTGCTCGGCCTTGAGGTGCCGCACTTCCGCGATGCGCTTGACGGCGCGGCTGCGCTGGTCGGCGGAGAATTCATGGTCGCGGAAGACGGTGAGGCCTTCCTTCAGGCAAAGCTGGAACCAGTCGCGGCAGGTGATGCGGTTGCCGGTCCAGTTGTGGAAATATTCGTGCGCGACGATGGCTTCGATATTGGCGTAGTCCTGGTCGGTGGCGGTTTCCGGATCGGCCAGGATATATTTGTCGTTGAAGACGTTGAGGCCCTTGTTCTCCATGGCACCCATGTTGAAATCGGACACCGCGACGATCATGAAAATATCGAGATCGTATTCGCGGCCAAAGGCTTCCTCGTCCCACTTCATCGAACGCTTGAGCGCATCCATCGCATAAGCGGCGCGGTCTTCCTTGCCGTGCTCGACATAGATCTTCAGCGCCACTTCGCGCTCGGTCATGGTGGTGAATGTGTCTTCCACCACACCCAGATCGCCCGCAACGAGCGCAAAGAGATAGCTCGGCTTGGGATGCGGATCGTACCAGGCGGCAAAGCGCCGGCCGTCGCCGTAATCGCCGGCGCCGAGGAAGTTGCCGTTCGACAGCATCAGCGGGTTGGCGGCGCCGTCGCCGATAATGGTAATCGTATAGATGCCCAGCACATCGGGCCGGTCCATGAAATAGGTGATGCGGCGGAAGCCTTCGGCCTCGCACTGGGTGCAATAGGTGCCGTTGGTGCGGTAAAGGCCCATCAGCTTGGTATTGGCTTCCGGGTTGACGATCGTCTCGACGGTCACCTCGAAGGTCGTGCCCGTGGGCAGGTCGCGGATCGTCAGCGTGTTGGGGCCGACCGTGTACTGGCTCTCATCGATCGGATTGCCGTCGATCGCCACCGCCTTGAGATTGAGCTCGTCGCCGTCCAGGATCAGCGGCGCATTCTCGTCGACGCCTTCGCGGCGCTGCATCAGCGAGCGCTGGATGACGAGGGTTTCGCGCGGGTCGAGCTCGAAGGTCAGATCTACCCGTTCCAAAACGAAATCGGTCGGACGGTAGTCTGCCAGATGGATGACCTGGCCGGCGGTAGCTTCCATGTGATGTCCCGAATGGCGTACGCCACTGTCTGCGTTCAATTCATCTGCGCCGAGTATCGCTGAACGCGAGCGACGGGCGAGTCCCGGCGGCAGCATCCCAGTCAAACCCTGAAACATCGTTAAGCGCAATCCCGGAATGACACAATTCAGACCGGTCGCTTTTAAAATTTCATGATCGATGGGGTTCAATATGCGACGAAAGGCAATATGGTGGTGTGATCAACGAAGCAGCATTGCCGATCCCTTCCGCCGCAGCTTCGCCCCGACCGCCGATCGCAGGATTGCATAGATGAACGTGCCGAAATTCGGTATTGGAGCCTCGGCGCTCCGCAAGGAAGACTTCAAACTCATCCGCGGCGAAGGAAACAATACCGACGACTTGGCAGTAGGCAGTGCGCTTCACGGTTTCGTCTGGCGCTCGTCGCATGCCCATTCGCGGTTCAAGATCATCTCGACCGAGGCCGCCCTTGCGGCGCCGGGTGTGCATCTGGTCCTGACGGATGCCGACAATCAAAGCCGCCAGTGCGGGCTGATCGTCTTCGCCTGATGCTCCTCGGCCGATTGCCGCTGACCAATGCCGAATCCGGAAGCCTATTCATGGACAAGACCATCGCCAACCCCGCGCGCGGCATCGCTTTGAAGGTGATGTCGATCCTGCTGTTCATCTCGATGCAATCAATGGTGAAACTGGCGGGACCTGGCATCGCAACCGGCGAGATCACCTTCTTCCGCTCGTTCTTCGCGCTGATCCCCATCATGCTCTGGCTGTTTTTCCGCGGCGAGCTTCTGAACTCGTTCAGGACGGCCAATCCGATGGGGCACTTCTATCGGGGTTTCATCGGCGTCTCGTCGATGGCGCTCGGCTTCTATGGCGTTGTGCATCTGCCGCTGCCCGAGGCTGTCGCAATCGGCTATGCCATGCCGCTTTTCGCCGTCGTCGCCGGTGCGGTGCTGCTGGGTGAGGACGTGCGGCGCTACCGCTGGGGTGCGGTCTTCGCAGGCTTTATCGGTGTCGTGATCATCGTCTGGCCGGAATTCACCCTGTTCCAGAACGGGGGCTTGAGCTCCAACGAAATCTCCGGTGTTGCAGCCGTGCTGTTTTCGGCGGCGTTGGCGGCGGTCGCGATGGTGCATGTGCGCCAACTCGTCCGCACCGAGAACACCCCGACCATCGTGCTCTATTTCTCGCTGTCCTCGGCCATCTTCTCGCTGATGACGCTGCCCTTTGGCTGGAACGCTTTGCCCTGGTCGTCCGCCGCCCTTTTGATAGGCGCCGGCTTCGTCGGCGGGCTGGGGCAGATTCTTCTGACTCAGAGCTATCGCTTCGCCGACGTCTCCACCATCGCGCCGTTCGAATATACCTCGATCATCTGGGCGACATTCTTCGGCTATTACCTGTTCGGCGACCTGCCGGGCGGCACGCTGCTGTTCGGCGCGGCCATCGTCATCGGCGCGGGCGTTTTCATTCTCTATCGCGAGACGCGGCGGAAAGTTCCAACTCACCGCGAGGACCAGACGCTCACGCCTTAGTGGGGCGCCTCAGGATGCGATACGTGGCGTAAACCCCATAGATCGCGAAGAAGAAGGCCAGCACCATGGGCAGGCCGCTCGGTCCGGCATGGGCGATGGCCTGGCCGCCGACCAGCGGCCCGAGAATGACGCCGCCGCCATAAAGCACCGTGATGCCTGACGAAATACGCACGAATTCCCCCGGCAGCGCCATATCGTTGGCATGCGCCACATTCAGCGAATAGATCGGAAACATCACCATCCCCGACAGGCAGGCGGCCATGTAGAGCTGGTATTCGTGGCGCGCATCGAGCGTGAACATCCAGAGACCGGCGATGACCCCGAGAATGCAGCAGAACACCATCACGGCGCGGCGGTCGATATAGTCCGAGGCCCTGCCGAGCGGAAACTGGGCGACGATGGCGCCGACCGTGATCGCGGCGATCAGGTTGGCGCCCTCGGTTTCGGTCAGGCCCGACATCTTGGCAAACACCGCCGCGAAATTCAGCCAGGCGCCCGCGATGACGCCAGACAGGAAGGTGCCGACAAAGGCGACCGGCGAGCGCCGCCACAGGCTCCTGAGGTCGAAGCCGACTTCCGTTGGCGGCGTGGGCGTCGATGAAGCCGAGAGCGCGACCGGGAAGACGGCGGCGGCGAGGATGATCGCCGCAACGATGAACAGCGCGGTGTTCATCACATCGCCCAGCGAGGCGATATAGGGTCCGGCGATCGTGCCGCCCATCGCGGTCACCATGTAGACCGAGAACATGAAGCCGCGATATTCGTTCTCGGCCTTCTCGTTGATCCAGCTTTCCATGATCAGGTAGCTCGAGGCTATGGCAAAGCCGAACATGCCGCGAAATGCCATCCAGGCCCAGAGATCGGGCACAAGCGCGCAGAGCAGGATCGACACCACCATCAGCGCGATATTGGCGGCAAAGACCCGGATATGGCCGGTGCGCCGGATGAATTTCGGTGTGATGAACGAGGCGAGCGTATAGCCCGCCGAATAGACCATG
>Ga0307515_10004673_pt1 | contig 28101 bp, 30 predicted proteins | sample 17_EM_MG_FD_194513 | JGI IMG/M metagenome (GOLD analysis project Ga0307515, IMG submission 194513) | Populus trichocarpa ectomycorrhiza microbial communities from riparian zone in the Pacific Northwest, United States - 17_EM | ecosystem: Host-associated > Plants > Roots > Unclassified | place... | reverse complement strand
TGGTCCTTCTTTTTTTTTTTGTAAAACGGCGTCGTTTGGTTTTAAATTAGTGATTTTAGCAAAAGTTCAATTTTGTCAACTTTCCATTTTGTTCAGTTGCATCCCTAATTGACAATAAACTTTTAATTTATTGCGATTTATCTCTGTCGAACTTCAATTTGAACCCTAGACTTCAGTGCCTTGTTCACTTTGGTCATTGGTCTCAGATTTATGCAATTTAGCCTTTTATTGACCATCAAACCTTCAATGTTCTTCAATTTCACCCCTGGGTTTTGTCAAGTAAACCCCTATAGCTTGGTGTCTTTTGCAAAATGGTTCTTGACAATGAATTTCTTTAATTTAGCCCTTAATTGACCCCAAAACTTTAATTTTCATGTGATTTTGCCCCTAATTTCAATTAATTGACTTGGTAAAAATTAAATTTGATCTCTTAAAATTTCAATCTTCTCAATTAAGACCAAAATGGTCTCCCAAACTTAATGTTTCACCAATTAAGCCCCTAATAAAATTAATTTGACTCATTTAAAACATAATTAAGTCCTTGCACTTAAATAAATTCTTTAATTGAACCCAAATTAATTCTTAAGCATAATTAAACTTTAACTTGGCCTATGATTAAATCAAATTGGCCTATTAAAAATTTAATTATGTTCTTGGACTTAATTGTTATGCAAATTCATCCAATAATCATTTAATTTGACATTGAATTTGTATTATTTCTCTATTTTTGGGCATAATAGGGTACAATTAGGCCTTAAATTTCCTCCAAAATTACAACTTGATTTTCCTATATGTTTAAGATCCTCCTCAGCCTGCTTTCTCCGCGTCGCTAATCTTTATTTTATTTTTTATTTTTTGTTTTGGAAGAAAAGGAAGTGAATTTGGGCAATAACCCAAAAATGAGTTATGACAGTTGCCCCTCTCTTTAAAATGCTTGCGATAGAAAGGCTTATAAGAGACTTTAGATAGTAAGTTTTGTAAAGAAGAAAAAGAATGACAATACCATATTCACCAGATCAAGAAATGGTCAATCCAGGTGAACAATGGTCGAATCATGGGTGACGTACCTAGGTGAAGAATGCAAAGATTTTTAAAAGTGGTTTCATTGTAATGGGCAACCTGCTCAAATGAAAAATGAAAAGTATTATAGGGATGACATGATAGTGCAAGAAGATGCATTATCTAGGAGATGAGAGCTCAAGAGAGCATTTAAAAGGAAAAGATATAAGGCTTGAAGGGGGATAAAGGCTCAAAAGCCCAAGTTAATTGGGCTTGGCAAATGTGCCAAACCCAATTAACTTGGGTCTGTGAGGGTTCATTGTTATTATTATTATTGTCATTATTATTAAAACAATTTGAAAAAAAAAATTATTACTATTGGAAAAAAAACATAGATTTAATTTTAAAGGGTATAATAATAATAATAATAATAATAATAATAATAATAATAATAATAATTAACAATAAATTTGAAAAACAATATTATTATTTGTTATAACCCAATTTCGACCCATTTGCTTTTTAATCTAATTTTAAGGGGGTTAAAATTTAAAATTAAAAGATTAGGGGCTTGAATGTAAAATTTGGAAACCTTAAGGACTAAATTGAGAAATGGTCATTCCCAGTCCAAAATGGCACCATTTCAAACATGCATTGTTCTTGTTCTTCTTCCTCGAACACTGAAAGCCTGCCTATAAAAAAGGAAAGGAATTGTGAAACACTGGCATCCCAGTCCAACCAGAACTCAAATTGCAAATCTTATCTCATGAAGATTACAACCCTAGGGAGATAAGGATGGATTTCTCATGCCCTTATGCTTATAAAAGGGAGTCCAACATGGGTGGGACTGTTGGCGCCCCAATTCGACTGAAACACAATGTCCCCAGACCTTATCATGGTCCTGGGAAGATAAGCAGCATGGAAGCCTATAAAAGGTAGAGAAAGGAATGAATCATGGGGGAGGGATCCAGAATACAAAGGTAAAAAAAACAGAGAGACAAGGCAGAAAAAAAATTAAAAAAGAAAAACAGAGAGAGAAAAAGAGTGAGAAAACCATAGACAGAGGGAGACCAAAGATAAGGAAGAAAGAAAAACGAAGGAAGAGTAGAAACAAAGAGGGGGAAACACCAATCGGCCAAGGGACCGTCACCTCGCATCTTCGTCTCCATCAGCACGCCCAGGTAAGAAGTAGTGTATATTAGGATTCTGGGTAAGGGGATCACCATATATCGGCTAGCATACATTTAGAGTATGTTAGGATCCCAGGTAAGGGGATCATATGCATCAACTAACATACATTTATTGTATGTTAGGGTCCCGGGTAAGGGGATTGTTATGCATCGATGTCTATGGGATGATGATGATACTGGTGAAATTGGTATTGATTATGTGTTAGGTGGAAATAGATGTGGTTGATTTTATGGAATCTTGAATGGAAGTTGGAAATGAAAGATGAAACATTTTAGTAGTTGAATAGGAAAGAGTTCCAATAGAAACAAAAAGGAAGAAGTGAATAGAATAAGAATACATGCTTAACTTTTTAAATTATTGGATATTTGTGTTACTATGTTTATTGCGATATTCATGTTTCAATCATATGTATTTTGTTTCAGGACCATCGCATGTATGGTAGGAGTAGATTTTAGCTTTTTTCACTTTTTGTTATGTAGTCTAGGGAGTATAACCTTGTATTTTGCAAATATTAAAACATTTGTATAATTAATGCTTAAGTTGAATAGATTAACTTAACTCTATAATTCATATAACCATGTTCCATGTATGTGTGTTTATGTCATTTATCCCTCTATAATGATATTTGTTGTTCAATGTATGTTATAAATATTATGGTTGAGATGATGATAATGTTTGTGGAATTGAGACCCAAGATGATTAGGTCGTGATTGAGTTATGAGATGCGGGATATTAGAAGTGTAAACAGGTTATATGTCGATAACTTGGGACCTTCCAGTATAGGGGAGACTCTGCCGAAATTCCGGTAGATTTTTATATGAAAACTGTATGAAAAAAAAATTGCCATGTTTGCTTATGTGTTTGGAGGTGATTTGTTCTGAAAAAATTGGGATTGTTATAGTTATGATGAGAAAATTCCCAGTTAAAGTGTTTGTTTTATTTGGGGACGTTTAATTATGGATGAAAGTCTGAGTTTTGAATGGAGGAGTTCAGAAGAATTAGATATTTTGTGAGAATGTGGATAATTATTGTGAAATAAATGTTTAATGGGGATTTGAGCACGAGTATAAAGTAAAATGTGGTAGATGACATTTACATGTAATAATTATGTTTGTTTAAAATCATTCTAATATTATGGGTATTCTTCATGTTTTGTTTATTCAAGTCCCTCTCACACTACTGGATCCCTTTAGACATTGCCTTGTTTTTAGTTATTTTGTACTATTGCTAGATAATGCAATCTTATGTAATACTTTAATATGTTGTATTTTGTATTAAATATTATAATTTCTTTTAGATTGTAATATTTGTATGACACCTATTATTTTGGAAATATATATAAGCGATGATGATAATGATACTTAATATGGGTATTAGTGCTCAAAAAGGGAAGTATGTGGTGGAAACATAAATTTTGGAAGAAAGGAATAAATAAATGGGTTGATGTTTTAAACAAGCCTGATCTCATTTTTTTTCACTTATATTTTGATTCCCTTTTCACTTTCCCTAGACTTCTACTCCTCAATACCCCTAGAAATCTTAAAAGTTATTGATTTGTCAACTATCTTTCCACTTCTAAGGGTGGTGATGGCTTAGACTTGTTCATAGTTTGAAGGTTCGTTGGATAAAAATTAACTCATGTGCACTTGGCCTCTAAGATTTGGCATTGGTTGAGATAGAAGTTTTCCCTTCTCTTGAATACTTGATGATTAAGTTAAATTAGTTAGTTGACTTCAAATGTCATCTACAGTCCTATTGGTTTTGTTTTGAAATTTATTTTTTTGGTTATTAATTCCTCATTGGGTTCACATGAATTGTTGAAGAGTATCCTCTAGGGATCTTTTGAGAGGTGGTCGGTATGTGTTATGTGTGGGAGCATGAAATGGTTAGGGTGGAGGTTGAAATGTTTTAGGTATTGAAAAGCCCTCACTTCTTCATTAAAAAGTTTGTCCATATAGCATTTCCTTAAAGATTGGAATAATATAGCATTTAGTTTTTCTATGCTCTTTGCTCTCACACACTACACAATTTCCTTTTCGTTGTTCACTCACGACATGTATTTTTTAAGCTTAAGATACTCTACTTTCCTAACCAATGAGGCTAGTTTAACATAAAGGTTATTAGTCCCTTTTAATTGAATGGGAAATGGTGTTTCTAGACTCAACATTAAATGGGAAAAAGGTCTCTTATTGCTTTTTGTTCTCGTCCAATTGATCAAAATAATCAAAGGCTTCACTTGGTTCTCTGTCATAAAACTCATCATTATACATGATTGACACTAGCTTTTTAAAATCTACGATAAGAGAGTCATAGAAGAAACTCACTAACCACAACATTTCAAAATCATGGTGGGGAAAACATTTAACAAGTCTTTAAAATCTCCCAAGCTTGATGAGATGACTCATTTAAACACAAGAAAAATTCATCATTTGACATTGTAAGGTTGCAGCCCTATGAGTGGGGAAGTATTTTTTAAAAATTCAATTTGCATTTCCTTCCATATGCTTATGGACCTAGGACATAAGGAGTTAAACTAAATCTTGGCCTTATCCTTTAGAGAGAATGGGAATAATTAAAGCCGAATAGTTTCCTTGTTGCATGTTCTATCAATAAAAATATCACATACCTCTTCAAAGTCTTTAATGTGTATGTATGAATTTTAAGAATTCATATCGTGAAATGTGGGAAGAAGTTGAATCATGCTCGATTTCAAATTGAAAGCTTGTTGGTTAATGGGCAAGATAATACACGAAGGTGTACATTGTCTTGTTAGGTGAAGAAACTCTCTAAGACTTTTCAAATTAGGTTGGTCATTTAATGGTGGAGATCCATTACCTTGAACACTCTATTCACCCTCTACATCTCTAACGCTAGTCATGATGGAAAAAAAAAATGATATAACGACTATATGAATAAAAACAAAATTACAAATAAAAGTAAAAGAATGGTAAAAGATAAACTAATCACTAAAAAATATATACAACAAATTAGGAAAACCACACTTTAACTAGTAAGCAATATTAATAACAATAAATATTAAAAGATAATTAAAACAAATATATACAATAACCACTAGAAGATAATTATAAAAAGCATAATTAAGAGGTTGTAACACCAACCAAACAAAATAAATAAATAAATAAATGTTGGGAAATAATTAAAATAAATGCAATGAAATAATCACAACAAACATAAATAAGAGGTTATAAAACTAACTAGAATAGACATAAAAAAGGTCGTTGAACCAACCAAAATCCAATAATTAGTAGTGCATTCCACAATCCTTTATTAACAAAATTGAGGTAAATTTTTCTTTTAGACACTAAAATCACTTAATTACGCGCGCACACACACACTATTTTCCAATAATCAATACCAAATTCGTTACCTTTGCTTGCTAGCTCCCCAACAACGATGCCAATATTGCTTTACTACTATTTCTGAGTGATTTGTTTTAAGTTGTAAGTGCACGAGTGTGCGATGTGGCAATTAACTTGGCAAGATCGAGGTCATATCCATAAAGATCTAAATCTAGAAATTAAGCTAGGTAACGAAAAAAAGACTAAAGAGAGATTAAATTAAAAATAACTTGGTTGAAAATTATTAATGAATTTTCAAAGATGAATGAATTTGGATATATTTTAAATGAAAACAAAATAAAAACTAAGTCTTGGTTGAAATCCATCTTCAAATCAATATACTAGTGATTCTTTCAACATATTTAAGATAACTAAACTTAACATCAATAATAGTGATATTAAATCAGAAGATATTACAATGAAGTTCAAAGAGATGAAGATTGATTCTTACTTAGGAATGGATAAATAGTTTCACATTAAGCAAGACATTGTATCAAGCAATCTCTGTACCAAAACTAAGGTTTATGCATAGAAATTCAAGATTATAAAATTACCTAAATGATCTCTAAAATTTCTTCACAATAATCAATCATTCATGAAGAAAGTTTCTTTCATAACTCACAGAACTCACCTTAATCTCCATCATTCTTAATTTGGAACAAAACAAAAAAGACTAGCAAGTCATTATTATGTATATAAACACTTGAATAAAGTTGAAATAAGTTGAATCAAATTAAAATAAGAAGTTTTGTAAACTAAACAACCTAATTCTACAAAGAACACAATACAATTTCGGCAGAAATTTTAACACAAATCTAACTCTAACTTGGGATAGCAAGTAGACCTTTTTCCACTCTTTTTGGAGATGTATATTCGGTATATATTTGGTATATATTTATAAATAGTTTTGTTATTTTTGGAGATGTATATTTGGTACGCATTTAGGACACAAGAATACTATTATAGCTTTACAAATCAAATACATCAAACAAATTATCAAGAAATCATTGCTTACATTTTTAACTATAACAATAAAAATCAAATAAATCAAGCAAATTATCAAAAACCATTACTTACATTATTAACATATGTAGGATGGTTGTTAAGAAACGATCGTTTCTACAACAAGGAAAGATGGTTGAACAAGATACGGGGTTATATGAGCTAGTAGTGGCTAAAAATTAGGGAGCAACCTAATTCCAAACAATTAATTAAAATAAAATACTGAAAATCATAAAACCTAAAAAGTCAATCCAAACCCTTTATCAAAATCAAAACAATACAACCATCTAGGTGGTGGCCTAGTGGTAAGAGCTTGGGACCAAGAGGTTTGCTCCCTCTGTGGTCTCAGGTTCGAGCCTTGTGGTTGCTCATATGATGGCCACTAGAGGCTTACATGGTCGTTAACTTCAGGGCCCGTGGGATTAGTCGAGGTGCGCGCAAGCTGGCCCGGACACCCACGTTAAACTAAAAAAGTAATCAAAACAATACAATAAGAACCTAAAAAAAAAAAGACCAACCTTGAACACGCCAAAGAAAACACAATTTAACATAATAGAGAAATGGACGTTTGCATTCTTCCCTTGGCATTAAATAAATTTGCAGTTCTCTTATTTAATTTCTTTTCCTTAAACCTTATAGAAGATTGGGCTCGATAATATTGTAATGCCATCGTCTGATAAACCAAGAAGATCAATATTGTAATGCCATCGTCTGATAAACCAAGAAGATCTGTAAGAGTGGCCGTAAAAAACCCAAAGTATTTGGACTAAGAGCTGTCATGTAAATGCAATTTCCACATGCAGGAAACATGCAGGGAGAAGGTTCTGTTTGCCAAAGATATTGGGACTAAGAGCTGTCATGTAAATGCAACTTCCATGTGCAGGAAACATGTAGGGAGAATTTTCGTTTGCCAAAGACTTGGTCTAAGTTGTTGGTCATCTCCACAAAGCATACTTGCTTAGGAATAGGTCTAGTAGTTATTATTTGATTTTCAATAATGTGATAGTGTCCTAATTCTTAGAGATATGATCTCAGAATTAGGAGTGGTTGTTATTTTCTTTCTTGTATTAAAACCCTTTCACAAGCAGTAAAGGGAAGCTTATTTTTCAAATAAAACTCTTGTGATTAATTCTCACCCTGAGTAGAATACTATATGCACTATAATATTCATAGCCTGATTGGGACCTATCATTGGTATCAGAGCTATGGGAACAAATAAGGAGAGGATTGAGAGTTTAGAAGCTGGTCTGGGTGGACTCCAAAACAGTTTTAGTCGTATGGCAGTTGGTGTTACTGACAAGTTACACCACATAGAAGATGTACTTAGCAAGCTCTCTGAAGTCCTCTTATCCAATCAAACTGTATCAGCTAGCAACCCTTTTGACCCTACTACCAGCTCTCCTAATGGACGTTCTCATTCCATAAGATAGGAATCGAGAGAAATTTTAGAAGGAGGGCGACCATTGTTTTCTTCAAAATTAGCTAGTTTGGAGTTCCCTCGATTTTCTAGAGATGACCCTACTGAATGGTTCACAAGGGTGGATCAATTCTTTGAATTTCAAGGCACCACTAAAGCTCAAAAGATGTCTCTAGCTTTTTTCCACTCCAAGGCGAAGCTAATCAATGGTGGTAGTGGTTGAGATGATCTTATAAAGAAGAAGGCAGGGAGGTGACATGGGACATTTTTCAAGAAGAACTGTGGGCAAGGTTTGGTCCTACTGAATGTGAGGACTTTGATGAAGCCTTGTCAAAGGTAAAACAGGAAAGATCTTTACGTGAGTATCAGAAGGAGTTTGAACGATTGGGTAATCGGGTGCACGGATGGCCACAAAAAGCTTTAGTAGGAACATTCATGGGTGGCCTCAAACCTGAAATAACAGATGACATAAGAATGTTCAAACCAAAGTCAATAAAAAAAGCTAGCAGCCTTGCACGAATGCGAGATGAGCAGTTGAACCACCAAAGGAGAAGTACACGATCAATCCATCGAACTACTGCAGACTATCATCCACCAACTAGATTCAAAACAGCTCCGCCTATGAAAAGACTTTCCTGGGATGAAATGCAGAAGAGATGAGCACAAAACCTATGTTTTAACTGTGAAGAGAAATTCACACCTAGTCACAGGTGCAAGGGGCCACAGCTCCTACTGTTAGAAGGCTGCTGTGAATATCCAGATGGAGATGACATCGAAAGCTCGATGGAATTCCAACCTGAAATATCACTTCATGCACTCTCTGGATGGACAACATATAAAACCATGCAGGTGTTGGCAAAAATTGGACCCTATAAGATGGTTGTTCTCATTGATAGCGGGTCTACTTATAATTTTATCAGTGAAAAGGAGGTTAATATGCTACAATTACCAATAGTCCCAACGGACTCCTTCAATGTCAGGGTGGCGAATGGAGGGCCATTAAAATGTCAATGAAGATTTGAAAACGTCCATATTGCATTCCAGGGTATTCCTTTTGTCCTCACTCTGTATGCTTTACCATTAGTTGGGTTGGATTTGGTCTCAAGAGTCCATTGGCTGGAACAATTAGGCACTGTGGTATGTAACTGGAAGCAATTAACAATGGAGTTCTAGTGGCGCAACCAAACTCATAAATTACAGGGGATGGATACATCAATTCAGTCCACATTTATGAAAGCTATTGCCAAGGACTTGTGATAAAGGAGTTCTATGTTTTCCATTTGCCTTCAATCTTCAGCTAGTCCAACATGATAGAATGTCAATCCAGAAATAAAACAGCTATTGGAGGAATTTGAAGATTTATTCCAGGAGCCAACACAACTTCCCCCGACAAGAGAAGTAGATCATCACATCATTTTACAAGAGGGAACAACGCCCATTAACGTGCGACCCAATAGGTATGCCTATTTTTAAAAAGTTGAAATTAAAAAACAAGTTCATGACATGTTAAAATTGGGGCTAATAAAATCTAGCACTAGTTCTTTTTCATCTCCTGTTTTGGTGGTAAAAAAAAAAGATGGTTCGTGGAGGTTTTGCACTGACTAATAGCACTTAATGCTGTAACCATCAAAGATAGATTTCCTATCCCCACAGTTGATGACATGCTCGATGAGCTTTATGGAGCTACTTATTTCACCAAACTTGATTTACGAGCAGGATACCACCAGGTACGAGTACATCCAACAGATATTCCTAAAACTGCCTTTCGTACTCATAATGGTCATTATGAATTCCATATTTCGCCCTTACCTTTGCAAATTTATATTAGTCTTTTTTTATGACATTTTAATTTATAGCCCCAATTGGATCGTGCATCTTGAACATGTTAAAAAGGCTTTTGAAGTATTACAAAAACATCAGTTTTTTGTCAAATTCAGCAAATGTGCCTTCGGTTTGCAAGAATTGAAATATTTGGGGCATATTGTGACTCCCCAGGGTGTCAAGGTGGATCAAAACAAAATTACAGCTATGCTGAATTGGCCTCGGCCTACTAATGTTTCCGAGTTACGTGGTTTTTTAGGACTTATAGGTTATTATCATAAATTTGTTCACAACTACGGCCTTATTGCCTGACCTCTCACCAATCTTCTAAAAAAGGGCAAGTTTGGTTGGCCAGATGCAGTTGAAAGTGCTTTTCAAGAGCTCAAAACAGTCATGACTACTACACCAACACTTGCGATGCCGAATTTCAATGAACCATTTACCATTGAATCAGACGTTTCTGGCAATGGCATAGGGGGCAGTTTTGAGTCAACAAGGGCAGCCTATCGCATTCATGAGCCGCGTTTTAGGCACTACCAAACAATCCTGGTATGTGTATGCCAAAGAAATGTTAGCCATCATTCATGCAATTCAAACGTGATGGCCATTTTTGCTGGGAAGGAAGTTTTACATCCAAACTGACCAGCGCATCCTCAAATTCTTGTTGGAACAATGCATAATAACACCTGAGCAACAAAAATAGGTGACAAAACTGATTGGTTATGATTATGAGATCACTTATAAACCAGGTCGTGATAACAATGCAGCTGATGCCCTGTCACGGGTACTGGGTAGTCCTAGTTTCAATACTTTGTTTATTTCTCACACTTTGTTATGGGATACAATTAAAATAGAAGCCCGCACCAATCCCTACATGATGACAATCAGCGACAAAGCAATTGCAAATCCTGGTGTTCCTTACAACTGGCGTAATGGGTTGGTCTGCTACAAGAATCGTATGGTGGTGCCTCCTCACTCCAACATAATTACACAACTTCTACATGAATTACATGATTCTCCCAGTGGTGGACATTCAGGTGTCTTACGTACATACAAAAGACTAGCGCAACAATTCTACTGGCCGTCCATATTCCACACGGTAAAGACTTACGTGGCCTCATATGAAGTCTGCCAACGTACTAAAAATGACACTATGTCGCCAACAGGACTTTTGCAGCCTTTTCCAGTCCCATGTCAAGTTTGGGATGACATCACTATGGATTTCATTGATGGTATTCCCCTTCATCTGGCAAAACTTCAATTCTTGTTGTTGTTGACAGGTTGAGTAAATCGGCGCATTTCTTGGCCCTTTCACACTCGTATACAGCCAAATTGGTGGTTGAAACATTCATTGCTGGCATAGTCAAACTTCATGGCATGCTTCAGTCTATTATCAGTGATCGGGATCCAGTGTTTATTAGTCATTTTTGGCGAGAATTCTTCAAAATGTCTGGCACATAATTGAAGATGAGCCCCGCTTACCATCTGTAAACCGATGGGCAAACAGAAGTCGTCAACCATTGCATTGAGCAATATCTTCGCTGCTTTGCTTACAAGCAACCTCGGAAGTGGCATTCCTTTCTTCCATGGGCTGAGTTTTGGTATAACACTGCCTATCATACCTCTACAGGAATGACTCCCTTCCAAGCTCTTTATGGAAGGCCGCCACCCACAACACCTCAGTACCATGAAGGTTTCTGTCCAGTTTATGATGTCGACAAAAACTTGGCTTCTAGAGATGCTTTGCTACAACAGATTAAGAGCAATTTACACGCAGCTAATAATCAAATGAAGCAACAGGCCGATTCCAAACGCCGAGACATTGAATTCCAGGTCGGTGATTTGGTATTTCTGAAGCTACATCCCTACCGCCAGCAATCTGTATTCAAAAGAGCCTATCAAAAGCTTGTAAGCAGATTCTATGGGCCATATCCAGTTGAAAAAAAAATTGAAAACGTTGCTTACAAACTCGAGCTTCCCCACAACTCTCGCATTCACCCAGTGTTCCATGTGTCTCTTTTTTAAAAAAAGACGGGCGAACAAATTATTGCTCATACTGACTTACCTCTGGTGGCAGATGATGGGGAATTGCTTATGGAGCCAGAGTGTATATTAGATACCCGTTGGGTAAAATGAGGATCCAAATTTATTGAGGAAAGCTTAGTCTAATGGAAACGACTTCCACTCGATGATGCTACATGGGAAAACACTCAAGAATTACAGGACAAGTTCATCAATTTAAACCTTGAGGACAAGGTTTATGTCACAGAGGGGAGTATTGATAAACCAAGAAGATCTGTAAGAGTGGCCGTGAAAAACCCAAAGTATTTGGACTAAGAGCTGTCACATAAATGCAATTTTCATATGCAGGAAACATGCAGGGAGAAGGTTCTGTTTGCCAAAGATATTGGGACTAAGAGCTGTCACATAAATGCAACTTCCATGTGCAGGAAACATGCAGGGAGAAGTTTTGTTTGCCAAAGACTTGGTCTAAGTTGTTGGTCATGTCCACAAAGCATGCTTGTTTAGGAATACGTCTAGTAGTTATTATTTGATTTTCAATAATGTGATAGTATCCTAATTCTTAGAGATATGATCTCAGAATTAGGAGTGGTTGTTATTTTCTTTCTTATATTTAAACCCTTTCAAAAGCAATAAAAGAAAGCTTATTTTCCAAATAAAACTCTTACGGTTAATTCTCATCCTAAATAGAATACTATTTGCACTATACTATTCATAGCCTGATTGGAACCTATCATCATCTTGCACTGTGCTGAACCAATTTGTTTAAGAAAATCTAATATTTGATTTACTTGAAGTTCATTTGGGGTCTTGAGCTATATTATAGTAGTCGCTCTTGATTTTTCTCTAAATCCACCCATTTCTTTAATGCTGGAGGAATTTACATGGCATCATGCCAAAGTGACATGAGTAGTTAATGTTAAAACCATTTGATGGACATGAATTTGAAAAACGCAATTGGTTAAGTTTTCCCTCAAAATGTTTCTCTTAATCGAAAGAAGAAACATGAAACTTTTGTAGCACCAACAAACAAACAAAGCTTCAGACATAAAAAATATCTGCAATGATCATCCACTACCTTGTCTATTCGGTCCCGTTCAGAAGGACATTGTGGCTACTAACATTTATTTCAAGGATTAGGACATGGGCCTTAGGTTGGCAGGCAACATGTGTTACCATTTACTCACCATGTCAGACAACCACTGTTAAGATCGAATATGCGAGATGCTCTAGCATCAGAGCAAAGGAAAAGTCTTTATCTCACCCTTAGTTCAAGTTTTTACTTTTTATTGCATTCTAAAAAAAAAAACAAAAAAGGCAAAATAATGTTACTTTGCTTCATCTACTCAGATCGCCTCCAAGAGGGGAAAAATATCTTGTTGTCCTGTCCACCACAATCTGCTCACACGCTTCCTTCATTCCTAAATAGGCAGCAGCAAGAAAATTTCTTGCTCTGATAATGTCGAGCTCCGACAACCACAACACATTAAAGAACAAGAAAAGGCTCTTCTTGAGCCTCTTTTCATCTATCCTACTAGTCACTGCCATTGTTAGCATAGTTGCCGGTGTAACCTCAAGTAAGAATTCCACCGAATCTAACAATGACCACCAAGTAGCTCATACCATCCTGAAATCCTCATGCAGTAGTACATTGTACCCGCACCTGTGCTTCTCAGCATTATCAGCTGTACCAGATGCTACAAGCAAGATAAAGAGCAAAAAGGATGTAATAGATCTGTCGTTGAATCGAACCATGTCCGCTACCCGGCATAGCTATTTCAAAATTCAGAAACTCACTTCTACCCGAAGGAGCTTCACAGAGCGAGAAAACACTGCCCTCCATGATTGTCTAGTAATGTTAAATGAAACTCTAGATCAACTCTCCAAGGCTTATCAGGAACTCCAAGACTATCCATCTTTAAAAAAGTCCTTATCAGTACACGCTGATGACCTCAAGATTCTACTCAGTGCTGCAATGACTAACCAAGAAACTTGCCTTGACGGTTTCTCTCATGACAAAGCTGATAAAAAGGTTCAAATTATTATGTTATAGATACTTCTAGAATGAGGCAAAAAGTACTATAGATTCCCTTTTTTCATATCTGCTGTTTCCTTGATAGGTTCGTGAACTATTTATAGATGAAGAAATGCATGTTTACCACATGAGTAGCATTGCATTGGCAATAATCAAGAACGTAACTGACACAGACATGGCTAAGGAGCAATCTCTATCATCAGGCAGGAAGCTTGAAGAGGAAAACGGAACAGAATGGCCTGAATGGTTGTCAGCAGGGGACCGGAGGCTGCTGCAAGCAACAACTGTGACTCCTAATGTTGTTGTGGCTGCGGATGGGAGTGGAAACTACCGGACAGTGTCTGAGGCAGTGGCGGCTGCACCAGAAAGAAGTAGTAGCAGATACATTATAAGGATTAAAGCAGGGGTTTATAGAGAGAATGTGGATGTGCCAAGGAGTAAAACCAATATTATGTTCATGGGTGATGGAAGGACAACTACTATCATTACTGCTAGTAGGAATGTGGTTGATGGCAGCACCACATTCAACTCTGCAACTGTTGGTGAGTCTTCTCTATGCAACTCAATTGGATTATGTTTTCCAAGTATTTCCTCAGTTATTACTAGTAGTATTTAGAGCAAAAAATAGCAGCTTAATGTGCTTATAGTTAGCTTTTTCCTTGTCTGTAATCACATGCTTAGATCGTAAAGCCACAATAGTCAAGAACACTATTAATAAGTACCCAAATGTGATTATGCATTCATTAATGACTCAAGATTGTTCCAATTGATGGTTATACCAAACCAAGGCTATTGTGTTATTTAGTTTTGCTCTTAAAAAATGTCGGTCACTGCTATTCTAGTGCTGGTCAAAAAGTTTAATTAGGCCAACAGAACCTGGATATAGCTGGACGATATTGACTTCGATTTGCAAGAGCTGATATGGATAGAATCCATAATTCGTGGGTTTTTTCTTTAAAAATAGCATGAGTTTTTTTTTATAAAATAACATAATTTGTATATATCATAAATAAATTAAAAAATATGATATTTAAACTTGTTGCTATTCAAAAACAATATATAAAATGAGTTGAATATAAGGAGAGGGAAGAGATGACACCACCAATATCATCTGAAAGGTATTGACAAAACAAATTCAATGACATTAAAAAAGGTTACCAATGGTAACTCAAGTATGTCAAACTTACCTTCAAAAAATAGTGAATGACTCACTTGCCTTTGATAGCAAGTGTGGCTCACTCGGATTAATGTTGGTAATTTTCTTTAATGTTGTTCATTGTCTTTATCATGATCTTTATGATGGTACTAGTAGTGTTATAAATAGAGCTTTGATGTTCCTCTGGTGTCTTTTTCTTTGTTTATTTCTTTAATTTTCTTAGTTGAAAATAATAGAATGGCTTGAGTTGTATCTTAGCCAACCTTTTCTATTTATATATATGTTGCAGTACATGGCAGTAACTATAGGAATCACAACATTGGAATAATCCTACATTAATTCCTATACATATATATACATGCTATACATTCTATAATGTGCTCCTTCAAGCCGAGGGTGGAGGATCGACTCGAAGCTTGTAACAAAAAGCAGTAAAAGAAGCAGCAGATATTGGCTTAGTGAAGACATCTGCAAGTTGATCCTAATAGGGGATAAAACAAATATGAATCTCTTTCTTTACAACTCGATCTCGTACAAAGTGATAATCTACCTCAACATATTTAGTACGAGCATGGAAAATAGGATTCGCTGAGATATAGGTGGCGCCAAGGTTATCACACTAAATGGTAGGAGCAGAAACAGAGGCAACCTGCAGATCTATTAACAAATATTAAAGCCAGATGACCTCAGCAGTATCGTCTGCTAAGGTTTTATACTCAATCTCAGTAGAGAAACGAGCAATTATGCGCTGTTTGTCGGACTTCCATGAGATCGGCGTCTGACCAAAAAAGACAAGGTAACCACCCGTAGATTTGCGATCATCAATAATACTAGCCCAATCTGCATCTGTAAAACCATGTAGAGCAAAGGAGGAACCTCGAGTGATATGGAAACCATAAGATGTCGTACCTTTAAGGTAGCGTAGAATACGTTTAACGACGGCTCAATGAGAATCTGTAGGAGCATGCATAAACTAACAAACTCTGTTAACAGCAAAGTAGATATTTGTTTGAGTGAAGGTAAGATATTGAAGAGCACCCATGATTTGACGAAATCATGTAGGATCAGAGAATAGATTATCCGGCAGTATAGTAACTTTCAACGGAGAGATTGGAGTATCAACGGGTTTGCAGGAAGTCATACCAGCCCAAGTGAAGATGTCAAGAATATATTTGTGCTGACACAACATCAAACCTATACTTGTAGACTGAACTTTAATACCCAGAAAGTAGTGAACTACGCCTAAGTCATGAAGCTTGAATTCATAGCTTAGTAACTATATTAGGTGATGGAGCATAGCAGAGTTGCTACCCATAAGCAGAATATCATCAACATAAACCAAAAGATAAAAGATATTAGTACCATCAGACAAGATAAGCAGGGAGGTGTCAATCTTGGAGGCATAAAAACCAATGGAGAGTAGAAAATCACTCAGATGAGTGTACCAAGCCCACGGTGCCTATTTTAAACCATATAACGACTTGTGCAATCTGCACATATAAGATGGAAAAGTGGAGTCAATAAAACCTGGAGGTTGTTTCATGTAAACCTCTTCAATAAAAACACCATTGAGAAAGGCATTATGAATATCAAGTTGATGAATCTTCCAATTGCGTGAAACCGCAATGGAGAAGACTAACCTGACGGTGGCTTGTTTAATAACTGGACTTAAAGTTTCAGAATAATCAATGCCTTCTTGTTGGGTAAAGCCTCTAGCAACTAGGCACGCTTTATAACGCTCAATGCTGCCATCAACATGACGTTTGATCCAATACACTCATCTACTGCCAACAACATTCATCGAAGGATGAAAGGGAACTAAAGACCAAGTGTGATTAGAGCGCAAGGCCTTGATCTCACCACACATACTATTATGTCAGACCACATACCTGTCAGCATCAGAGAATGCAGGAGGTTCAGAGGTGGGAGAGAGCATTGTTCGGGATGAAGCAATAACAGCGGCAACAGAAGTAACTAGATTTGCTATCTTTGGCTGTCGCGGCCGAAGAACCATAGGATGTCTACTGACTAAGGGGGGTGATACAGGAGAAGATGGTGGCAATGAGGTGCCTTGCTGCAATGGATAAGAAGAGAAATCAACCACCAGATTCAAGATAGTCGAAGAGGCAGAGAAAGAATCTACCGCAAGCAGAGGACTGGCAACAGATGTGGGACTGACAGCAGAGGCAGAATCTATAGCAACTTTGGCGATGGCAGAATAAGGAAAAGTAGGGGATTGTCTCAACACCAGCAGAAGTGTCATACTAGAAACTAGAGGAGACTGATCGACAAGCTGTACCTGTATCAGAATGGTTAGATAAACATGCATGTGGTGATGGGGAAGGGAAGGGTTGAGGTTGTAGCGGGTGAGCAGAGAGGGGTGGCAGAGCAGAGGTAGAGGAAGGATGGTGAGGGGCTGTAGGGGTGTGAAACAATGGGGAATATAGCAAATTTGGAAGGAGGGCAGTGGAGGGTTGGATGGAGAGAGTAGCTGAAACCTTTGCAATCTGTTCAAAATTATCAAACGGAAACACATGTTCATGAAAACGGACATGACGAGAGATATAAATGTATTGAGATGTAATGCCAAGACATCGATAACCAAGGTTAGAGGAGCTATAACCAAAAAACACACATGGAGAGGAACAAAAATCTAATTTATGATTGTTATAAGGACGCAAGAAAGGAAAGCAGAGACACCCAAAAGTATGCAAAAAATGATAATTAGGAGAATATTGAAACAGAAAATCAAATTGGGATCTATTTGCAAGGACAAGAGTATGCATGCTATTTATAAGATAAACAGAAGTTTCAAAAGCATAATTCCAAAATTGAAATGATGCTTTACACTGTCCTAAAAGAGTAAGTCCAATTTCCACAATATGCCTATGATGACTTTCTACTATGCCATTTTGTTCATGTGTGTGAGGACAAATCAGACGATGATGAATACCAATGGTCTGAAAGAAAGTGGACAGTTTACGGTATTCAGCGCCCCAATCAGTTTGAACAAATTTTATTTTTAATGAAAATTGAAGCTCAACGAGAGTTTGAAATTGGTGAAAGACAGAATAAACATCAGACTTGGCAACAAGAGGGTAATACCATATATATTTTATGTACGCATCAATAAAGATAACAAAATAACAATAGCCATTCGAAGAAAAAAGGGGAGCAGGACCCCATACATCACTAAAAATTAATTTAAATGGAGTAGAAGTTTTATGACCCGTAGGTCTTAAAGACAGACACGACGATTTTCCTAATGGACAACTTTGACATTGAAAATTAATTACAAATAATCTTATTTTTTTAGACTAACAATTGAAAAATACGAGAAGTAAGATGACATAGTCAACGATGTCATAAATCTGTAGAAGTAGAGATGCAAGGAGACCAATAAGCTTGAGGAACTAACATGACGGAAGACCTGGACAGAGCATACAGACCATTTGACCTGAGAGGAGTACTTCATTGGTGTTGAGATCCTTGACATAAAACACAAACGGGTGAAATTCAAAATAAACATTGTTATCGAGACAGAATTTTTAAACAGAAAGCAAACGTTTTGTAATATGTGGAACATGAAGAATGTTAGACAAAGTGAAAGAACGATGTTGTGTATGTATTTTAGTATGACCGCTATGAGATATGAAAAGTCCCTTACAATCACCAACATGCAAATTATCATTACCGAGATATGGTTCTAAAGCAGCCAAAGTTGCAAGATCAGGTGTAACGTGTTGATTTGCACTAATGTCCAGAAACCAATCGGCAGTACCTATTGAGGAGACATTACTCAGCGCCAGATTTGCACTAGGTTGTTGTTCATAGCCTCGGTGCTGAAATGGAGGACAGTGAAGGGTTGTATGGCCGAATGTTTGGCACAATTGGCAGCGTGTATTCTGCCCCCTGTTGCACTGCCAATTTCCCTGCCAATTGCCTTGTTTTTCGCCACTATTGGAGGAGTAATGGAGGCTATGAAAATCTGGTCTGGATGCAGCAAACTTGTTCCCTTTACTGCTAAACTGGTTGGGACGCCATCCTTCATGGAAGCGGCCCCTGTTGCGACCAAAATTTCTAAAGGACTGGCATTAAGAGACAGGCTGAAGAGGGGTGTTGGGCGTGGGCAACAAAGGTGCATTGATGAAAACAGACCCCATGGATGGAAAGGACATTTTGTGAAGCAATTCATGCGTTAGAGGATGACTATGAAGATCGGCATATGAGAGAGGTTCTACCTTGGTCACAAGGCTTGTTACTAAGTCCTTAAACTCTCCTTGAAGGCCACGAAACACATATAAGTTGAAATCCTCTAGCGAAATAGGTCGGCCAACAGCGGCTAACTCATCAATAATGCTTTAGCTTTTTGCATAAACTGAATTACCGACTTATTACCTTGTTGGAGATCTTAAAGGGAGCCATGAAGTTGCATAATACGAGAGTTGGACATGGAAGCTAGAGCTTGCTCAAGTGTGCGCAAGACAGAACTTGAAGTTTGACAGTCAATAACAAGATGGAGGACTTTCATGGATAGCGAAAAAAGCAGAGCACTTAGAATAAGTTGGTCATGTTATTTCCAATGAAGAAAGAACTGATTTACCTGAAGAGAGGTACCATCAACAACAAAAACATGTGGAGAGGGGCAGGAGTTTGAGCCATCAACAAACCCAAAAACTCCTTGGCCTAGGAGATACGGCTTCATCTGCATTTGCCAATATAGATAATTGGTGTTTGTTAACTTGAGAGAGATGACTTGGTGAGTGTGGGAGAGGGAGACAATGACAGCGGCAGAAGCTGCAGAAACAGCAACAAAAGAAGGCTGCAACAGAGGAGTATTGTTTGGGTTGAAAAGGACGTGGCCACCATCTGTGGGCTGTGGCCACGGCAAAACAAAGGCAAAGGAGGAAGCTGGAGGCTGGGATAAGGAGTCCATTGCAGAAGGGAGAGGAAATGTTTTAATTTATTTACGGCTCTGATACCAAGTTGAGAATAATAGAATGGCTTGAGTTGTATCTTAGACAACCTTTCTATATATATGTGTGTATGTGTGTGTGTGTGTGTGTGTGGCAGTACACGGCAGTAACTGTAGGAATCACAACATTGGAATAATCCTACAGTAATCCATATACATATATATACATACTATACATTCTATAACATTCTTTTTTTTATGGTACCAGTATCATACTCGGAGATTTGGTTTGCCTCCAATGTCGTTTTCTTTTTGCTTTCTTTATTTTTCTCTCTCCTCTTAATTACAACACCACTAGTATCATAAAAAAAAGTCTTGATAAGATAAATTCAACAACACCAATGAAGATCACCAACGGTAACCCAAATGGGTCACCAGCCATCTCTAGATGGCAAGTGTGTCACACTCAGGTTACCATTTGTGACCTTTCTTGGTGTCGTTAGATTTATCTTGCTGATATTTTTTTTTATGAAGCCAATGATATTATAATCGAAGCTTTGTTATGCCTCCGAGGTCTCTTTTATTATTTTTTTCTCTCTCTCCTCTCTCCTCATGGGCAACCCATTTCACATTTTTTAAAAATGTTATGATTCTGAATGGTGACAAGTTTGAATGTTACTTTTTACAATTACGACATATATAAACTGTGTTATTTCGTTATTTTTAAAAAAATTATGTTATTTCTCTAATATTGTTTTTAAAAAATATGTCAATTGACAAAAATAACCTAATGTTAGGTGTACAAAGATGGTAGCTAGTAGATGATGCTTACTGCATTAGTTGTAGGGACCGGAAATGAACGGGTTTGGCCTAGAGCTTTTACTGATGCTAGCTCAGAAACAATTTCCAATTTTGAGAAGTATATAAATGTACACACACACACACACACACACACATATTTATCTTTCAAAATTTTAGATAAAACAACTGCATTAACAAGTCATAGTTAGATATGGAACCTTGTTTTTTTCCAATTGATGTGATGTTTTAGATGATTTAGGCGCGTGGTCTGATGTGAATTGGATAAGACTTCAGATAAGGAAAAGTCAACAATTACGCAAACAAAATTTAATGTGGATGTTTGAATGCTATTCACTGAGACAATAAGATAATGGAGAATTTAATGCTATTAGTAAAATACAAAGAAAATAGAAAAAGTGGAAATATAACGAAGAATTAACATGTTTGGTCTTGAGTTCTTTTTGTTTTAGGTTTTTTTTATATTTCAGTGTATGTTTGAATTCATGATTAAGTCCAATTTCTTCTGCAAACTATTGGGTATGTTTTAAACATAGTTTAAGGAGTTTTATTGTCTTGCAGCTGCTGTTGGAGACGGATTCTTGGCCAGGGATATAACATTTCAAAATTCAGCAGGACCATCAAAACACCAAGCTGTTGCAATTCGTGTGGGATCAGACCTCTCAGCATTCTATAGGTGTGACATGATAGCATACCAGGATACCCTCTATGTACATTCACTTCGCCAATTCTATGTTAGTTGCATTATAATTGGCTCGGTAGATTTTATATTTGGTAACGCAGCAGTTGTATTCCAAGACTGTGACATACATGCCCGTCGCCCCAATCCAGGCCAAAAGAATATGGTTACAGCACAAGGCCGCAATGACCCTAATGAAAACACAGGCATAGTGATCCAAAAATGCAGGATTGGTGCAACTCAAGATTTGCTAGCCGCAAAGAGCAGTTTCCGTTCATATTTAGGCAGACCATGGAAGTTGTACTCGAGGACTATCGTAATGCAAACAGAGATAAGTGATATTATAGACCCTGCAGGTTGGTTTGAGTGGGATGGTGACTTTGCTCTTGATACATTGGTCTATAGAGAGTATCAGAATACTGGACCAGGAGCTAACACTGCCAATAGGGTGAATTGGAAAGGTTTCAAGGTGGTTACTAGTGCGATTGAGGTACAGCCCTTTATTGCTAGAAATTTCATTAGAGGGGCTAGTTGGTTGCCTTCCACTGGTTTTCCTTACTCTCTTGATCTTTAATTTCAAAGCTCGATTTATATATTTATCTTAAGTTGCTTGTATCTTGTGCTTGTTGTACTAGAATCAAGTTCTTGTTGGAAGATAAACTTTATTTCTAGAATCTAATAATGGTGCATGAATATATTTAATTAAATTCATGCATTATCCATATAAGTACTTTGTATTTGGTCTTGTGTTTGTATTAATATAGTTCATATTATTTGGTCTTGAAGGGAAAAAAAGGGTTTGAGTCATACATGATGTGTCAACTCAATCCATATTAATATTGTTTATTTTACTAAGGAAATATAAAGAAAAATGATAAAAAGTTATGTCTTATTATAGTGTTGTAATCTCTACATTAACTATTGTACATTACCCTATATATATATATATATATATATATATATATATAGAGAGAGAGAGAGAGAGAGAGAGAGAAAAAAAAAAAAAGGTTGGCTAACTAATATGTTAAACCTTTTATTATTCTCAACTTGATATTAGTGCCCTAACAATTTAAAACTCTTTTTCCTTCTCTCCAATAGACTCTTATCCTCAGCCACCAGTGTAGACTTCCTCTTCCTCGTTTGCTTTGGAGGTTTTCCCTGCTTCTATTGTGCTTCTGCAGAACTTGTTATCTTCCTCTGTTCTGCACTATTCTCCTGTTATTGTTGGCCGAAATCTTGCCACCATGGATGTTTCAAATTTGCAGACTTCCTATGTTGTTGTTGTTGCCGTTGATATTGCTTTCGTGGATGCTATTGTTCCACTCTCCAATACTCATCAAGTTATTTCTCTGAAACTTACAAACAAAAATTATTTGTATTAGTGAATGCAGATGAAGTCATATCTCTTTGGACAAGGTGTTTTCCACTTTGTTGATGGCTCCTTCTCGTGTCCTTCTCCTCATGTGGTTGTTATTGATGATATTTCTCTTCAGGTTGATCACTCTTTTCTTCATTGGAAACAGCAGGACCAACTTATTCTAAGTGCACTACTTTCTTCTCTTTCAATGGATGTTCTTTATCTTGTTGTTGATTGACAAACCTCATACTATGTTTGGCATACTCTTGAGCAAGCTCTCGCCTTTTCGTTTAATTCTCATATTATGCAACTTCATGGTTCCTTTCAAGATCTTCGAAAAGGTGATGATTCGATCACTATGTTTATGGAAAAAGCAAAGGCATTATTTGATGAATTAGTTGTTGTTGGCCGGCCAGTTTCACTAGAGGACTTTAATTTGTATGTGTTTTGTGGTCTTCAGGGTGAGTTCAAAGACTTGGTAACAAGCCTCGTGACCAAAGCAGAACCTCTTTCGTATGTAGATCTTCATAGTTATCTCCTAACTCATGAGTTTCTTCACAAAACCTCCTTTTAATCTATGGGTGTTGTTGTCATCAACGCTCATTTACTGCCCATGCCAAACCAGCTCCTTTCAGCTCTTATTGCCTAATGTCAATCTTTTGGTTCTTTTGGTAAAGGCAAAGGACATTTTCATGGAGGGTGGCGTCCCAATTCTAGCAATGGTAAAGGACACATGTCTGATTTTTACAGCTTCAATGGGTCTTCCAACAATGATTGGAGGCAGGGAAATTGGCAATGAAATAGGGGGCATCATGGCTCTTCATAGTGGTCTAATGTTCGGTGCCAATTATGTCAAGTCTTCAACCACTCAGCCCCTTAATATGTTCAACTTCAAAGCCATAGCTAATAGCCCAGTGCAAATCTGGCGCTAAGCAATATTTTCTCAACAGGTTTTGTCGATTGGTTTCCTGACACTAGCGTTAATCAACACGTCACACTTGATCTTGCAAATCTGATAGCGTCCGAACCATATCTCGGTAATGATCACTTGCATGTTGGTGATGGTAAGAGACTTTACATATCTAATATTGGTAATACTAAGTTACATACACCACATTGTACCTTCACTTTGTCTAAAGTTCTTCATGTCCCACATATTCAAAAACCTTTGCTTTTTATTCAGAAATTGTATCTTGATAACAATGTTTAATTTGAATTTCACCCATTTGTGTTTTATATCAAGGATCTCAACCCCGAGACACTGCTCTTTTTCAATCATAGTAAAAATAGTCTCTATGTTTTGTTCGAGTCTTCTGTCATGTCAATTCCTTAAGCTTATTGGTCTCCTTGCATATCTGCTTCTACTAATCTATGTCATCGTCGACTGGGTCATCCTACCTTTTATATTTTTAATTTTTTAGTCTCAAAAAATAAGATTGCTTGTAGCTCTAAACGCCTTAATTTTCAGTGTCAAGCTTGTCTATTAGAAAAATCATCGTGTTTGTCTTTAGGACCTACGGATCATAAAACTTTTGCTCCACTTGAATTAACTTTTAGTGATGTTTGGGGTCCTGCTCCTCTCTTTTCATATGATGATTTTCACTATTTTGTTATTTTTTTAATGCGCATACAAAATATATGTGGTATTATCCTCTTGTTACGAAGTCTAATATTTTCTCTGTTTTTCATCAATTTTAAACTCTCGTTGAGTGTCAATTTTTGCTAAAAATTAAATCTGTTCAAATTGATTTGGTTGGTCAATACCGCAAGTTATCCACTTTCTTTCATACTATTGGTATTCATCATCGTTTGATTTGTCCTTATACTCATGAACAAAATGGAACAATTGAACATTGTCATATGCATATTGTGGAAACTAATCTTACTCTTTTAAGACAGTGTAAAACACCTTTAAGATTTTGAAATTATGCTTTTGAAACCTCATTTTATCTTATCAATTGAATGCTTACTCTTGTCCTAGATAATAGATCTCCTAATGATTGTCTTTTTTAACAGTCTCCTGATTATCATTTTTTACGTACATTTGGGTGTCGTTGTTTACCGTTTTTGCATCCCTATCATAATCATAAATTAGATTTTCATTCATCTCCATATGTGTTTTTAGGCTATAGCTTTTCTCATCTTGGTTATCGTTCTCTTGACATCGTATTTCAATGCATTTATATCTCTCGTCATGTCTGTTTTGATGAACATGTTTTTTCTTTTAACAGATCTAAATAGATTGCACAATCCACCTCTCACTCTCCATCCAACCCTACTCTTCTACCTAATCTCCTCCTCTCCCCGCTGTTTCACTCTCATATACTTGCCACCTCTTAGCCTGTCAACTAGCATGCCCCTCCCTCTCATACACCTGTTTCTGCTCACCCGTAACAACCCGACAATTCCCCTCATCCATCACCACATGCATGTTTATCTAACAATCATACTGTAGGTACAGATACAGGTTTGGCCCCCTCTGCTTTACAGTGTATTAGATCTATTATTATTGGTTCTCTCGATTGTCTTACTATTGTTTCCCCATTGTCTGTCAGTTATGCCTCTGCTGCGAGCTCTGCCTCTGTTTCTACTGATGGGCTAAGTTTAGTTGTTGACCTGTCCTCTTATTCATTACAGTAAGATCCTCATTCGCATTCACCTCTACATGCATTGATGCCTATAGTTAGTAAGCATCCTATGGTTCTTCATTCGCGGCAGCCAAAGACAACCAATCTGACTGTTTTTTCCGCCACCACTAACACTCATACCTCTCTAGTTGTTTTGCCTCCTGCCTATGAACCACTTACCTTATTTGATGTTGATAAGTATGACACTTGGCGCGATGCTATGAAGGCTGAAATTCAAGTGTTGCATTCCAATGACACTTGGTCCTTGATTCCTTTTCATCCTTCGATGAATGTTGTTGGTTGTCATTGGGTATATAAGATTAAGCATCATCTTAATGGCAGCATTAAACGCTATAAGACTCAATTGGTTGCTTGAGGCTTTAGTCAACAGGAAGGTATTGATTACTTTAAGACTTTCAGTCCTATTATTAAGCATGCCACTATTCAGTTAATTTTCACAGTTGTGGTGTCTTGTGGTTGGAAAATTAATCAACTTGATATTCATAATATCTTTCTCAATGGGACACTTGACGAAAAGGTCTTCAAACAGTAACCTTCAAGTTTTTTTGACTCTATTCTCCTTTCTCATGTATGTCGATTGCATAAATCCTTATGTGGCTTGAAACAAGCTCCTCGAGCATGGTACACTCGACTTAGTGATTATCTCGTCTCTATTGGCTTTCATGCTTCAAATGTTGACACTTAATTGTTCATTTTATCTGTGGGTAATGATATTTTTTTATCTTCTAGTCTATGTTGATGATATCATGTTAACTAGAAGCAACCCAGTCTCACTTGACATATTAATTCAATTGTTGAGCTCAAAGTTTAAGTTTCGGGATTTAGGAACTATTCATTATTGTTTGGGCATTAAGGTTCATCCCTACTCCTATGGATCTCATGCTACGACAAGATAAGTATGTTCTTGACATTTTGCACCAGGCAGGTATGTCCTCTTACAAGCCTGTTGATACTCTTATTTCTACATCAAAGGTTACTAATGTATCAGGTTGTTTGTTCTTTAATCCTACATGTTTTCAGAAAATTTTTGGTACTCTTCAGTACCTCACCTTTACGAGATTAGACATTTATTTTGCTATAAACAAAGTCTATTAGTATATGCATGCTCTTGCATATTCATATTGGGTTGTCGTTAAACGTATTCTACGTTATCTTAAGGGTACGACCTCCTTTGGTCTTCATATCACACGTATCTCTTCTTTTTCCTTGCATGGTTTTACAGGTGCTGATTGGGCTAGTAGTGTTGATGATCATAAATGTTCGGGTAGCTATCTTGTTTTCTTTGGCCATACACCGATTTCTTGGAAGTCCAGGAAACAACACACTGTTGCTCAATCTTCTATCGAGACTGAGTATAAAGGCTTAGCTGATGGTACTTCTGAGGTCATATGGCTTCAATATTTATTTTTAGATTTGCAAATTACTCCTTCAGTGCCTACAATTTGATGTGATAATCTAGGTGCTACTTACTTGTTTGTTAAATCTATCTTTTATGCTCGTACTAAACATGTTGAGGTTGATTATCATTTTTTCCGTGATAGAGTTGCTACAAAAGCCATTTAAATTCGCTTTATTTCTTTTAAGGATCAGCTTGCAGATGTTCTCACAAAACCTCTCTCTGCTTCCTCCTTAACTGCTCTTCAGTTTAAACTTCAAGTAGAATCTCCGTCCTCAGTTTAAGAGGGCATATTATAGTATTGTAATCTCTACATTAACTATTGTACATTGCTCTACATGTGTGTGTGTGTGTTGTCTGTGCGCGCGCGCAATTCTTTTCATGCTTCTCTTAATTTTTGATAACTGATAAATGGTCATGTTAAATTTTGTGCTTCAATGAAAATAAGTGTAGAGTCTAATGTTAAAAGAAAGTCTACCTTCACTGAAAATTATTTTCAATATTGTGGGTGTTGGGAGAACTTGGAAACGTGTTCCATGTATATCAATATTTTCAACGTGCTCTATGTAAAAATAAAAATAAAAACATGGATTCTACTGGATTCTGGATGCTGAAACAAAAACTCTTGCATAGATAGTTTTATATGGCAAAATTGTTTTAACAAAGACAAGCCCAGCAAAGTGGTGCATGACACTTGTTTCGTTTAGGTGACAAGCGATCGATTTCTTCTGTCAGAATCAGATAACATTTCGTCAAATAAAACGTCATCAATGTTGCTTTCGAGGAGAATCAAACCTGGGGGATTTTAAGTAAAATACACCAGCCCCTTGCAACTAGACTGTCGCTCGACATTTTCTTATAAATAGCGTGAATAAAAATATGATTATTATTTAAATAATTTTTTATTTAAAAATATATTAAAATAATATTTTTTTTATTTTTTAAAATTATTTTTAACATTAACATATCAAAATAAAATATAAAAAAAATAATTTAAAAAAAACAAGCTTTCAACCACGTTTCTAAAATTTACCAAATATTCATTATATTTAAAGATGAGTGAAGTTTGAAAAAAAAAAAAAAAGAGTTAGCTGGGTATTGAACCTGAGACATTAATAACTGTTAAATGGATCATTCAAAGAAAAATTTGCATGTGGTTGAAACTTGATAACAATTCTCATCTTATATCTTGTCATGTTTTTGGCCATTCCTTACATTATCATACGACAATCCTCACTCTTTTTTCTTCTTCTTTTTTCAAAGAAAAAATGACAATAAATTTGAC
>Ga0307515_10004672_pt1 | contig 28103 bp, 5 predicted proteins | sample 17_EM_MG_FD_194513 | JGI IMG/M metagenome (GOLD analysis project Ga0307515, IMG submission 194513) | Populus trichocarpa ectomycorrhiza microbial communities from riparian zone in the Pacific Northwest, United States - 17_EM | ecosystem: Host-associated > Plants > Roots > Unclassified | place... | reverse complement strand
GCACGAGTGAGTCGTATCCACGGGCACGAAATACATGTAGTATCGTATGCTTGTTTGGATGGTGACTGTCGATTGTATGAAGCAGACTACGTGGTCTATATACTGATGCACCTCCCCCCTGATTAGTCAGTGCTTCATAAGTGCACTAGACGCGTAAGCGAGTAGTTGGTGCACTGAACGCGTAAACGCGTACCTGGTGTACCGAACGCGTAAGCACGCGTTTGGTACAACAGGTGCTGTAATTATACACTGGCAGTACTTAAAAAATGAAACCACCTGTGTACAGCCTCCGTAATTGCTTTAATAAAACTATAGAACATAAAGGAAAATACATAGGAAATCTCCCCTAAGGTGCCGTCTAGGCTGCCTTCCAAACGGTACCTCAAGCTGGCCGTAAGTCCTGCTTACGGTCCGTAAAATAAGCCGTACGGCCTTCCAACGGGCCGTAGGCGTACCGTAGGTACTCCGTTAGTCCCGTTCTACCCATTTTATAACTTTTAGGTTGAGCTTATTTGTGTTAATTAGGGTTTTAAGGGCTTAATACGGCTTTGCCTTAGTTATGGCGTCCGCTAGGTTATCTCCGCTGCTGATCTATTTAACCTTCGTAATCTCACGTCGTTCGTAGGCCTAATATAAGCACATTAGGTCGACTATGAGCCTCTTCTCTTATGTCGTACCTAGTTTAACTAGGCAGTCGTAAAGGGACTTTAAATCGGTGCATAAAACCAGGGGTAACTGCTCTAGTTGTAGAATCTTCTGGACCGTTAATTTGATTGCGGCTGCTATATTAAAGCCATAAGCTAGTGCATATAGTTCAGAAGCTAGTACACTACGGGTTACTCGTTTGCACTTAATTAAAGACCAGTATAGTATATTTGCGTTCTAATTGCGGTCCGTAAGTACAATTACAAAGCCGATTTGTAATAATAGGTCCCTATTATTGGCAAAGGAGGCGTCCGTAAATGCCAGTAAGCTAAGGGAACTTAGGTCTAGTGGTACAAAAGTAAGTCCCCTTGCTGCATTATCAATTTGCCACTGAATACGCTTATTAAGCTGCTTAATATTTTCTTCTTGCGGGTCTATTACCTGGGCCGTAAAGGATAAGTCGTAGGCAGATTTGGGTTAACAGACTGTAGCAATATAGGCGCCTCTTACACGCTGTGCGGCGTATTGGTCCTTCGTATTTACGGTCTTGCTGGTCTTTCCGCGGGAACTAGTAAGGTCCGTAGGCTTTACTGTAATAGGCTTTAGGTTTTAAGCTTGGCGTTTCTGAGTTAGCTTAATTAGGTTGCCCTTTTGTGTAATTAAGCCTCTATTAAACTTAATTGGAGTCTACTTAGTTAACTGCTCTCGCGGCTTTGCCAGGAACTTGGCATTTTGTAGTTTAGTCTCTTTAGCATCCGTAAAGGTCTGATCTGCTAGGAAGAGGGTATTATCTGTTTAGAGCCCGACAATACCAAGGCCGTTTAATAGGCTGTATAGGAGGCAGGGGTTATAGGTTAACTGTTCCATTTTAAGTTTACTGACGTGGTGCTGGTGGTATATCTTAAACCAATGGTTTCCAGCTTCTAGTACTCCGTAAAGAGGTTTTACGACCTATAAAATTATTCCTAGTTATAGGTTAAGCTCACGGGGTAGTCGTATAAAGATATCCCTACTTAGGTAGGTGTTGGACTGCATATAGGCTTGTAAGATGTCCCGTAGGTAAAGAGCTACGGGTTTACTTTGCTATAGTCCAGGCATAAGTGCAAGTATAATCCGTTGGCTGACTCGTTAAATTATAGGCGATTGCGTAAGGACTAAGCCCTTCCCTTAGTCGTTGTAGGCTTATACGACAAGCCTTAATTTTTTAAAAGCTTTGTTAGTACCTAGGTGCTTAATTTCGTTAATAAAGCGTGAGTTAAATATACGGACGCCTTGCGGAACGTCTTTCTCCGTTATAACCGCAAAGACGCCCTTTTTAAGTAGTCCGTTGATCTCTTTACGTCGTAAGTCCGTAAAGGGGGTTTCCTGTACTAGAATTAATATATCCGCAGGCGGAGATTGCCTTGCGGATATTCCTGCGGAGGTTAGGTAAGTCTTTATTATAGTGTTCTTAGTTATGGGGTGCTTTCGGGGGCGTCCTTAACCGCGCTTTACGGTAGGTATAGCGGGTTCAGTGGGTTTCTGGAGGACTTCTAGGGTAAGTAAGGGTGCTTCTAGCTCGTCTAATTCGGCGGTCGCTTCTGGTTTATCTGGCTCGGCAGTTGCTTCTAGTTCGTCTGGCTTGACGTTATGGGTGTCTTCGGGCCGAAAGTAGGGTTTTATGGACGTGCTCCTAAAGCTAGTCGGGCCGCTAGGAAGTTGTACACAATATATCTCGTTTTCTACAGCTAGTAAACAGTAGGGTCTGGTCTACTTGCCGCTTTTACGCCATATAAGGACTTTAGAGTTAAGCGGGAGGTCGTATACTAGGGTCGTGTTAGGTCCGTTACGGTAGTACAAGGCGTTATTAATAGCTTGCTTGGCCCGTAGCTTAACTATTTCGGCTATTGCCTTCCGTATTGCAGCTGCTTGTTCCGTAATAGACGGGGCAGGAGGGCCTAGGTTGCTTATCCTTGGGTAGGCTCCGTAAACTAAAAGGGTGGGTACTAGTCCGTTAGGGCTAGCGGTGTTATTTACGGCTTTTACGGCCATCTATAAAGCTAGTTCCTTTTAGATATCCTTATACTCGTCCGTAATAATCTAATAAGCTCTCCATAGAGCTAGGTAAGCTCGCTTAATAAGCCTAACGGACTAGTACGCCTTAACTAGAACGGCTTTTGTTAAGATAGCCATAGCTATAGCGTACTGTTAGAATTCTTTGCTAATAAAGTTCCTACCGGCGTTGTAGGTGATATACTTAGGGGGTCCAATATATGTGTTAATCCAGTAGGTCCGTAAAATGTCCTAAGTGTATTTTATGGATATATTTTGCAACTAACGGGCGGCTTAATAGCGGGTTGCCTCGTCGATTATATATAATACTGGACTGCTGTTAATATACATAATGTCCACGTATACTAAGTGGTTGAAGTTAAGGTCCTTATAAAGGGTGAACTTAAATTAGCCTAGGGAACGTCCGTATTTCTAGCAGAAGGAGCAGTATTTAGTTAGGTAATTAACTGCCTTTCTGTTAACGTCGTCGTGTCTAGAGCGTTTAAGGACTCTATATAGCTTTTCGGCTAACAGGTGGCCGAAACAGCGGTGCAGACAGTGGATCTCCGTACTGGTAAGGTAGCACAGGTTATAGTTAAAAGATTCCTAAATGTAGGTCCGTAAAGTCTCTCCCTATATAAGAAACGGGTGTCCGAATTGTCATATAATTGGTAGGGTAATATACTTACTTCCTAGGGCAGTTATAGGGCCAATTAGGGTGTCCGTAACATTATTATAGTACACCTATAACCTATCTATATCTACAAGACAGAGTAGGAAGGGGGTGTCCGCTTTTACTACGTAGAAGTTAACTAGGCTAATTAGAGTCTTAACTTTAACTAATCTAATTAATGCGGTTAAGCCGATGCCGAATTGGACGTTTATAGCCCTAGTTTACGTAATATTAATATCCGTATTATTATTTACGGTGGTCTTATACGCAAGATATTATCCGTAACCTATAGTAGACTTCTTAGAGGTACCTATGTCAATTATAACGCCGTAGAATTCCTTAGGGGTATAGCGTTCTATAGTAATATATGCAAATAGGTCCTACTTATAATCTATAACGTCCGTAACGGGGATGCTTACGGAATAGTTTTTAGGCATAACTAAGTGTATAAAGGAACGGTCGGCTAATACGGTCGTAATATTAAAGGCTTAGCTATCCGTAAAAGGTCCGAAAGTAATTAAAAATGTCTCTAAGGTTTTTTATTCCTAAGCGTCTAAATTAAAGTTAATTATAAGGGCTTCTATTAACTTATTAGGGGGCTCTTCTGCTTCCTCTCCTTTATATTCTAAAATAAACTGGCTAATATAGCTATTAAGTCTCTTCCTGGGCTTATTATATTCTTCCTAGGTATGCCTTATAGACCAATATCCTTCCTTACCGCACACGAAGCACTTCTAGCTAGTCCGTCTGCGGGGGTATGTTTTTATATGGGAGTTGCTATGGGGGTTATAGGTGGGACTTAGTCGGTACGGGTGCTGCTAGCGGTAGCGGCGGTCCGTAAAGTAGACGTCTAAGTCTATTTACGGATATTGAATATCTGTAGTAAAGGCTTAAGTGCTGCCTAGTGGGTTTAAGACTTCGTACATTATAATAGAGGAGCGTAGATCATTAATAAGGCCAGCTAAGATGTCTGTAGGCTTATAATAGGCGTACTTACAGGGCTCTACTTCCTAGTAGGCCGTAATAAGTTTGTTATATAGGAAGTCGTCTGTTCAAAGCTTAGCGTTAAGGCTATACTATAGGTACCGGAGGTCTTTAATAAGAATTTGCAGGCACTCTATAGTCGATTTTTTAGTATTCTTATTAATTACGGTCCGTAGCTTGGTCGCATTTCATTAGGTAAGGATATCACGCCTATATTCTAGTCCTTTAAAGTAGTTACGGGTAGCTTCGCATAGCTTATTAAAGGAAACACTAAGGGGGTTGCTCTTAAGGTTGGTGTAGTAGTGGTCGAGTACTAGGCCGCGCAGTATAGTAGAGTAGGCTTGGCTGAACTCTTATTTAGGAATATTAGCCTTTTAGCAAAGGTCCGTAAAGATAGTCAGTTTAAAGTTAAAATTGTCGTTTTTACCGCTGTACTTAGATTCATTGGTATAGAGCTTAGCCAGGTTAGCTAGTTCCTTACCGTAGGTCTTCGCTTAGGTGCGTTACGGATCTATAACTTATAGATCTGTGGCTTGCGGATATATGGCTTACGGATATATAGTTTGCGGATATATGGCTTGCGGATCTATAACTTAGGTAGGTTATAGATCTATAGCTTTGTTAACGGAAGGGTTTTAGTCCATATTTTAGTTTGTGGGGGTATTATAGTCCGTAATTTAGGTTGCGAGGGTATTGCGGTCCATAGCTTAGGTATTGGGTATACTTTAGCCAGTAAGATTAATTCTAATGCTACTTAGGTTTATAGAACAAATTTGGTTAAATAGGTTAGCTATAAGGCTAGAGATTCTGTTAAGTTTAAAGGAGGTAAAGAGGTTGTTGGTTTTAATGTAATCTAAGATCTGCTCTTTAGTCTATTCCGTTTAGTCTTCCTTATATAGTATATCGTATAGGGACCGTACAATAGTGACTCGTTTATCTTTTTTAACCTATATACCTTAGTGACACAGAAGGTTTCGTAGGTTACGGATAGGTATAATACTATAAGCCTTAAAAGTAGCTTCCGTAAAGTATATAAAGTCTTCCTTATATTACTCCCATAGGTCGTCGTTTATAAGCTTATAATATCCGTATTTAAGGACTTTAAACTTAATATAGTTATTAACGTCGTTTATGGATGTAAGGTCAACTCCCTAACTCCACTTCTCTTAGCCTTTATTAATTTGCTTGCTTATATCCGCCATGCTGTATAGTATAGTGCGTAGCGGGTGGAAAGGGTTTTATAGTGTCCGTAAAAGCGGTTAGCAGGTCCGCGGTAGTTTGTAAAAGGGTAAAAGTATCTCCATAAGGGGTCTGAAAAGACGTTGGAGGTATTAATAGAGGGTATAGTAGGAATAGGGGTTCAAGGTTTAAGGATAGGGGGTTCCGTAAAGGTCTATATTTATGTCTATAAACTTCCGGTAAACCGTACTAAGACTTAAACAAGTATACAGGGTTAGTAATAGTTCCGTAATCCTTTACCTTCTAACTTTCTAGCAGGTCGTACTAGGATTAAACGGGTGGTTGCTGTCGAGTATCGCTCGGGGGGAGGTGTTGAGTAATTACTAATCTGTGCGCGCTTACTGATCAGTGTTCGTACTAACTTAATAGCACGAGTAAGTCGTATCCACGGGCACGAAATACATGTAGTATCGTATGCTTATTTAGATGGTGACTGTCAATTATATAAAGCAGACTACGTGGTCTATATACTAATGCACCTCCCCCCTAATTAGTTAGTGCTTTATAAGTGCACTAGACGCATAAGCGAGTGGTTGGTGCACTGAACGCGTAAACGCGTACCTGGTGTACCGAACGCGTAAGCACGCGTTTGGTACAACAGGTGCTATAATTATACAAAACGCTTAACTGCTTAGTAAAAGCATAATACTTTACAAAGCTTAATATAGTCGCTGCCTTTAATTAAATCCGTATTTATAAAGGAAATAAAAAGTATATAGCTTTTTATACATAATAGAGACTTTTTAAACACCTAGTAATGCTATTTAGTGTAAAGAACGGTCCCAGTATGTTTTAGTAATATATTAATAATATACTTCACAAATTCCTTAATATATTTATTACTACGTATATTAATAATATCTTAATCTATTCGTCTTTACTTTCTAAGCATTAAAAGCACGTCTAAATAGTCCTTAAACGCCTGTAAGACGCGGGCTTATAATATAATATTAAGAAATATAAGTTCTACGCGTCTAAAGTTACGTACTTAGGCCTAATTATATCCTATAACGGAATTAAAATAGACTCTAAAAAAATTACTACAATTATAAACTAGGAAAGTCCTAGTAGTGTATAAGATATTTAAGGATTTCTAGGATCCACAAATTTCTATTATTAATTTATTAATCACTTCTTAAAAATTATTTAGCTATTAGTAAACTTAATAAGGAAAAATATATAATATAAATAAACTTCTAAATATAAATAAGCTTTTAATAACCTAAAATATCGTTTTATAACTGCTCTAATTCTTACCTACTTTAACCTAAACCTTAAATATATTGTTAAAACAGACTCGTCTAATTATATACTAGAAGGAGTGTTATTATAATATAATAAGAACGGCGAGCTACGCCTAGTAGCCTTTCTCTCCCGGAAACTTACCCCTACTAAATTAAACTATAAGATATACGATAAGGAACTACTTATCATTATTAAATGCTTTAAATAATAGCGTTTAGAACTTAAAGGATTGTTATTTCTAATATACGTATTAACGGACTATAAAAACCTATAATACTTTATAACTATAAAGTAGTTAATACAACGCCAAATTCGTTAGGCTGAATACCTCTTATAATTTAACTTTAAGATTATATACCAATTAGGTAAACTTAATTAAAAGCCTAATATATTAATATAGTAATTATAAGACTTATCTATAAACGCCTTAGACGAACAGATTATAAATTAATTATAGATCTTATTGCCCCCTAAATATTTTAAAAAACTACATCCTATATTCCTAAATACGGAACTTAATAGAAATAAATTAGAAATTAATAAATAGGAAATAGAAATTAATAAGCTAATAGATTATAAATATAAGAATAACGTATAGATTGTAGATATAATAAAAGCAATTTAAATAGGAAAATAATAGTATAAGGATATTACACTCGCTAAATGCGAAATTTGTAATAATTAATTATACTATTAATAGAAGATAGTAGTTCTAAACTCTAAACCCTTACAATTTAAGATATTTAAATTTATATATAATTCCCCTATAGTAGGACATCCTAGCCGTATAAAGACTTATAAGATTATTTAATAAGTATACTACTAGCCTATAATGCACAACTATATATAAAAATACGTTTAAGCATACAGAATATACATGCGTGGAAAGACCTCTTATATAAAGAAATAAGGAGTACTTTAACCGCTGCTAATTTTAATACAAAGATAGCGAGATATTTTAATTAACTTTATAGTTAACTTGCCTAATAGTAATAGGTTTATAAATATTATAGTAGTTATTAACCATCTTATAAAAATGCAATATATAATTCCTATAAACTTAATTAATACAATATTAATAGCCAAATATTTTATTAAGCACGTTTTTAAGCTACACAGACTTCCTAATTTAATAGTATCCAACTATAGTAGCTAGTTCGTTTTAGATTTCTAGCAAGCCCTATATAAACAATTAGATATTTAAACTTAACTCTTAACTATATTTTATCTAGAGATAGATAGTTAAACTAAAATTATAAACGCGATTATAGAACAATACCTATAAATATACTACTCCTACCTATAAAACGACTGGAAAAAGTAGCTACCTTTAGCTAAGTTTACTGCAAATAATATAATTAATTAATTAATAGGCATAACGCCGTTTTATGCAACCTACAAATAAAACCCTAAAGAAAGTTAAAGTAATTATAAACTAGTAGAAACCTAAGAATGTTAAGAATATAAAAGCCTTTATAGGATTTGCTAATTTCTACTAATAGTTTATTAATAACTTCTCCGCCCTAGTTTTACTCCTTATTACTCTAACCTAAAAGGATAAAGCTTTTATCTTTGATAAGGAATATAAGAAGGCCTTTACTTATTTAAAGGTTATATTTACTACTATACCTATACTCTAATACTTTAACCTAAAATAAATAAGTGTTATAGAAGCCAACTTATTTAATTATATTACTAGAGGTATTCTATCTTAATATAATAAAGAAGGAGTATTATACCCTATAGTATACTTTTTAAAGCGACTAAGCCCTACTAAATGTAATTACGAGATCTACGATAAAGAATTGCTAGCTATTATTAGATACTTTAAGCAATAGCAACCTAAATTAGAAGGCGCTGAATTTCTAATTAAGGTCCTTAACGACTATAAGAACCTATAGTACTTTACAACCACAAAACAGCTAAGTTATTGTTAGGCCCGCTGGTTAGAATATCTATTATACTTTTAATTCTTAATTACGTACTACCTAGGTGTTTAAGGTTAGAAGCCTAATACCCTAACCTAACGCTCGCAAGACGCGCCGGCCCTAAAAGAAGCGCGCTTTTACTAAAATTAGACCCTACTTTGCCCTAAACTATTTAACCCCCCAACTAAAGATCTTACGGTACACATCCTTAAAATAACTAATTAATTAATTAAATAGATTATAGTTAACGAATACCTAAATAATAAGTTTATTTAAGAGATGCTTAAGCTAATATAAGATGACATCAGACGCTTTAAAAAGATTTCTTTAAGTAAATACGAAGCCCGTAGAAACCGCTTATATTACTAGAATTGTCTAGTTATCCCTAATTACGATAAGCTTAAGCTTAAGCTCCTTAAACACGTATATAATCTACCTATTACCGGCCACCTAGGCTAAAGAAAAACCCTAGAACTACTCTAACGGGAGTATTACTGGCCGAATATGCATAATACGACATAAAGGTACATCTTTAGCTACTATACCTGCCGACGAGCTAAAGCCTTACATAAGACGTATAACGGCCTTTTAAAGCCACTGCCTATTCCGGACCGAAGATAAAAGGATATCTTAATTAACTTTATTATTAACCTCCTTAAAAGTAAAGGCTATATAAATATTATAGTAGTTATAGACTAACTATCTAAGATAAGACACTTAATCGCCTGCTCTAATATATTAACACCTACTATTACCTAACTGTTCCTAAATTATATATAAAAACTCCACGGACTCCTTAAAATAATTATCTCTAATAAAGGCAGCTAATTTGTCTCTATATTTTAGAAAGAACTAACTACTAGACTCCGCATTAAAGTACTATTATCTACTACTTATTACTTAGAAACTAACGGTTAAATAGAATATATAAATGCTGTAATAGAACAGTATATTTAAATCTATACGTTATACTTATAGAATAACTAGATTAACTGGCTTATATTTACTAAGTTTACTATAAATAACTCTATCTTAGAAACTACGAAAGTCTTCCCGTTTCTAGCTAATTACGGCTAGCATCTATAAATGGGTTTTAAACCCTTTAGCAATGTTCCTTACCCCGCTTATTATACCCTATAAGTCGCAGAAGTAAATAAATTTATAAAGAAGATAGAAGAACTATAGCAGTTTCTTACTAATAAGATAGTATGGGCCTAGTTTATCTATAAGGCCATAATAAACAAGAACTAAACTCTAGCACTAGCCTACTAAATTAGTGATTTTATCTAGCTAGATATAAGAAATCTAAATATAAAATAACCTACTAAGAGACTTAATTAAAAGAACGCTGGCCCTTATAAGGTTAAAGAGGTTATCTCTCCTTATGCCTACTAACTAAAGCTCCCTAATACGGTTAAAATCCACCCCGTATTCTATACGTTAGTCCTCCGCCATACTACCCCTATATTAGACGCCTTACCTAGATAAATATAAGACCCTCCCCTACTAGTTAAAGTAGATTATAAGAACGAGTACTTTATTAAAAGAATTAATAATATTAAGTACGATAAACGGAAACGCTAATATATATATCTTATGAAATAGAGAGGCTTTACTAAGTCCTTATGGGAACCCGTTAACTCTATAGGACTTATATAAGCCGTAGAAGACTTTTATAAACTTTACCTAGAACTACTATAGCCCTATCTCGCAGAAGCTTAAGTTTAAAGGGGGGGTACTATTATGGGACACCCCTGTAATACCTTGCATATATCTACCTGTTTTTACTAACTTAGCAATTAGAGACTAACCGCGAAATAGTAATTTAACGGCAATTTAATGGCAATCTAATAGTAATCTACGGCATTCTGCTATATTCTGCCAAGTTTTACTAAATTCTGCTAAGTTCTGCTAGGACTATAACCTGAACCCTATTCTGCCTATATATGTATTAACTAAGTAACTAAGTTAACAATATCTGTCCCTTTCTTCCCGTTTCCTTACCCTTTTTCCTTACGTAATGTCTTGACCTCCTTATACAGTTTATATATATAGCTTAATAATATCTACCTTACTATATATTATTGTCGCTTATACTTACTCTGTAATATAGCCCTATCTCGCAAAAGCTTAAGTTTAAAAGGGGGGTACTATTACGGGACACCCCTGTAATACCTTGCATACATCTACCTATTTTCACCAACTTAGTAACTAAAGACTAACTATAAGATCGCAATTTACCGCAATATATGGCAATTTAACGGCAATTTGCCGTATCCCGCCATATTCTACTAAATTTTACTAAATTTTACCGAATTCTATTAAGTTCTGCTAGGACTACTACCTAAATCCTATTCTGCTTCGTATATATATTAACTAAGCAACTAAGTCCACAATATATACCTTTTCCTCTCGTTTTCCTACCTTCTTTCCTTACGTAACGTTTTAACTTCTTATATAGTTTATATATATAGCCTAATAATATCTACCTTGCTATATATTACCGTCGCCTATACTTACTCCGTGACAGATAAGGCATAGTTGCTTTTTAGATTAGGTATTTAGGATTTATTCTTATATATAGTAGTAATTAAGGACCTTAAGTAGGTGCTTAGAAAGGCCTTAAAAGGCTTTTAAAAAGGGCCTAGGAGCCCTAAAAATAATATTCTTAGTATAGATTAATAAATAGGAATGCAATTCTAGCAAAATGCCCTATTAACTCTATACTATATATACAAAAAGGCTAAGGACCTATCCTACCTTAAGCCGTAGCCCTAATCCTTATAGTTTCTAGAGCCTATTTGTTCTATATCTAATTTAACCTATTTACTCTTTTTATAAGGTTTCTTTATAGGTTGTAATAATACCGTAGTATTAAAGCACTTTTTGCGATTTATAGATTGTAGACCTTAGTCCTAATATTCTTTTAGAATATCTTTATAATAATTAAGGTAATCCTCTAGTTCCTATATAGAGTCCTTAGCAGGCTACCCTAGCTATTTAACTTTATATTAAAGCTTGTTCTTAATTAACTTATAGCGTAGTATAGTTTTAACCTTATACCGCTCGCCCACTACCTTAAGGTGCTTAATTAGGCCTAAACGGAAGTTCTTTTCTAGTGGTGGTCTATACTATATCTTTAGTAGGTTTATATAAAACACTAAATATATATAGACTATAGATAGGGGTAGCTAGAGATAATAGGCTAGCTTACTAATTTGTTCCTTAACTTAAAAGGGACCTAGGTATCTTATATTAAGCTTCTTTAATAGTTAACAGGTTTTAATATTTGTTAAATATAATAAAACCTTATTGCCTACTCTAAAATGCTTATCCTAGTGCTTACAGTTATACTAAAGTCTCTACTGCTTTTAGGCATCTTATAGGCTCTACTTTATATACTTCTATTACTCCTTCTATTTTTAAAGGTATCCTTATACTCTTTGGTGGATATCTTTAGACTTTCTAGTAGGATTCTATAACTAATTATACGGCCTTAGCTAGTAATTATTAGGTATACTATTAAACCCAGATAGTTAAACGCTATAGGCAATCTAGATTAGTGTATATTTATACAATATATATTACTTTAAATTATAAGCGTACTCTATATACGGAAGTAGCTTATACTAGTTATCTTGCTAATAGTTTAAATATATTTATAGGTAAGACTCTAGTTCCTAGTTCTAGCGTTCTATTTACCTATCCGTTTATAAATAAAAGGCTATACTATAACGGTGGTCTATCTTTAAATAAAAGCATAGATCCGACTAGTACTGGCTTATAAAGACGTTGCCCCTATTAATAATAATAGGGTATAGCTAATCTATTTTAAGAAAGTATTTCTCCTTAATTAGGCCAGTAAGCGCTTATATATTAATTGTCTTATTAATAGGAAGGTATTAGATGTACTTTAAAAACCTATTAATAAGTATAAGGACCGAATTATATATTCATCCTTAGCTATCTTTAGATAGCGGGAGATCCGTAATAAAGTTTATGGCGTAATGTTACTATAGCTTACTAGCGGGGGGAACTAATTTAAGTAAACCCTATAGCTTGTGCCTACGGATCTTATATACTTAATACTTTTTATAATAGCTAATATACTCCTTTACTTCCTACTTAAGCCTTAGCTAATAGTATTTACGCTAAAGTAATTCTACTGTTAGGTAAAACCTAAGTAAATAATTATATAGCCGTAAGGTATGGGCAACCCTGGGGTAACCTAGGAGTGACTCGCCTATAAGGCATATGCGCTGTATATGCCTAGGGAAAACCCTTTCTACCTCGCATATAGACTTCTCCTTTTTCCCTTAAGGATTCGTCTCTGTCTATACAATATACCTATTGTTCCATTATTAGACTCCCTATCTATATTTTTATCTTATATTCAAATCCTTACCAATCCCCTTAGGAGGATAGCCGGTTTAATTTTTCTACAATGCCTCTGAAAAGAAAACCAACGCCTATACCTGACGGTAATACGCTAGCGATGCGACTATAAAACGCCTTAGGATTTAGTGTAGACGAAACCGCTAGAAGTATACTAGTAGAATTTAAGCTACCTTCTAAACCTTAAAATAATTAGACATCTATAAACGCTAGAGACTAGTTTAACTTATATACCTAGGCTCAATAGGAGCTTAGTAAGGTTACTGGCGTCCTACCTAATACCGCTAATATAAAGGAGCTAGATAAGCTGGCTAAGAAAATAGCTAACTTATAGAGTATTATTGATTCGATAAAGCCCTCCTATTGCCTCTTTAGAAAAGAGTATAAGTTATATAGCGAATACATACGCCGAACAAATCTCAACGCCCTAGTTAAGAAGTTACTACCTAATATTAGCGGTACTACTTAACAGCATTTTAACCGGTAGATCGCCGCAGTTAAGAATCAATTTAAGGTTAATAACGCTAACTATAACTATAAGCGACGCACGCGCTAGGCCATTAAAGGTCTTATAAAAGAGAAGATAATTACCTAACTAGTTTATTACCGGTTAGGTACTAAGGGTAAAGGTCCTTTACTATAGAATGAATTTAAGACTATGGTCTAAGACTAGATTAAGAACCCTATAGTAAGACGCTTTAATAACACTATAATGTACTATATGGCTGTTATAAGGAGAACTAGAGGTTTAACATCTTCCTAGCCCGTATATATAGCTTAGAGGACCTCTTCTTATATACCCCTTTTATCAATCCTAAACAATAGGTAGACTTTTAGTTCTTATATCTCTTAGCCCACCTATAAGTAGAGCTCTTTTGACAGAACTTCGCCTAATAGGTAAGAACCGCTAAAGACCTCTTTAACAAAATCCGCTGTGTAGAGTAATTGCTTAATACCATAAAGCTCGCAGAAGATCGCGTAAGTAGTAGCGGTAAATTATCGTATATAAAGCGCGGTCGTAGTATAGGCTCTATAGAGTTAGGCTTAGGGAACAAAACCTAAAAAGGGCGACGCTTTTCTAAGTAAACTCCCGGGGAGATTACCTAAAAGCCAGATAGCTTAGGGGACCCCCTAAACGCTAGTGCTATATAGGCGAGTTAAAGGACCGCAGGCGGCTATTATAAGGAACACTAGAAGCAGGCTAATAAAGAGAAGTTAGCTTAGGTTTTAGAAAACCTAAAGCCCTATTAGCGTATCTCTCTTAACTATAACTAGGGCCTAAATATAGAGGGAGAGAAGAAATATATTATGGTATATATCGCGATAGATACGCCCTAGGGCGAAGTCCGCCTACGTACTTTATATAATAATAGGTACCAAATTAACCTTATTAATTAAGATATCGTCTATAGGTTTAACCTGCCTATATGCTATACGCTATATTTACGTAAACCTATTACACGTTTCCTTAATAGTAACTAGATAATAATCTAGGATGCTTATAATCTAACAGTTACCACTAGCGACTCTTAGGGTACCTCTCGCACTATTAGCCCGCAGACCTTTTAGGGCGGCTTATTTAATAGTTATAATATAGTTCTTAGATGGGATTGGCTCGCGGAAGCAGATTTATTAATTAGCTTCCGTTCTAAATAGTTTATCTAGGGTACTTCGGACCCTAGACGCCTTTAGATAGTTACCCTTAACGCTCTTCTAGTAGATATTAAGGCTGGCGAAATAGTCTATTTGCTATAGCTAGAAGACTCTTTTTTTTACGCTAGTTATGAATATAATAGAGGACCTGTTGTTACTAGCAGCGAGTACCTATATAGACCCTCTAGACGTAGAGATACCGATTATAAATATAGTAGAGGACCTGCCGTCACTGGTAGCGAGTACCTATAAAGACCCTCCGGTGCTAGCGTAGATTACCTATACATAAGGGGGAGGTAATTGAAACCCCGAAACTATTAAGTATACTATAGTAGAGCTGTATACATTTTCTATGCGAGTATACCTACAAAATGTATATTGGCCGCACCCTTCTCTTTACTAGCTTCTAGAAGCACACTATTACGTAATAGTCGCTTTAATCTTTATGGCCCCTAGCCTACTAGAGGTATATAAGGAGGAAATTAATGTCTTCTTTAATAAGCTAGTAAGTATACTACCGCAGAACTCTAAGTACAACTATATAATTAACTTAAAAGAAGGTAAGACGCTACTGTAAATACCCCTCTATAACCTCTTATAGAAAGAGTTATAGATCTTATAAGAGTACCTAGACAGTGCTTTTGAAAAGGGCTAGATTAGGCCTAGTAAGTCGCCTGCTAGAGTGCCTATCCTCTTTATGCTAAAAGTAGACAGTATAATGCGGCTATATGTTGACTATAGACGCCTAAACAAGATCACGATTAAAAATTAATACCCCCTACCGCTGGTTAGCAAGCTCTTTAATAGGCTTAGCTATGCGAAGATATTTATGAAGCTAGATCTTTATATTGCGTATTATAGGATTTATATTAAAAGGGGAGACGAATGGAAGACCGCATTTAAGATACGCTATAGTTACTTTAAGTACCTAGTGTTGCCATTTAGTCTTATTAACGCCCCTATAACTTTCTAAAGCTATATTTATAAAGCTCTAGGAACCCTAGTAGATACTATCTATATAGTTTACCTAGATAATATTCTTATCTACTTAAATAATAAGGATAAGTATATTAAGCACGTTAAGTAGATACTGCGATAGCTTTGCGCTTAGGGCCTATATGCCAAACTGTTAAAATGTATTTTTTATACTAAGAACGTTGAGTTCCTAGGCTTTATTATTACCCCTAAGGGTATTATAATAGACCCTAACGGCGTAAAAGCTATTAAGGAATAGCCTAAGCCTAAGTTCTATAGGGATATCTAGGTCTTCCTTAACTTTGCTAACTTCTATAGGCAATTTATCTAGAACTACTTAGATACTATATACCCCCTATATATATATCTTATATAGGCATATTGTAACCCAACGTTAGATAGGGAGAAGAAGAAGAAGCGTAAGTTAAAAGGGCCTACTAAATGGTATTAACCTTGGTCCTGGCCTAATAACGCATAGTAGGCGTTTTATAAGCTACGCGCTGCGTTTATATAGGCTCCTCTACTTCACTACTTTAACCCTAATCTACCCCTAATAGTAATTACTAACGTTTCTGACTATACCTATAGCGGTATACTTCTACAGCCTTTAGGGTAGGGAGATTAACTCTACTAGTACCTGATTGCTTATTGCATTTAAAAGCTTATTGGCCTAAAAGTATAGTATAATACGCATAATAAAGAACTACTTACTATAGTGCAATGCTTTAAGACGTGGCGCTATTACCTTAAATACGCCGCGTATGTAACGCGCGTGCTTTACGATTATAATAATCTTAGGTACTTTATAACTACTAAGAGCTTATTTACTTACTAGGCCCGGTACGCTAAGGAACTAGCTAAGTTTAATTTTAAGATTAAATATAAGCTAGGTAAGATAAATCCTGCTAATATACTATTTCGGCGCCTGGATTATACTAAAGGCTTTAAAAATAGTAGTAAGAGGATAATCCTTAATGCTATGCTGCCTATATTATAGTAAAAGTTATAGGTTATAGGCTTTATAGGCGGCCCTAGTGCTACTATACTAAACTAGTAAGTAGCATGCTTGTAATATATAAGCGACCCTTACGAATTTGGTGCCGGGGGACTAGAGCGTCCTACTATTCTCTTTAAGACTACTTTAACTAACCTAATGGCGCTTAACCCTAGGGAAGACCCCTTAGCCTAGGTTACGGTCCCCTGTAATAACCTAGTAAGTTACCTATATATTATATATTACTTTACTAGTACTAACTTTACGTAGAGTCTTATGCTATAGTAAGAGGTAGTAATAGCTGCTTTAGCCAAAACGGCGTTTATAGAATAACCTCCTAAGTTACTAGTTAATTTTATTTATAGAGTATAAAAAAGGGACGCCTTTACACGCTCTATATATGATTAGTTAACTTAGGGACGAGTTCCTGCCGGTAATAGGGACTATACCCTTAATAATTAAGGACTCCTAAGGTAAAATAATAAGGTTTAGGTGCCGAATTATATACTATTATAATAGGAGATCCTTAAGCGGAATTATAACGATTCTATAGGCGGCCACTATGGTTTTAACCGTACTTTTAAGGTAATTACGCGAAAGTATACTTAGAACGGCCTTACCTAGGACCTCTACAAATACCTAGATAATTATAATACCTACTAACGCTCTAAATTACGCCGCTATAAACCCTATAGTAAGCTATAGCCTCTCTAGGTCCCTACCCGAGCCTAGCGGCATTATTTACTTAACTTTATTATAGATTTCCTAGAGTCTAAGACTCCTAATAGCGTAGAGTATAACTCCGTCCTTATTCTTATAGACTGTTTTATAAAGCTAGTGCGCTACTATCTAGTATATAAGATAATTAACGCTACGCAACTCGCAGAACTCTTATTTAGAGTCTTTACGTAAATAGGGCCTCTAGATAATATTGTCTTTAATAAGGGTAGTGTATTTATAAGCAAGTACTAGAGCACTATATGCTACTATCTCCGCGTTTAATATAAACTTAGTACCGCATTCTACCCGCAAATAGATAGTTAGATAGAGTATTAGAACTAGGAGCTTAAGGTATACCTATATATATTTACGAACTAAGAACAGTCTAATTAGGCCTCCCTACTCGAAGAAGTAGCCTTTACCTAAAACTCTAAGGTCTATACTATAACAAAGCGTTCCCCTATTAAGCTCGTCTATGGCTAGCTACTAAACGTCCTAAATAGAGTCCTGGACAGCATTTAAGACGCCTAGTAAGGTAGGGAGGGGTCTAAGTTAACGAATGTCTAACTTATAGAGACGTATCTATAACGCCTGCGCCTTATATATAAGGTAGCGGCGGCGTTAATAATATACGCCTAAAAGCTTTAGGTAAAATACTATAATTATTACCACCTAGCTAAACACTTCGCTATTGGTAAATAAGTCCTACTCTTCTCTAAGAATATCTACACAAAACGTCTCTATAAAAAGCTTAACTATAAGTTTATAGGACTATTTTAAATCCTAAAGCGTATAGGGTAGTAAGTATATAAGCTAGAGCTTCTACCTACTATAGTACGGCTCTACCTAGTCTTTTATATCTCCCTACTAGAGCCTTATAGGTTACGCCCTAGGTTTTAACCCCTAGTAGTAAAAGAGCTTAAGAAAGGCAGCTGAGAAGTAGAAGTAATCGTTACCTACTAAAATCGTACTAGATAACCATAGTACCTTATTAAATGGCTAGGATAGCTAAATAAGTATAATAAATAGAAATATAAGACAGAACTTAAGAATTGTTAATAACTATTAGATAAGTACCGCAAGCGGGACACCCTAGCCTTACAGCTAAAGCGCAGGCGAAAAGTAAGCGCCGCTGTTAAAATATAACCTGTATTAAAGCGGAGTAGAGGACATCTTAAGGGATTAAAAAATAAGTAACGATTACTATAAGAACTACAGCCTTAATTTAAAAAGCACCCTTCCTAGACCTAGTCCGTTACTCTATACTAGCTAAGCAGATTATATATATATTAGAGAATAGGCCTGTCTATAACCGGGGTCCATTTAACTAGGGTCTACAACCTACTAGTAACCTACTAGTAGTAATCTGTACTAACAACTTATATACTATTCTATGTATATACTACGCAGATAACGTATAAGGCTAAAGTATAGGTTAGCGGCGGGTCTAACGGGTATATAGCCTTACCGTCCTAATTTTGCTGCATATAAATAACCTATAACCTACCCATAAAGTATATACGGCGCTACACCGGTATAGCGTAAGGCCAAAGTAGGGTTAGTGGCGGATTTAATAGGTATATAGCCTTACCGTCTATAAATCTAGCTGTATATAAATAACCTATAACCTACCCGCAAGGTACTAGCGACCTACCTATATAAGTAAGCTTTAGAATATTTCTAGTCTACTAAATTTAGGTAATAGTATTAAGCTCTACTAGCTCTACCTGTTAAATAAACTAATTAGGATTTTCTATACTAGGTATATAAAATTGCTACTAGCTCGGTTAAATGCGGGTGAGTCTTAGTAAGGCAAATCTAACTAATTAAACAACTTTAACCGCCGGTTAAAGTTCCTTAACATCTTCGCGCCGCGTATATATACTACCCGTCTCTCTATACGCAAAATTAAGACGCTCTTTCCCCTCTAAATTTTTTCCTTACTAAGGTTTTTTATGGGGTTTTATTAAGGCTTAAGTATATAAAGGATTGGGGACGACCCTTTTTAAAGGGGGGGGGCATTATTAGGTAAAACCTAAGTAGATAGTTATATAGCTGTAAGGTATAGGCAACCCTAGGGCAACTTAGGGGTAACTCGCCCGTAAGGCACGTGCTTTATACATGCCTAGGGAAAACCCTTCCTACCTCGCATACAGACTCCTCCTTTTCCCTTAAGGATTTGTCTCTGTCTATATAATATACCCATTATTCTATTATTGGACTCCCTATCCACATCCTCACCTTACAAGTAACTATATATAAGATAGTAAAATAAACGGAACGCCTTATATTAGGACTTAAGATTATCTAAATCTAATAGCTTTAATAGGAAAATATAAACTAAGTATATAATAAGAATAATAAGAGGATATAAAGGTCGCTAGAGACTCGCTAGGGAGACGCTAGTTAAACGCATAGCTCCCTTATCGTTAGCATATATACACTAGGAATATAAAAACTCCTTATCTAAAAAGGTATTATTATAAATGGCCTTATATATAATATAAGGCTCTATAATTATAGACTCCGCCTAAAATAATACTATTGTTGCGTATAATAGGGATATACCTAATCTACATACGTAGTATAGGTGTGCTACGGCTACTATATAGGCCCCTACAATATAAAACACTGCTTAAATTAAGACTAAATAAAGTGCGTAAACTGCTACCAAAGTATATATAAGGCGTAGGTAAAAGAAGACTATCTTAAATATAGGAGACGGAAAGTAAGGGCTTAATAGCTATAGGAATAACTGCACGCTAAGTTATATAAATGGAAATAATAGGTAATAAGCTAGGGGGACGTTAGCGCCTTCCTAGCGTTTCCTACCTTTAATACTAGGGGGCTAGGCTAGCTATCCTAAGCCTTAACGGGCTAGAAGCGGCGCCGCGTAATATTACTAGACTAAATAGAGATATAAGGGTTATAGGGAATATAAGGGAGAGGACGCCCTGTAGGAAGACCCCTATAAATAGCAATAGTAAGCTTAAAACTAGGACAATTAAGAATTAGACTTAACGCGGTAAATATAACATTTATAGCCAACCTATAAAGGGTATATAGCCGACTAGTAAGAATAGGAGAAGAACTAAAGATAATAATAGATTTAGATATAGAAGCGCCAGTAGGAATATAAGATATAAAAACGGAAAGCTCTATATAAAATAAGTAGTGACTAGGGTATAGATATAAAAGACAGAAGATCTAAATATCCTAAAGAAAGTAGAAATAGAAGAAGTAAGGAATAAAGGAGAGACGAAGGGCCCTTACTAGGGGTCCGCTACCTATCTATTATATAATATAACTGCGGTAATATAAACCACTATCTTCTAAGGCCCTTACTAAACAGTCTAGACCTAGAGAAATAATCTATCCTTATTATATAAGAGCCGTATTACAATACCTATATATAATTAATATACTACCCCTAAGGATTCTAGCTTCTATATAAACTAAAAGCAGCCATACGCATGTGCTTTATGGTTAGTAAGGCTATTAGCCTATCCTTATAGTTATAGTAGGCAGTTAACCTAAATATTATAGTAATAATAATCTAAATATATAGGGGACTAGTATAAATTATTAATGAATATAACCCTAGGGTCGAAGGGATCCTATAAACAGAGAATATTATATTAGTAATAAGCTTACTAAAAACTAAAGGTATAGAGTTTATCCAATTAGGAGATATAAACCTCTACTATCTATAATAGGGGGGTATCTATATTACTGCTAAACGATAAGTAGAGTGCCTACTAAGAGCTATAGATATCTAGGGCCTTAAGCTAGCTACCTCCCTAGAGGTGGTTGTATGGTAATAAGTGTAACGGGGCTAGCCCAGTTACAGTAGGAATGTCTTGGTGAAACACTTAATAGATAAATTCTAACGCTTTAACCGAATTCTGCTAGATTAATTAAATTCTACCAAAGTCCGTTAAAGACTACGTGTGTATATACGCACGCATTAACCACCAAGCCCCTAACTATTTAATTATATAATTCTCTTATTATTCCTTTCTCTTCCTTACACAACGTCTTGTTTTTAGCGAGAGCTATATACCCTTAGATTTAGATAGAATTTATATCGTTCCATTAAATCTTCCCTAAAGTCTCTTCGCGCCCTTATATTACGTTACGTTAAAATAACTACTATTAAAATAGCAAACGAACTTAAATCCTCCGCGTTAACTATAAGCATTATAGCCCTAGTTAGGGAATAGTTAACTATAATATAACAATCTTTTATAGATGCCTTAGCCTAGTAACGAGCCATACTAAAAGCCTAATATTAGTAATTAATTAAAGTAATATGCAAAGAACTCTATAACGCTAAAGTACTTACATTAAAGACCCTAGTACTAATACCCTCTACAGATAAGATTAAAATAACTATATTTAAGCCTAAACCGCTAAACGCGAACCCTAAACTAGTAATAGTAACTTAATATATACCTATAACGAACTAAGCACCTATTATAAAATTAAAAAAGCTACCTAACCTTTTAATATTTAATAGAGATTAAAATAAACTATATCCTTTTATAACTAAGCTCCGTCTTAAACTTTTAACAAATTATAATTAATACCCTATTAAAGCTAGTAAGGTTAGCTATAGAATATCTTATTTAAGTAAAGACGCTGCATGAACTATAGACCTATTCTTCTATAATACCACCTTCGTTAACTTTAAAACCCTTACCTCTCTACTAGAATAAATATATAATAACGCCAGCCGTAAATATATAGCTATTACTAAGCTTAAAAACCTACAATAACGGAACCAAGACTTTTATAGCTTTTTTTCGGAATTTTTAGGTCTTATTAGTGAACTAGATTAAAATAAAGCCGCTAAAGTCGCTACCCTTTAATAAGCTATTTTGGATAAAATTAGAGCCTAGTTAGTAGGTAGGGATCTACTAAAAGACTTAGCTAGATTTGCTATAATATATTAACGAATTAATAAGGACCTTTAATATAATAAATAGACTTATTCTCTAAAGCTGATTATACCTTACGTTTAAAGCTCTATAAAACTAACGTATACCCTAAAGCGCGATCTGCCTTTAAGACCTAAAAGCCTTATATATAACCCTACAGACCTTAACACTACTTAATTTTACGCACCCTTAGGAACTAATAAATAAAGAACTTAAGCTATAAATAGAGAATGCTTTAGATGCGGTAAAAAGGAATATATTTAAAAGAACTGTTAAACTTACCCTTTTAAAAAGGTCCGCCGTAGTTCCTCCCAATTATTAAGTTATACTTATTCCTTAAATCGTACTTACTCCTTAACCTATACTTATTCTATAAATCATATTTATTTACTATAAAGCATTTCTCCTTTAGTTAACTTAGAAAATAAAGTATCCTAAGGCTAAGTTGCGCATTAGAATAAAAGGTAGAAGAGTATAAGTATCTAGGCTCTTCTAGCGCTAATATATAATATAACTCCCTTAATATACTTAGCGAAATTTAAATACTTAGAAAATAGAAGAAAGTATAAATCCTAATAAATAGCGGAGCTACTAGTATAGGCTTTATTAATATAAACTACGTAAAAACTTAACTAACTATAAGGTCTGCTAGGCTTTAATAGTAAACCCTTAATATATAGTAAACTAATATACTACACCCTTGTAAAACTGTAGATAGGTAAATACCTTAAATACATCTCCCTATTTATAATACCCTTAAAGTAATATAAGATAATACTTAGATATAGATAGCTAAAACGATATAACCCTTTAATTAGTTAGGTAAGAGAAATATTAAAGTTCTATATAACCTATTACCGAAGCTATTACTTAAAATACTACTTGCCATATAAATATATACAGGACTATTTAAATTTAATATAGTACGAATTGCCCTTACTATAAACTTTAAACTAATATAATAAAGCCACGACTGCTAATTATAGTAAATTATGTAAAGATAATATATTAAAACCCTTTAAAATTTATATAATATAAACTGTACCTTTTATTTTATTAGTAAGAAAACAAGACTATAAAATCTTTACTATAATAATAGAAGATATTAAAAAAGCGCTAGAACTAAAGCAGTATATTAACCCTTAATCTCTTATGCCTAAAGAGTACTATAATCTAATTAATAAGTTTAAAAAAAAATTTATAGACCAGCTGCCCCTATATTAGGATAAGTATAATTTTAAGATAGAACTTAAACCTAGTATAATACTAAAGTTTGGCCCACTATACAGAATGTTATAAAAAGAGCTGCTTATAATATAATAATACCTTAAAGAATATCTAAAAAAAGGATTTATTTGCCCTAGTTAATTACTATTCGCCTTACCTATACTATTTATTAAAAAACCTAAATGAGGCTTAAGGTTCTATATTAATTATTAAGCACTAAATATAATTATAATTTAAAACCAATATCTAATTCCTCTGCTTTAAGAAATGCTTAACTACTTAGTAAAAGCACGATACTTTATAAAGCTCAACGTAGTCACTACCTTTAATTAAATCCATATTTGTAAAGGAGGTAAAAAGTATATAGCTTTCCGTATATAATAGGGACTTTTTAAATACTTAGTAATACCGTTTAGTGTAAAGAATGGTCTTAATACGTTTTAGTAATATATTAATAATACGCTTCGCAAATTCCTTAATATATTTATTACCGCATATATTAATAATATCTTAATCTATTTACCTTCACTCTCCAAATATTAGAAGTATATTTAAATAGTCCTTAAACACCTATAAGACGCGGGCTTATAATGTAATATTAAGAAATATAAGTTTTACACGTCTAAAGTTACGTACTTAGCCCTAATTATATCCCGTAATAGAATTAAAATAGATCCTAAGAAAATCGATGCAATTATAAACTAGGAAAGTCCTAGTAGTATATAAAATATTTAAGGATTTTTAGGATTTATAAATTTCTATTATTAATTTATTAATTACTTTTTAAAAATTGTTTAGCTATTAGTAAACTTAATAAGGAAGAATATAAAATTTAAATAGACTACTTGTTGGGAATACAGGCAAGTTGCCATTATACGAGGCAAGTTGCCGTCACGTAAGGCAAGTTGCCGTCACGTAAGGCAAGTTGCCGTCACGTGTTACCGCGGCACTAGCGTAGCGAGGAGCCTTAAGCTCCTCCCCCTTCCTTAAGGAAGAGAAATATATATAATTAACAATTATTATACTATCTACAAACCGTAGCTACGTGATATCACCTTATATAACTAATACTGATTAGTAATTAACTTTACTGTTATACTATAGAATAGCTAGGTATTCCACTAAGAAGAGATAAGCCACTATACTAGTGCTACTTGTGCTAGAGGAAGCTGTTTTTTAAGGTTAGAACTAGTTCTAAACCTTAAATAAAACTCTTCCACAAATTTAAGGATCTAAAGGCCAGAACTGGTCCTAAGCCTTTCCTAAATTACAGATTCTTGCGTCTATTATACAAAATAATATGCTTTACAAGTCTTTGCGATTTAAGGCTAGAACTAGTCCTAAGCCCTATAATTGTAAATATACGTTATAAACGCGTACTAAATAACGAACGCGTACTAAACGATAATCCCTACATTAATAATACTTCCCTCTCCCTAAAAATATGGCTACGCCTACCTTAAATAACTAGGAAGACTTCTTACCACTAGGGGTAGCTTTATATGCAAAACTCATTAATAAAGATTGGGACGAATTTACTATTAATATAATAACTTATACGGCAAAATAAGTTAACGGCTTTCTCCTACACTATATTATATTTTACCGAAGTAGATACTACGCCAATTTATAGCTATAGGAATATTTTAGGGAGGATTTTATAAGATGGACCGCTAACACCTAAGCACTTAGCAATGTTAATATTGTTTAGGATTTTTAAGACTTCCTCCGTAGGAATAGGGTATATATTACTAAAAATAGTAACCTAATTACTAGTAATATCTAGGCCGTTATTATTAGTATAGAAGAACCAGTATAGATAGAAGCTAAGATTATACGTTAACTGCGGAAACCTAGAACTAACCTATATTCTTTAAAAGGTAACTTTAATTTGGAATAAAAACCCTAAAACGCTACTCTCCCACCTAAAGGTACTCTCCCACTAGGAGGTGCTCTCCTACCTAGAGGTACTTTTCCTCCACCTCCGCTATCTCTAGCTCCTCTACTCTAGCCAACCGGTAAGCCTTTACTATAAGAAGTTACAAATCTAATAAAGGTATATTTGGATAAAGAGAAAAAGTTTAGAGGAGAATTGTATAATATACTTAGAACAAAACTATAGGTCTTTTATAACTGCTATAGCAAGGTTAAAATCTAATGCTATTAATTTTATTATACTTTCTTGGTTATATTAAAGGGACGGGCAGCAATATTTTATTACGACTATATTGCGGGTAAAAACTATAGCTTTAATATAATGCTTTAGCTTATTAGAGCTTACTTTAAGACTAATAAAAATTGCTAACTTTATATGTCTAAATGGCGGGAGACTATATTTTAAAGAGTTATCGCTTTTAACTTAATAAAGACTTGTTTAGAGTGCCTTTAACTACTCTTTAATAAACTCTAGAAAATTTAACGTGGCCTTACTAAAACGTACTAAAATAAGAATAATCTAAGGGACTAGGTTATTTTAGCCTGCTATAGCGTTTCTAAGTATAACTTGGCGCTATATAAACCTATAGATATATTTAAAGGAGTATATACCAAGCTACGCTCTACTATAGGTACTGCGATATAAATATAAGAATCTTAATAGTTTTATACCAAAAGCCCTACCTAACTAAGCATTCCTAATTAATATAATTATAACTAGACTAACTAAATATATAATAGCCGTAGTAGGGAATATAGTAAAGGGCACGATTAACGTTAACTATAAGGTAATTATGGAGGTCCTTATAGAGGTTCATTCCGAAGTAATTACTAGAAGAAGTGCTACGTTTATAAGAAGCCAAATTGCTAGTTAACTAGACACTCCCTTAATAAGCGAAAGGAGGTATATAATAAGTTTTGTTAAAGTATAAAAAATGTTAAAAATTATAAGGTTACTATAGCCTACTTTTAAAGCTTTTTAGTTTAATATAAAGGCGTAGAAGATCTTAAGGGTAGGGTTAATGAGGTTAAACAGCTCCTTATAGATATAGAAATTAAGGACTACTCCCCTAACTAATACTTCACTAAGTATAGTAAGGTAGATAGTATATAAACCGTCGCTATTTTTAATAACTAATCTACACTCTATTCTATCACGAAATTAGATATCTTTAATAAGCTAAAAGAGAGTTTTACGCTCTCCTTTAATAATAGATACTCAGCGAACGTCTTTTATAGTATTATACCAGATACTAGAGCCGCAGAAATATCTATAGTAGAAGAACCTTAAGTTTAAGCCTTTTAGCAGCTTAATAGCTCTGTTTAGATTAACTATTTAATAGTAGGCTAATATACGATTCGTTTTAGCAAGGGTACTATAATATCTCTTAGTATAATTAGGGTTTAAACCCCCTTAGGGTATATTATTTTTTACATTATTTCTATAAACACTCTATTTCTATTTTGCATTAAAGATATAAATAAATTAGTCGTTAAGCTTAATAACCTTAAGAATATGCTTATATAGGGAGATAATTGGATACCTATTATACGCAAGTAGGGTTACCCTTAGTTGCTCCTCTAACAACTAGAAAAGAGTGTTGCTTAAAGCTATTTAACTAAGTTAGAGTTACGCTAACTATACTATTATTTTAGTCACCTATTAGTTTACTAATTGCTTAGGGTTCTTTAGCAAGTAGGTTATAAAGTTAAGGTTAAGGCAATTAAGCATCTTATAAAGTACTATTATTACTACTAAATAAACTAGAAGTCCCCTAGTCACCCTTAAAGATAACTATAACTTTAACTTCTATATTATTATTAACGTTATATATCTTAGCGGCAAGCCAGTACTCTAAGTTATTAACTTCTTAACCTTTTTCTAAGCCATATAATTCTTAAAGGATATATTAGCTAGGAACGTATAGGATACCCTTTAATTATACTAGATTAATATCTACCTAGGACCCCCTAATTAAATTATCTATAATATAGGAAAAAACTTCTTATCTATAGAGTTTTAATAATAGATAAAGGCAATGGCAATTAAGGTTAAGGAAGTCCCTATTAAGGCATATAATAGTATTAAAAAAGTAGAGCAATATTACGCGCTATTACGCCGCGTATATAAAATTATCTCTTTAGAACTAGAGAATACTAGTAAAAAACTTACCTTATAAATAGCTGTTAAAGCCGTTAATAATTCCGCTGGCCTAAATAGACTTATACCTATATTACTAGTCTTTAGCGCCTACCCTTAAATAATTAACAATTCTTTACTATCTCCCTCCGTTATATAATAAGCTAAGGCTATTTATAAGGCAACTAAGAAGGTATGATATCTCTATGCTATGCGCTAGGTTAATAACGCACTAGGAATAAGAAATGGCCTAAATACCTTAACTACGCTTAATCTACTACTCTAGTTTAAGGTACGCGTATAGCGTAAAAAGGGAGGGTGGTTAGGCCTATATTAACTTATTATAATTAATAGTTAAACTTATACTATTTAGATGCCT
>Ga0307515_10004671_pt1 | contig 28105 bp, 32 predicted proteins | sample 17_EM_MG_FD_194513 | JGI IMG/M metagenome (GOLD analysis project Ga0307515, IMG submission 194513) | Populus trichocarpa ectomycorrhiza microbial communities from riparian zone in the Pacific Northwest, United States - 17_EM | ecosystem: Host-associated > Plants > Roots > Unclassified | place... | reverse complement strand
CAGGAACTGCCCAGACCGCTGATCGACAAGGGCGCCGACGTCTCTGCTGCCGACGAATATGGGAGGACTCCGCTGCACTGGGCTTCGAAGGGAAGGCATCAGGAACTGGCCAGACTGCTGATCGACAAGGGCTCCGACGTCTCTGCTGCCGTCGACGATGGGAGGACTCCGCTGCTCTGGGCTTCGGTGGGAGGGCATCAGGAACTGGCCAGACTGCTGATAGAGGGAGACCAAGAGAGGAAGACGGCGAGGGAGAGAGGGAGAGGGAAAGGGAGAGGAGAGGGAGAGGGAGAGGAAGAGGGAAGTTCAATCACTGTTATACCGAACCTGTTGTGCTGAACCTCTTTCTTCATGGAGCTTCTCTTTACTGAGCTATCTAAGTCTGATTCTATAATGACACGTATACACAACTGAAACGCAAACAGAACTGAAACGCAGAGAGAGTCAGGGCTTACAACGGTGCCGGTGACCTTAGACCCCAGACAACAGCGATTCGCAGCGAGACTAGAAAACGCATGCAGCAGCAAGCTAAAGGAGCTACACAGCAACCCCTCCTCCGGGGCGCCGATATGCAGAGTAGTCAGGACAGAGCCTGAGCATGGCCGGACAACCGAAGGCATGAACTGGCCGGCCCCGGGCGAAGAACCAGCGGTCAGGACCACCATCCTGGACGACACCGCTGCAGCCAAAAGCGCCGCGCAGCGCTGGCCAAGGGCGAGAGAAGCAAAAATCAGAGCAGGGGTCTGGATGTGGTGGACAGATGGATCGCGCTCAGACGATGGCCGAGTGGGAGGCGCAGTGGTGTGTAAACACGGAAATGAATGGAGGTCTCACCGAAGCTTTCTGGGCACCTGACGTATGGAAGTCTTCGACGCTGAACTGTGGGTGATCGGGACTGCGCCTGACGTGGCAATCGAGATGAGAGAAACACTGCAGATGCAACAAGTGAAAATGGTGGCAGTCTTCAGCGACTCACAGGCAGCAATTCGACGAGCGGCACACCTGGAGCTGGGCCCTGGGCAGCAGCTGGCGAGGCGGATCAACTGAAGGGTGTGGAGTCTGCTCGCCCACGGCATCGCAACCGAGATCCACTGCGTCCCGGGACACTCTGGAATCCCCGGACACAAAGAAGCAGATCTTCAGGCCAACTTGGCCCGAGACACAAGCGGATGCACAGTGATAGAGCGGCCATACACCTCGGCCTCGAACAGGGCTAGAGGACTCTCCGAGGGAAGGTCGGCACTGAATGCGGTGTGGGAGACCGAGAAGTGCAGCAAGCACCTCAGCTACAGACTCAAGGGCAAGTTGGGGACCAAGAGACCTATCCCGATGACAAGCGTGAAATCGCTGGCGGCCAGATTTTACTGACTGAACTCTGGACATGCGCCCAGTGGAGTCTACCTAAAGCGGTTCGGCCACCGAGACGACGACAAATCCTGAAGGTGTGGTGGGACTTTGGCCCAGACCTGGGAGCACCTCTTCTGCCACTGCAGCAGATGGAAAGACCAGCAGAAGACACTCTGGAAGACAGTGGGACAGAAAACAGGCTCGAAAGCGGGCAGAAGCTGGCACGTGCAGATCTCTGAGCGTTTTACCATAGAGGAGTGCAACCAGGCAGTGATGGACTTTTTGGCGGCCACTGAGGTTGGGAGATATCCGCCCAAATGAAGGAGCGGTATGGAGCGGTCTGAAGGCTTGGAGGCTCGGGGGTGGCGCTGGCGGCAACCAGATTATATTATTCGTTCTTTCTTTCTTTCTTTTTTGTCCTTTGTGTCTGTCTCTCATCTTTCATTTGTCAGCGGGGACCAAGGGCAGTGGGGGGTGAGCTCCGCTATCTAGCCGGCTCGCCCGGAGGCAGAGGGGATATCAGGGTCCTGTCATACTCTAATTAGAGTCAATACAGTATGATTGAACAACAAACAACAACACAAAACCAACTGAAACGCATACAGAACACGTAGAAAGAACTGACGTGTTACAAAACTTACACGCCAGCGGCTCTGCGCTCAACCTTAAACCAATGCCATGTCATATCTGTCCCTAACTTGTCCAACAGTGATGACCACACCACCCACACTGCCCGCACTACCCTGGGTTCGTCCCAACACCTGGCAGGCAAAGACCAGGAAGAACACTGCGATCTCAACAGGAGGATGGAGGCACATGACTCTATGTAACATATTTTTGTTTGTAATCATATGGTATTCAGCCACTTGCGGCAAAGACATACATTGTCCTTCTGTTCCACACGACTACCCTAAGGAGCATTGCATATACAGGTCTCAGGCAGAGACAGAGATGTCTAGTACAGCCGGAGGCGGAGATGTCTTGTACAGTTGGAGATGGAGATGTCTTGTACAGTCGGGGACGGAGATATCTCGTTTGGCTGGAGACCGGGATGTCTCGTATGGCCAGAGGTGACTGTTGACTCTGGTACGTGCTGATGGCATTCAGCCGTACTGGTATGTTCATATATTTACTGGCCTTGGGGCCCTCTTAGATAGAATACAATCTAGCTTCTCTATCAGTACTATTTCAACAGGTTATGAGCCCAGCTCCCACTACTATTTTTATTTCACAATCTTGAAAAAAGAACCTCAAAACCCCTAACCCACTCACAACCATCCCTGCTCATCAGCCGCAACACCATCAACATCTGTCACCCTCCATGATGACCTTCCTAACCTCCTCCAGTGCAAAAACATGTCAAACGAAACATTCAAGACCGGTCATGGCAATGTAACCAAGCTGACCGAGGAACACTACCCAGTCTGCAGGCAACAGATTCGCTGAGACGTCATCACCAATACAGTTTACAATATTGTCACCTGTGTCGAACTGCTCCCTGTCGGCAACAGCCTCGCCCTATGCCCTCTACAAGAAAGCTGGCATGACCAAGCCAATGAGGCACAAGCACAAATACACCCCAGATGCTGCGACGAGCTCCTTCCACTCATCGACGATATCGACGACCCAGTCCTAATGTGGGATGCACTGTGGCCCCGACTTCACAATGACTAAATGAAAGTCGGCCGAACCCAGGTCCTGCAGAAGTTCACCACCTCACGACCATCGCCAGACGAAACGGTCACCCAGTACTTTGAAAAATTAATTGCCTTCCGCAATATGCTAATCGGCACCACCGAATATATCACTGAACACGCCATGATGACACACATCTTCACTACCCTATCTAATTCATATGAAACGACCATCCAAATCCTTGAACAGTGGATCCCAGCTCCCACGCCCCAGGTGTGTATAGATGCTATCCGCGAATATGCCGAGCGACCGACTCTAACGAAAGAAATTGGAGATGGGTCCCCCAGTGGGGCCCTCTACTGTCCTGGTGGAAATCTTGGTCGTGGCGGAGGAGGAGGTGGATGAGGAAATGGACGCCAGAAGCACAAATACACATCCTGCAAAATGGACAATCATACCACCAAAGCACGCTGAAAAGGACACAAACACTGGCGAAACAAACACCTCCAGGAACGACGAACAGACTTGCTACCACTGAGGTCTCTCAGGACCGTTCAAGTTGGACTACATCGACTTCAAACGTGGCCGGGATTGATGTAGCAATGTCAACAAAGGAACAGCATCCGCATCGCGGGTTACGGCAGGGCATCGCGACCTGATCTGACAGGCCGAAAATGCATTTGCACTCACCGCAGTCTCCGCTCCAGCTGCATGGGTCCTTGACACATGAGCATCTCAACATATGTGGAATGACCGCACCAGATTCAACTCAATAAAGAAACTTTGTCAGCCAATAGTCATTGAGCTCGGAGATGATAACAAAGTCACAGTAATTCACCATCGAGTCGTTAACCTTTCACAGGGGTACAGAGTCAATGCTCTTCAAATGCCGACGTTCCAGCTCTCGCTTCTCTCCATCAATCAATTGGACACAGCCAGGTACACATCCACATTTCAACACAGCAACAGCTCCAGATCATCTCGATCAATCATCATCACAGGCAATCGGGTCAATCACCTCTATATCATATCCCCCGCAACTGCACTCACTTCGACAGTACCAAACATGTCTACGATGTCCACTTCAAGAAGGAGAAGGAACAAGAGAAAATGAGCATTATCGAGCACACATACCACTGTACCATCAATCATGCACTTCACCGAGCGTACTACAAGCCCACTCCACACAGCCTCACCAAGTGCCGCCAGCAACGTAACTCAATGTCCATCTGCCTCCGACTTTCCAAAGCCCACTCAAAAGCCTCTCACAATCCGAGAATCACCACTGTGGCATCGCCGTGGAGCCCACATCAATCCTACTACCCTACCATCTCTAATTGATGGATATTCAAAACACTACTCAATGTGCACCACCTGCATCCAGGCCAAGCATGAGCAGAAGATCATGAAAGTCAAAACCAAGAGCGCTACAAAGCTGTTTGAATTCGTACATTCAGATGTGTGGAGAATATTCTCCACGCTCACCTCAACCGGCCATCGCAACTATATCCGTTTCATCTACGATTACACATGCTACACCTCTGTCTGGGTCCCTCCAGAGATGAAATCCAAAGCATGCACCTCAGCCTACCAATCATTTAAGGCCCGAGTTGACCCCATGGGATACGAAGTGAAACTATTTCTCTGGGATAACGGCCGCGGAGCATATGACAGCAAGACCTTCCGACTGGTGTTCGCCGCTCATGGCACCACATACCAACCATGTCCTCCCTACGCTCACCAACAGGATGGCGTTGCCAAAAGCATGATCCAGACCACCGCCGAGAAAGCTCGATCAAACATGAATGACTCCCAGGCGCCATTTGTCATTTGGCGAGAAGCACTCAATGCCACAGACTACCTCCCCGAGTGAACCCCAAATGAAGGCGTACCGAAAAGTGACGACCGGAAAGGCTAACAAGCACCATATCCAACTCCATACAAGATGCTGCAACCATTTGGCAAGCCCTCTCACAACAATGATGGCAAAGAAATCTCGTACAAAGCTCCTCTCCACCACCTTCGGTGATTCGGTTGTTACGCCAGTTGACTCATGCCCAAGCCGCAGCGCCAGGGAAAATTCAGCCCAAGATCCGAGCCATGTATGATGGTCGGTTATGTGCACGATTGGACTACACTTTGGAGGATTTGTTACCCAGCATTCCAAGTAGTAAGATTACAGTGGAATGTCATTTTCGACCAGGAGAGTACTGCCCACGCTCCATGCCTACAAGGAGACGAAAACGACATCGTTGAGATACCAGAAGAGACGGAATATGTCGAGGGAACTGAAAAGGGTGGAGATGGAAATCTCCATGACCACTCATGGACCAGTGGAACAGGTGAAGGCCACGGAAGTGGTGATCATAACTGTACTGATGATGATACAGACCACATTCTGCCCGATGCTGACAATCGTCGAGCTCTTCCTGCAAGTGTATCTGTGAGAACACGTCCTCCTGATGACGACGATGCACCACAGGTGTCCAGAGAAACCGTCATCCAAAATCGACATCTCCGATGCGAAAATGACAAAGCCCGCCAAATGACTGCCATGACAAAGTATTCAAGCCAACCACCACGCACAAATCGCATCATAAGGAGTCAGGTTAAGATGTCCGCAAATACACTAATCATTATGGCAAAATCCCTCGCATCAACGTCCATCAACAGCGATCCATTGTCATACGCAGAGGCAACGGACCGCCCACATCGAGACCGCTGGAAACAAGCAATGGAAGAAGAATGCACATCGATGCTGCTCCATAACACATTCACTACTATCAACTCCTGGGAGGCAAGGCAATTGCGAGTCAAGCCAATTCGCTCCAAATGGGTCTACAAGATGAAAAACAATCCTGACGGCACCATATGATAAAAAGCACGACTAGAAATTCAAGGCTACGAGCAAACGGACTTCAGAGAAACTTATGCCCCTGTCGGAACACTCACCACTTTCTGGTACCTCATTTCCCTGGTCAGGAACCACGGCTGGAACATCGATCATTTGGATGTGGTCACTGCCTTTCTCAATCCTGAGGTCAATAACAATGATATCTATATGACCCTGCCCGAATGCTGGCCAGAATGTCTCAAAGCACCTCTGATCATTGTTCGACTAAAGAAGGCACTTTAAGGTCTCAACCAAGCACCACAACTTTGGCACAACGATATTGACACCTTCTTGCTCTTTCTCAAATTCACACAGTACCAGGCCGACCCCAAGCTCTATCCCCGCAGCAATGATATTGGGATGCTTTTGTATGTCAATGGCATCTCAATGTTGTACCCATAAGACGCTACCAAAGCTGCGATCAAAGTTCAGGCCAGGCTCTTGGAAAAGTACCAAAACACCAATCCCGGCCTGGAACGCCGATTCCTCGGCATCAAAATCAATCGTGAGGGAAACGTTACTGGTATCATTCTTGCCCAGAATGCCATCAGCACCACAATTCTCAAACAGTTCGACATGCAGACTGCTCACAATGTATCAACACCAATGGATCTCAATGTGAAGCTAGATCTGGCCGAGGATTGGGGGGAGAAAGAACTACAAGATATCATGGGCTACCAGGCAATCCTCGGCTCATTGTTGTATGCAGCACTTGCAACTCTGCCCGATATCTCATTTGCAGTCCATGTACTTTGCTGCTACAATCCCCGCCCTTTCACTGGTGATTTCACCATCGCCAAAAGAGTCCTCCGGTGTCTCAAATCCCCAGCCAACTTTTGACTGCACTTTGGCACCAGCAGCAGCACTAATAGCAATGATCAACTCACTGGCTACATGGACTCCGATTGGGCCAATTATAGTGCCGACTGCAAATCACAAAGAGGTCATGTGTGTCATCTCAGCAATTGAGCTGTCGCATGGCAGTCGGGAAAGTAAAATCTCATCGCTATGTGAACTTTCGCAGCCGAATACATTGCCCACTCCGAGGGCTCCCGTGGAGCAAAGTCCCTGCTCCAGCTCCACCAGATATACCCGGCAAAGACACATCACCACTCCCGATCAATTGTGACAATCAGGGCACACTTAGTCACATTACAACTGGAATCATAAAAGCTCACACGAAGCATATCGATGATTGCTATCAGAATAGTTGAGATCTCCATTCCCACTAGAGAGTTGACTACTCCTACATGCATATGAACGAGAATGTGGCAGATATACTAATCAAGGTCTTGACGAAGGATAAGCACGAGAAATTTACAAAGGTGATGGGGCTAAGGTAATTGAGGTCAATTTAAGGTTGATTCACTTTTCTTTTGGGCATGTGGATGTCTTCGTTTCTGAACAGATGGCCATCCGCAGGCTACGGCAGTACTCTTTCCCTGGTCACTCTTGCAGGGTTTTAAGGAGGCTGTTATGAGAATCACTTTGTTTCATTCTTTTCATTTTGTTTCTTGCTCTACGGTGTATAACAAGAGGGGGGAGTATTGCATACACAGGTCTCAGCCGGAGACGGAGATGTCTTGTACAGCCAGAGGCGGAGATGTCCTGTACAGTCGGAGACGGAGATGTCTTGAATGGCCGGAGACGGAGATGTCTCCTTTGGCCGGAGACGGAGATGTCTCGTATGGCCGGAGATGACTGTTGACTCTGGTACGAGCTGATGGCATTCAGCCGTACTGGTACGTTCATATATATACTGGCCTTGTGGCCCTCTTGGATAGAATACAATCAAGCTTCTCTATCATCACTATTTCACCAAGGAGAACCTTCGAGTTCAAGTTGTGACTTCGCTACCCACTAACTACCGCTACGCAACAGAGGGCACAGCGGGCATTTTACCACGGCCTCTAATCCGTCCACCTCCCCTCATCCACGTGACCTTTCCCTAAGTGAACCTCAGCCTGCTCGATGGAAGGTTCAATACAGCTATATCTTAGCTACTAAAGTAGTTTGGTCTGAGGAACTTCTTACGTATATTTAACATATCCTTAATGCATATACGTAGATTTGGCACGTCTGACAAATGATAGTTGCACATCTGAATTTAATGTTAAATACGATTGTAGAGGAAGGTAAAAGTACTTATTTCTTATCTGTTCCCTTCATCACTGAGTTTTACAAGCCGCAATCCTTTTCTATACATAAAAAGAAACTACCAACAAACCGACCTCAAGAGCATTCTCCGTGCCATCTTAATTTATGATTGGGGCTAGACGACGGCGCCCGAGTTCACGCCTCTAAAGCTCATAAGCCCCCGGAATTCCATTATCGGGGTCGCTCGTCCAGCAGATCTAGAACTAGTCCCTCGCGCAGCAGTTGGCAAACACAACACCAGCCAGCCGTAGCACAATTCTTACCTTAGTCTGCCCCTGATGTGCAGTCGACCCTCACCGGTACAGGCCACTACGGTCTGGAGCTTGAGAAGGTCTCAGAATACCCTTCTTGCCATCGGATCTCCGACCCTGTAGATATTCCGGTTATGAATGAAGTTAACCCGAAAGAAATGATGTTTGAATACTTTACACTGTATGCAGGATCAAGCAAATTTGCCAAGTTTTATGACATGCGGTCTTGTCTTTACTTGACCTCATGAAGGCAGAATTCTAGCTAGTGGACTGCTGTTCGGGGTTGAATCGTATATTTCTGAACCACACCTTATGACTCGCTAGAACTGTGGGACCCAAGAGATTCTTCTGACTCGTTAAGCAAGTTGTCGTTGTGATACACAGCTTAGATGTTCTGTTTTGGAGTATTCATTACTTACCTGTTGAGACAGTATATGTACCTCTCAGATTCTGGTATGTCAATGCGTTGGCATGTCATTAGAAACTAGTTATCTGTGCACCGCAAAAATATTAGTTGAATCTTGCACAACATTTATCGTCAGTCGTCATATCCTAGTATAAATCCCCTTGGCCTGGCTGGGTACATCGAGGACGCCAAGAAATGTACTCGATCCGAAGCGGCTGAATATTAAATGACTGAAACCAAATACAACATCCCTAGCATCTCCCATTGAGTGGAATGAACAAATTCGCAATTTCCTGCTTAATAGCCTAACCATGCTAATATCCCAAGTTTTATCAGTTCCAACATGTTTACAAAATATATCAGCACGCCGCAAATACCTACAATGGTATCTCACCTAATTGTCATAAGGTCCCACGAGCTTACCATTCAATTCCGATAACCGAGTCAGAGATTGTGAATTATGTACAAAATTGTTACCTACCGCTGCTGAAGGTTAGAGTAGCGGTGATCAGTTGATTCTTACGCCATCATTTCTACGAGTGTGATGTCAATACGCAGTTTTTATTACTTTAGCCTCGTAGCAGCCTCAAAGGTTCTTCAGCCTACCTGACTCCGAGCCCAGAAATAGTTGGTTAATTATTGTTATATCAATAATTATATAGATACTGTACAAATCCCAGTCAATGTAGTGCGACAAATACCGATGTCAAGATAATTGAAAGATATATAAAAACATTACGCTTATTCTACAAACACCAACTCCCTCATCAACGTTACCCTCAAAACACGCACTCACATCATCAAACCCCTACAATATCGCAAACAACTCCACCACCTCCACAATCCCTTGCCACCACTCCTTCGTCTTCCATAGCATCTCCGCCGCCTGCTTGATACTCTCGAGACTCCCGATGATCCGTTTTACCTTCATAACCGGGATCGTACCTCCAAGCGCAACCTGTCCGATAGCAAATGTACACCACACAATGTTCCACCATAGCTGTACGACGACTATAGATGACCGAGCGGTGTGTGTCACTGCGTATGAATCTGAGAGTCAGGAGAGTACAGCGTCCTCGCTAGGTCAATGACTGAGTCGGGAATCAGGCAAATGGTGGTAACGGTACTTGAGTGGAGTCGGGGAATGGTGGGTATCCGGGAACAGAGGTACAGTTGACCTGTGGGGGTTAGATTGCTGTTGTGGTATTTGGAAAGTAAGGGGTGTGGATATGGGACTGCATAGGCAAAGACGGTGGTAGCGAGACCGAGAGCGGTGAGAACAATGGAAGATGAGGATTTGAAAAACATGTTTTCTGCTACGGTATCGTAGACTAATGATGAAGTGGCAGGGGGCTAACTCGACTGTGACTGGAGTATGTTACGGTGATTGATACGGTTTTGACAAGCTCCAGAAGGGGCTTATATACCTACACAAGCCCGTAGGCATCGCCACAGTTAATTTTATGAAGGCCGTGGAAGAACATGTACCATACGAAGAGACAATACCATAAATGATGGAATTTGCCTCAAGCAGTACCAGTGCGGCCTAAGCGATCATCGCTCTCAGCTATAATATTCCTGAGAATGCCCATGCGGTTTACACAGGGACAACATATGTTGTATCAACCTAAAGAATTTATCGTACTGTACATATTTAAAAACCACCGCAGTTCTGCGTATGCTCATCTCAAATGAGAGGCGGATTTTCGCTTCGACGAGGGTGTTTATTGTAACGGATCAATACGATGAGATACATAAACTAATGTGAGTACTCACTAGAAAATAAAGTCCCCGGACACTCGCTATTGCGCAATGAGACATTGCATATACAATCCATTGTATTTACCATTCCAGTAGAATCCTGTATTGAGTCATTCGGTATCCCAACTGAGAATAGTATCCCAATCATGTCAAACATGATGTGCAAAGACAATGTCCTTTCTAAGGAATAATCTGAGTGATTATTCATTTATAGATATGACATGTGTCTTTTTCGATTCTGATTGGTTGGAATTCTGTGGCTCAGTGGCTGATTGTGACAAGAACATACCACTTGATCTTATATCCAAAATGGCCAGCCCTTTTAAGTCCACGAGTTTCACTTTGATCACACAGTGTCTTATACATGACACATAGAAAACTGTGCTCTCTTTCACCTTTCAGTTTTAGATTAAAGATAGCTCTAACATGTAGCAAGCAATTGTAGATCGACAGCATTTTTGAAGTGTTTTTGTACAGCTGCACTATTAATATTAGATACAGTAAATTGGAGACCAGGAAGTGAAAGAGGACCGGTTTATGCATATTGAATGGATAGAATACTTTGAGGTCAGAGCAAAACTTGTGGACTCAATAAACTTGAATTAATTGTGGTTGGCAAGTGCCACAGCGAGATACACTCACTGGGAATTGACTAGATATTACACTTGGCTGACAGGAAGCTGAATGGAGACGGTAAAGATAAACTGACTGGGAGCTGGCCAGGAGACTGTCTAACCAATTTTGAATTCTTGGAGGCACATACATGTAGTATGAGCAACGGTTCCGGACCATCACTTAGGGTCCGGGTCTGGGTCCAAACCAGGCCATTACCAAAGTGGTGGTGTGAGTCGTCAATCAACCCGAACTGCCCACTCGGGTACGGTTCGATGGTAATCTCCCAACTTGTCTGAATTGGGAGCGTTGTCAGCGGGTCGCCCAGTGGGTCCATCTATACATTCATATAAGGCTATTGTATTTGCAGTGTGTTAATAGTATCTTATCAAAATCGAGTTTTCAGGAACCATTTACAGAGGCCCGTAAGGAGCGCAACTGCCACATTGTCGTTGTCGCTATGTAAAAGTCCAAGCCCAATGTACACCCCTCTATCAGACAATCGCAAGGGACCCTGCAATTTATTTTGACAACAGCAAATGACTCTGACAAGGGCAAGGGATCTGAACAATCGCAGCTGACCCCGCAACCATCGCCCCTTATTCTCATCCGTCGCCCACCACCACCATCACCACCACCACCGCTGTTGCCACCACCAGCATCCCCACCCCCCTGGAGCTATGCCACACAAGCAACCGAGATCATCTGCAGACACGGCTGCTGCAGGTACCGGTAAACCTGCACACAAAGAGCCGACCGTGACATCAAGAGCACCCAAAGACCCCAGAGCACCCAATGCACCCCGCCGTCCCCCTCCTACTCCCTGTCCCACTGCCCTATGCACCTCGAAAACCCTAGCCAAGGACCGGACCAGGGCAATTTGGAAACATCTCCGCTATGCAATGGCATGACAAGATGATCATCCTTTGTATGTGGAGCATGTCACATCCTACAAAGAGAAAGCCAAAAAGCGTTGTAAGTCAACTTGAAAGCTTTTATGTATATGGTGTAAATTTAAAGTTGTAAGCTGATAATTACAAGGGACAACGCCAGCTAAGCTCAAAAACTCACAGACAAAGTTCAGAGAAAAACACAGAGAGGAAAGAAGAGCTGCGTCAATACTTGGTTATTACAAAACAAAGATTAAAAAAGAGAATGTAGACTGGTCCGATGCGATGGTGGAGGAAAAGGCAAAGGAGTTGATTGAAAACAGAAAAAAATAAGAATGGAAATATTGAAACAGGGAGGATTCTGAGGGCAATGAATAGATATATCTACATACTACGAGTACTGCTCAGTGCTCAAACTCGTCTCTGCCTAAGGCATAGTGGTCCTCCCAAGAAACATATGCTGAACTCCTGGGCCGATCCGATTCAGCCTTGCTGCAATAGATCTCATCCTCCTCATACTCAGGAAGATCCAACTCCCGGACTTGAGCAAAGTTCAGGTTGGAGATTTCACATAGTGTAGTTGTACTATAAGTACTACCACCAGTTGTACTAGTAGCTGATATAGAAGCTGCTGGAGAAGACGGAGACCATGCATAAGCTCCCTGTGGTGACTGACACACAGGAGGTACCCGTCAAGTGGTGGTAATATGATTCTGAAGATAATTTCGTAGATATAGATATGTGATCTGATGTACTGGAATACCATCAATATATGTGCGGTAATAGTCAATCTCTCCACTAGCTGACATCAAATCCGTTGCATCTAAAGCTGCGGTGCAGATATTCATTGATTCCGTTGGAAGATACTCTTCAGGATATAGTTAAAACATAGTTCATTCCGTTAATATACGGCAAATTCAGATACAAATATTCAAATGCAAACAGGTTTGATGTACACCTGACCACATGCAAGAACCTCCGAACGTAATTCAGACACTGTTGATACAGGTGACAGTTGACCATAGTCAAGGGTACTGTCAGGTGGTGTAAAGTAGAGTACAACCGGTTTTCCAGGCTTTACACTAGGTCCCTGTGGCTGGCTTCTGATGGAATGTGTGTTCCAGTGCTCAACAAAATTGTGGATTTCATCCCGGATAAGCGTCATATATACAAACTGCAATGCTATCTGATCTGGAATACTACCAGTCCACAGTGCGCGTGCCTGCGGCATGTCAAAGTATTGATTACTAAATGATCTTAGTGATGAACAATAATACCGTTGATGGCAACACAGCATGGTATACCTTGCAAGCAACCGTCTGGCGTTTGCTTATTTGTCTGCACCATCATTCAATTCTCTGATTCGCAGTCGATGTTCCGTACCAGTATACAGAGTACATATCCTTGTCCAGCTTCAAAGCAAGGTGCAGTTGACAATGTGCTTGGCCATCAGGTGGGTTTCTGTACCTCAATCAGATCGTATTGTGTGTGGCAAAATACCATGTGCCCAAACATGATCCTGATATCCTCGCAGAATTGAGATTGCTGTTCTGGTTGATACTCCAACATAGATCCATGTAATATAGCTAGATACAATGGTCTGATATCAGAATAGCGTACTACATGCATGAGAGGTACATTCAGAGATACCATGAGGATGCATCTATCCCAGCATATATCTCAATACCATAAAGACTAAGCTTGTGGTGCCCATCAACAGAGAGAATCTGATTTGGTCCTGCAACAGAAAAGTCTATCCGTGGTATTCGTTATTGTGCAAATGCTCTGTTGGCAACTCCGGTTGGATCTAAAGCTCTCAGTATATGACACATTCTAACGCGGGTTACTGGAACTCAGCATGGCTCTACCCGCGTATATGTATGTCCCCGTCCATAAGCAGATGACTGCCTGCGGATCTCCAATTCCAATGCTGCATGCATGATCTCATTGTGCATGTCAAATTTTTCTTCTTTGAATCGACAACGCATTCCAAGAGACAAGCGTACACGTATCAACCTAAAACCTCGGATTAGCACTAAGAGACAACATTACGAGAAAAACTTCGGTAAAAGATTCCAAAAAGGCGGATGTATTGCGTAATCTCTCATGGTGAATCGATATCCCTGCTTTGCCAAGAAACACATGATCTCAGTATCTGTAAGACCCCACTGCCAAAAGAATATCCACAGCTCTTGTTGTAATGCATGTAAATCCAATTTGCCTAATAGATTTCTCTTTTTGAAGAACCATGTATTAAGATGACGTACCAGTGTACGTACTGAAGGATAGCTGACTGTGTCACAGTTAGCGTCCATGATGCCTTGAATGAAGTACTCGTGGAAGAGCTGGTGTATGTCTTTTACTGAATCGTCTTCCAGAATATACCATGTCCAGAGAACTGACTTGTATGGTTCCAAGGAAAATCCAACTGCGTCCCGTAATGCCATTGAATGTTGTACTGTTGAAATCAGAAGAGAAATGATGAAGAAGCTCAATTGCCTATCGATCCAAAGAGAAGAAAAACTATAGACTTATATATCAATGAGAGAGAAGGAAATCCCAATGCCGACTGCCAAAGGCAGAGCCCAATTCCGAGAACCAGTGGTGAGCCCTCCTTGTCGCCATGGGGGCAGGCGAGGCCAATGGGGGCCGTACGCCACCAGGCCAAATGCCTAGTCAACACTCCCCCTTTGGCCCAAGGCGTTCCGGACAAAATGAAACAAAACCACAGAAACAAACGAATGTCTGAGATCCTCCTCCGAGTTCCAAATCCCATTAAATCCAAAGAAAACCCAAACATACAGTGTAAATCCATATACACAATCTAGAACAAAGGAAATCCAAAAATCCAAATTATACCAGTAATCCTAAGTCCACCGAGTGTACTGCCCCATGGGGCTTAGTAGTAAGCAACGTGGAAATCTAGAAGAGGTACGACTCGGAATCAAATGCCACAGTTGAGGTCAGATTAGCCTCACTTTTTACCTTCTGATCTGCATAGGATGCCCACTTGTCCCTATTCATGCAGTTCACAATCTTATGTCCATTCTCGCCGCACCCATAGCACACCATGCCCGTCCTCTGGCTGGTCTGACCAGGTCGCCGAACGCGGCCCTTTTTGGTCCCAGATAAGGCAGAGTCGGGATCAATACCACTATCTTGGCGGAGGGTCACCTCGAATGATTGGAAATGCGTGATGATATCTGCGCTAGTGTCTGCTTTCCGACTGAGCTGCAAGGAGGTCTTGAACATCTTCCATTGATCTGATTTCGGGAGGTTCGATAGAATATAGAATTTTCGCAACTTGTCGTCAATTGTAACATCACAAATCACCAGATCTCTGATGATCGCATCTTGAGCTGATATCCACTCTGCGACGGACGAGTCAGATTCAAGGTTGCACAATGGCAGCTTCTCTAGCTCGTGCTGGCCATCGAACTTGACCATCTTCTCAAAATGAGCCTTGATTTTGTCCCAGCGCTCTTTCGGTTTCTTGTATTCGCGGTATTGTAGTTGCATAGTTTGTTCCATCATGTCAGTGATCTGTCCAGATGCTTTGTCGTTGTTCATCAGCCACCGCTCCCAGCCCCTGAGAACGCTATCGAAGCGTGATAGGTATGCTGGTTCAGTTGACTCGGGTTCAAAGTTATAGTCAGAGTCTCGGGGGTCATGAGCCACTTTGGGAGTAGTTGGGGTTTCGCCAGATGTCGATGGTATAATCGGAGGCCTCGGAACACGCATCTCACCAGCAACAAAGTTCCAAAGCCCCTGCCGGAATAGGACTGTTTCCGCTTCGATGGCCCACTGGCGATAATTCCGCTCATTGAGTGTGCTAACCGTGGCAGTCATCATGGTGGGTAGTCGTCGCACAGTCGACAGGCAGGGGATGTCATCACCAAGTAGACAAGAGGTCGTCACACGGTCGACCAAGGGGGTTGCCTTCACGAAGTCGACAAGAGATTGACACATAGTCGACCGAAGCGGTTGTCGTCACCAAGTCGGCAAGAAGGGGATGTCGTCACACAGTCGACCAAAGTGGTTGTCTTCACCAAGTAGACAAGAGATCGTCACACAGTCGACCGAAGTGGTTGTCGTCACCAAGTCAGCAAGAAGGGGATGTCGTTACCTGGTCGACAAAAGGTCGTCACAAAGTTGAACGAAGGAGCGGGGACACCAAGTCAACCCAGGGGCCGGGGACACCATGTCAACCCAGGAGCGGGGACACCAAGTCAAACCAAGGAGCGGGGACACCAAGTCAACCCACAGAAAAAGGGGGGAGGGGACACCAAGTCAACCCACGGAAAAAGGGAGGGGACACCAAGTCAACCCAGGGAAAAATCCCAGGGCGTATCAACTGATTGATTGAAAGCGGTCGATTAGGAGGGAAACGCCAGGCTCATCACCTGTTCAATGCAAAAGAGAAAGGATGAAGAAGCTCAATTGTCTGTCGATCCAAAGAGAAGAAAAACTATAGACTTATATATGAAACAGAGAGAAGGAAATCCCAATGCCGACTGTGAAAGCCGGAGCCAAATGCCGAGTACCAGTGCCGAGCCCTCCTCGTCGCCATGGGGGCAGGGGAGGCCGATAGGGGCAGGCGAGGCTGGCGGGGGCAGGCGAGGCCAATGGGGGCCATGAGCCACCGGGCCAAATCCCTAGTCGACATGTACCACGGTGACTGGTGGTGGTAACCAGGTAGTAGGAACTGACTCGAAGTGGACGTGTCTCAATACTGACAGGAAGACCTGGGTACCACTGTGCCGTATTGATGATGATGCTGTATGCTACCAATAGTAAAATCCGATAGCATCCCGGAGTTCTTCGTCAAGTACTCTAAACACTTTCTGATTAACAATTCGCCTTCGAATTTCTAGTAACTATTATTTTATCCACACTACCGTTCTCAGAATGAGTTCCGTTCCTTTTGATGGTTTCTATGATAGCAGCTTTGGCTGCCGAAAGCGTATATATGGAGGAAATGATGTTGATTGAGCTGCGCTACGATATCCACCAAATGGTACACCTACATACTGTTCAATTTGCGGTCAGAAGAAACGCTGCATGCCATATGCAGGTCACCCAATACGAATTCCACAAAATGGTCCTCCAAACACTGCGTCCGCCCGGGTATCTGCTATTGATCCGCAATTATCCCAGTTTTCCGAACCCACCACCTCTGAGTCTAGGCAAGCATTATCTGCCATGCAACCGCTACCACCAACCACGCTCACTGCAGGTGCTAAGGAATCCGCTGCATTCTCACCTATTCCATATCATAAACCATCAACTTCTCAATCACATTCTCAGCGTTGGGCCTCATATACAGCACTGGAATCTGCAATTGGACAAGCTAGAACTGGTGGAAAGGCATCTCAGCACATTACAGTTGGGTGTTGGCAGCCACAATCCAAGCTTCACAGTAACAGACAGGCTCCGAGGAAGAAAATACCACCCACTTTGTACCATGTTGTATCAGGAATGTCGTTAGTTAGTATAGCAACCACTTTGAGATTGTTACAGCCACATCTTTCTTCAACACACTACAAGTTACAACTTATCGTATCTAATATTGAAGCCCCACGAAAAATTACAAAAATACCCGGAATAGAGCAATGGTATTCATCTCCCGAAGTTATGGATGCTCTTCAACAGCCCGGGACAATGGCGCAGCATCTGTGGAATACAGCCATACGGCTGACAAGATTATATGATGACTTGTTGTTAGTAATTCCGGATTGTAAGTTAACTACATCCCTCCGACAGTCATTCTAATATAGAGACTAATATATTACACAATGTAGTTCACAACTTTCATGATATACGAGTTGTAAAGAGCATTGGCCACGATGGTATTAACCGGCTGCCAAAAAATACCGTTTAGCAACCTACTACACTACGTCAGATTTTAGATCTACATTTTCCAATCAATCGAATCAACACTATTCCTAAGGTTACTCTTCGCCTCCTTTACAGCAGTGTTGAGCAGATGGTTCTGGATCCTATACCTACACTCATGACCAACTCTGAGCAAGATACCTCAACGCCCGGTTATGTTCTACCAATGTCGGACCCGGATATCAATTCCTACCGTAGTGATGAAGGTATGTATGACTCGCTGTACTTTCTGCCCTCACCTTGGGAGTATTGATCTTTTATCTCAGCCAACAAGGCAACAGGACCATCAGGTTCAGCCCGGACTCCGATGGAGCACCCACCTACTCCAGGAACAGCGTCAGCGCTGCATACAGATCAGCCACCTTTGGAGAGTATACCCCAATCATTGAGTCTCAGTCCACCTCCTGAACAACTTGAGGATGTGTTGAATACCGTGACCCGGAAGGTATGACCCTCTAATCACCACAGTATAGAGTGTTGATGAAGATTATACTAATAATTTAAGCGATCCCACAATGACCTTCCAAGTTCCTCTCCACCAAGTCCACCTTCCCAGCAGTCTCCGGAACACAAACGACTGTCTGGTATGCCTGATAAAGCTACTAGTACTAGGAGTGGTGGTGGTGGTGGCAGTGGTGGCGCATCAAGTACAACAAGTACTGTGTACTGTCGGACTCGGTCCCAAAAGCTACAATAGGATTGACATCAGGCAAGTCATCAATCCGGAGAGGCAAGTACTTCACTATCCAAGCAAACAAACTTCACCGGAAATAATTATTAATGGTCGTTAACAGACTAGCAAAAATTGAAGGCGGGATCTTATTCCATGGTAGAACTTGAAGTGTAGTAGTCATGGTGGTTATGGTGGAAGTTCTGAGTTTGTAAATGTTGGTTGTGAACAGGAGCACCAGTGTTGTTATTGGTTTTGGAGGAATGCCGTGTCATTATCAGATTGTGGTCCGCTGTGATTGTTCAGATCCTATCCTATTGTTCAGGTCCCTTCTCTTTGTCAGGTTTTGTTGATGGGGTCCGTGGCAATCGTCAGAATACAGGGGTACGAGAAAATTTGACTTTGGCTTTGGTGTTATTGCAACATGGCAGTTCCGGCACTTACAGGCCTCCTTAACCAGCAATGTGCCTTCCCTTGTTGAGCTGTGTGCAATATTGATTAATTTGATATCGGTGGTTCACCTTCGATATATGGTATTTTTGCCTAACAAGGTTGTAAACAATACAGTTATGAAAGCGAACATCCACGTGATGCCTTGATTACGAAATATACAAGTCATAGAACTGTTGAAGTTGCGTTGACGCTCATTTTGAGGATGCCGCAGGGAGCATGTCGCTGTTGTTTTTGCCAGTAACGGCTGCCAATATCTCATAAAGGGATGTCCGCAACCAATCGGAACATAACTTACTCAAGATGCAAAGCTAAACATCGTTGACCCTCCGTTGCCGCTCATGCTAAGAATGGGGCGGTGACCGTGTTTCAATCTCTTTTGCCAATAAAAGCTGCCACTATGTCCATTATGCATAACAACCACCAAGTTACTGGTGTATTACCGTACTTACAAGACCACTAATCGTTGATGCTCCATTGACGCTCATGGTCAGAATGGGGCAGTGACCGTGTTGCTATCCCTTTTGCCAATAAACGCTGCCAATACGTCCATTATGGATATCAACTACCAAGTGACTGGTGAATTACTGTACTTACATGACCATAAATTGTTGACTCTCCATTGACACTCATGATAAGAATGGGGCGATGACCGTGTTGCTCTCTTTTTTGCCAATATACACTGCCAATACGTCCTTTATGCATAACAACTACCAAGTCACTGGTGAATTACCGTACTTACAAGACCACCAATCGTTGACGCTCCATTGACGCTCATTTTAGTGTATTGTTCATTCAACATCTGCTGCCGTCAACAATTGTATTCATCCTGATTCGACTTTACCGGTAGTCTTTCTGCGTGATTGAGACTTGGCCCTGTGGCAAAGCCAAGCGGCATAATTATCTTGCACTGTTCACTCTCACACAACTAAAAATAATGTATCATGCCAAAAGATTTATTGCGCCTGCTATACATCTATTTATGAACTAATATTCACAAGCTACTTACCATTTGCCCATGATATATCTCTAACTGAAACTCTCGGTCAAGCAACATAAAGCTGGCGAACCATTGACGCATTCTGTACTAATTTTTCTTCTGTCCTTTATTTCACCGCGTTTCAACTGCATTAACCGTCACTAAGACCTTTTCAGCCTGTCTCTTTGACTTCCGTGTCGGCTGAACCAATCCGAGCACATTTGGCGAGGAGCTCACATCCTCCTGCTCTGGGCATTCCGGATCCTCGATGCAATTGTTGTGCTCTATATCTGATGCAATATCTGCAGCGCACTTCTCTTCGCTGTCATTTGGATTATCCAAGTCGCCATTCCAGTATAGCCAATGATCAGTGTCAGCAATGCTTTCAGGTGCGCTGTCATCGTCGCTTTTGACTGCATGACGGTTTATTCTCCGGATTCAGTGGACGTTCAAGATTTCTGTTAGTTCTCCTGGGAGGTCATTTGCAGACAAAGCTGGTGGCAAAGGTGAACTTTCAGACAATGTGAATGCAGCCGCACCATCGTGGTGAAAGAGTGACCAGGATGCTTTCACGATCCCTTCCATGTTTGAAATGTATCCTACGGCGGACATCTGCTTGCTTTGAGCGCGAGATTTCTTTCTGGGTAGCACGTAGGTTCTGGCTGCCCTGCCACATCTCCAAAATGTCTTGAACCTTGGCCATTCTGTGCAATGTCCGTTCCTCTGCCTCTTCCTTCATTTCCGAGTTGTTTTCTGTGTTCGTGGTCTCCAATTCTGGGTAAGTGCCTGTCAAAATACTGTTAATGGGTCCAGCAAACTGCCTTACAAAGACCTTTTCGCGAAGGGTCTTGTCTGTGGTTTTTGACTGCCTCCAGCTGATAACATCTCGGCCACGGGAAGAACTGGCTTCCACTCAGACACTATGTTGTATGATAGAGGATATGTCACGCGCCACATTGGAGAGATTGGCATACTTTGATTTCGGTTCCTGCTGTTGTCGCTACCGATCGGTTATGTCCGGTAGGTGGTAAATACCTTCTTAGTTGCATGGAATTCCTCTATATGGTCGGCTAGATGGTTGAGAGTCTCGGTTGTGTGGGTTCGCTATTGTACCACAAGACTCCAGTAGACCACTGACCGAACGCAGGGCAATGCTCTGTGGAAGTCCGATCTGGTCTGGGGAAGTGGATCGTGCAATGCTGCTGCCACTTCCGGGTAGATGATTGAACTGGAATGTCGCATCTCTTTACCACTCCACTGCGATATCTCCCAGTAGTCTTGGCCACAGTGATTGAGATTAGGCTATGGAGGAATGCCAGCCCAGATCTCATCAAATACCATGGCATTCCTGTGAAATTGTAGGAAGCCCTCGATCGAGGTCATCAGGTGATCGAATATTACGATGTAGACGTTATGCAGGATATTGCGCAGCTGGAGGTTGTAGGCTTCCACATGCGGAACATCCCAGAAGAGACACAGGACCGGCCTAGAAGTGACGGACTAAAACCAGTCCTCGGTGATCTTTATAGCCTGACGGTCGCTCTCAGTTTTGGCCTGATGGTACACCCGATACTTTTCCTGGGAGACCTCCCACTTTCCCCAGTGATATTCCAAGTCCGGCGGAAGAATAAGCGACCACAGTTCATCCTTTGGACTTTCTCACCTAGTGCATGAATTGTATTTGATGCCCATAAGGTTGGCATGCTCCATGAGATCCGCTAACCAAGACGCGAGAATTGGCCAGCTGTAGCGCATTTTGCTGTTGGAACAAGGCCACAGCGCACTGGAAGTGATGTCTCCTCTGTCAGAAAATGGCATGACCTGCTCCAACACTATCTTGGCGATATCACACAGCACCTGCCGGATTGTAACCCTCTGGGCTCGGACATCAGATGCGGAATTCCATTTGAAGTTGGGCAGCACCGGGAGGAAGCCAAGCACCATGTGCGCGAGGTAGCTGTATTCGTTCCATATCGACGAATGGATATTCCCGAATGTCAGGTATATCATCAAGGCGTCCTTGTGGCCGGCGAAGTGGGTGAGCTGAGTCTCGTGCGATCCACAGATCAGTGGAACAATTGTTGCCCCCTGAGGAAGTCAATGCTGTGTCCCCCACCACCAGTCTGCCGAATTCATGGCGGAATACACACAATCACCATCTGTGTCCACTGTCCGACTTGGTCCATCAGCCATGTGGTCTTCATATGGGCGTTGGCCAAGGAGGTACTGCGCACAGTCTGCCGGGTGTCAAGAATGGAAATACCTCCGACCCCTTGGTGTGGAGATGACAGCTGCTCTCAATCTCGGTGGCTGGTGTTACATCGCATAGATAAGATTGTACATTGTCCAACCCGAGGTGGAGGGAAATTGCTCGCGAATCCTGTATTAGCCATTGTTGAGGTGACGATGAATTTGTGACTTGTGAGAGTGCGCTTCGATGAATCTGAAAGCCTGTTTGAAATCTTCGGTGCAATTAAAGAGTTGCCATGGGTTATTGATGAGATCTCGGAACTCATTGTAATCGGGATCGTCACCGAATGTCATCTCAGCCGTGGGATATACCTTGATTTCCGGATTTGTCTCGGCAATCAGAGCTTCCACTGTGTCAGCCTCACCCGTAGCAGAATCCAGGGCCGGAGAACGGGGTTGCGGGACGCGTAAGTTGAGGCCATTGTACGCAGAGTTGGTTTCCTCTGGAGTTTCGTCAGGTGCAGGGGCCACGATACCGCCATCGGGTTCGGGAGTGTCTGTAGCACTCTCACGATGCGGTCAGTACAGTTGTTGACCTGGCTGGTGGCTTAGTCAATGGCCGGCCGGTGGCGACTGTTGACTCTGATGGCTGACTCGCAGATGTCGTTTCACGTTTCCCTGCCTGACAAACATCCCATGCAGTGAGGATATGGGCATAGGAGCACATCTAGAGCAGTTGTCTGTGGTCTGCATGCTGGTGGCATGGCTCGAGGTCTGCCATATGGTTGCAGGGTGTTTGCGGTCCATTGGATGGATTCACTTACCCAGTCGCCTGTTCCTGCACAAAGAAAGCGGAGGAATGGGTCAATGGTGGTACATTTGATGAAGTGGTTATAGAATGAACACTCGAGATCTGTCAGAAAATCAGAGAGTGTGTTGAAAAATCGAAAGCTTGAATGAAGAAGAGCCATCTTGTTGTTCGTTTTATACTTTGTTTATATAAAGTTTGATGATGCATAGAAAGCTTGATGATGGAGGTAACATTTCACGATGAATATAGAGTTTCACGAGAAACTCGAGCCCAGAGGATGAGATAGGTCTAGCGGGTGGAGAATGCCGACCGCATGCCTTGGTTAGCTATGGGTACCGGCGACAAATCTAGGTGTGGGTGCATGTCCGCCGCAGATTGACCTCAGGTAATTCTCAACCTTCTCTTTGTCGGAAAGATGTCAAAGACCATCAACTATCGCGAGTCTCTAGGATCACCAAAGGCCTCCTCTCATCTACCGGAAGCGCAGAAATCAAATATTCAGCTGTTCTTATCAACATATACTTCAGAGATGCCAGTTCCCGTGAGCTTAATTGTTTTACTGGCGATCCAGACCTTGTATAACGACGGAAGAAGGGAAGTTAATTGGAAATTCTCCTAGATTGAGTTCACTATGCATATGCCTACTGTTGCAGCTGATAATTAATATATATAGTGTCAATCTCTAGCCATCAAACATGTTTCCTGAATCATGCATACACTTCACGTGGACCAGATTCACACCCCCGATGACTCACGTTCCACCAGCACTGATTCTACCACTCCAGACTGATTCCACACCCAACCCTTCGCCCTCTTACCCTACAGCTACCAATCTCACCCTGTCTATGTGATCGCACTCGCTACTGAATTATGCTCACAACCAGAACTGGGGTTACCAAGGCAGGTTACTGTCATACAGCCTATATACCGTGGTGTCACTGACTGATAAACCCAAGCAATGGAACATCAGGCATCCTGGAGGCCGTCGGTCGAAGAAAGACCACCAGAATATAGACACTGGCAGCCCTGTGAAGAGCAAGCCGGGGTTGGCCGAGGTCAAAACCGGTGCTTCTATCTATTTCCAGATGCCAAAATTAATGAAGGCAATTACCATCTCCGACAATAGTCAGAGCAACTAGGAGCTGGAGCAGCAGTCGAAGCAGCAGCCGAGGGACAAACAGCTGGGGGTGGTGACAGACAAGGTCAAGGATGACGAGGACAAGGCTGACGAGGACAAGGACAACGACAATCAGGAGGATGTTTCTATGCCCTATCTCAGCCGGGAGACAGTGGATGGTTACGTAGTAATGATTATTGGGCATCTAGAGAAATGTACCTGACTGCTGTATAGGGATACCCGTCTCTCGGTAGAGACGATCAGTATCAAATGCCGCCGGTAACAGCAGAGGCCATCCTCAGAGTCAATGATTGATTGTTGAACACCTGCCGAGAGTATATTCATGACATGTGGTACAACATCAGGGAGCTCTCAATTGTCACCACCACCGAGGGTAGCAAACAGTTCCATGAAAACGTGAGGGAGGCCCTGAATATGTTCTAACAACATAGCCTTCGACTTGACGTGGTAGCCGAGGTCTACTCTGGAGCAGCTTCTTGGGAAGACGCCAACGACATGGTCTTGTTGAGTGTGGAGACAATCTCGTTTGGTGGGCAGTGGAGACACTGGGTCGCCGGTGGCTGGAAAATATGGAATGGCAAAATGGAGCTTCGGAACTGCCAACATTCTTATGAAGAAGATGATGACGACAACAATGGCAGTTCGATGGGGTGTGGGCAAGACAAGGGAGACACTACCATTGAAGGAAAGGTACCTGTTCGGCCTAATCAACACGGGTGAGACGACAACACTCTGTCCGAGGAAGATGACACCCGTGGTCTCGAGTGGTTACCCTGGTTCTCTCGAAATGAGTAGGCGACCGAACTTATCAGTCATTTATCCAGAATCTAGTGAATGTAATGATACTGACCGTCTAGAGAAGAACACTACGCAGGAGTCCAACCATGAGAGTCACACTGTCCAGCCTCGTGGTCTGGAGGCCATCGTCAGATGTGACGGCACAATGGGATGCAGCCCGGACGCACGCCTACAACCTCTAGTCAGAGCCGGAATGCCGGAAAGTTGGAAAGACAAAGCAGAATCGCTTGGTGTCAACAGACTTAAGGACAGTGCCTGACGACGTGGTCTTCGGATGTGCCATATGGGCCCGGTTCTGTGGTGCGTGGATGGGTTGAGGCAAATGCAGAAGTAGCGGAGGTTTAGATTGTCAACGAGGGGAGGATGCTGTCTGGTGGGCACTGGCCCACATCTTGGAAGAGTGGGCCAAAGAGAGCCGGCGGACAAGGAAGAGGACCGATGACACCCCAGGGCCAACCCCTACGAAACCAACGACCTCTGGACCTCCTCGACAACCGGGACCCTCTGGAGAACAGGGACACTCTTGACAACCGGAGCCCTGGACTCCTGACCCTTTCATTTGCACTCCCGTGGTCGATCCTACTCCTGTGGCAAATACAACCCCTGGTGTCACAGCGCAAGAAGGTACGAAGATACTTAGGAATAATGGGAGAAAGATACGGAAGGTGTGAAAGGAATTGTGTTACGGAAAGGCGGAGATGTTGGTAGACGCGGAAGAAGCGGCGGGATGGTGGCGGTATAATTAAGTAAGATAAAGAAGTGGGACGAGGTGTTGCGACGTCGGGTGAGGTGGCGTGGTTGTTATGATAAGGAATAACGAAGTGGTGTGTAAGATCATAGGATGAGATTCGGATGGTACATCGGAGCATGAGGAATGGTTCGAGGGTGGCAGACGAATTGTATATAAAGAGAGTGTTGATAGCGTTGGAGGATTTCCTTTTCTTCTCTCTTTACGCGTTCTCTTGTATAGCAAAGCAAGTTACGACTTTGAAACAGCTTCGACTCTTGTCTTGTATTGATTTCCTCGAAACGAATTTCGAACACCTTGTTCTGTTTTCTGATATCACATTAGTGTTACCAATATCACCTACGCCCGACTCCGCCCGTTACACTAGAACGAGTCTTACAACATCGTACCTGATATTGAATGTGCCTACATCCCTCGACAGGGTGTAAGTATTGTTCCGAACCTTGTTCCGTTTCTTGTTGGGTTTATCTAGCATCAAACCACCGTTGGATACACGCTTGCGACGATTGCGTAGACGAATTATTACGACTTACCGGATTTGACATCCGCCAGTACCCTCATTGATCACCATATTCGAATCCACCAGTACGACAGTAAGTGCACTTCTCGAACAAATTGGTTTGATCTTGCTGGAATTCCTTGCCTTGTTTTTGAACCCGAACCTTTAAACGCTTTTGAAAGTATCGAAGAGATACTTAGAGCATCCTTCGAGGAAGAACCCCTCGAAGCTTATTTTTGGGAACAGCCAACTGTACCCTCCCTGTGGAATACTTATTGGACAGACGCAGCCAGGGAAGGCGGCGGACTCGACATTAACGATCCTGTGTTTGGACCGCACTGCACTCGGTATACAGGAGCACACTCCTGCTTTCCTTGCGACCCCGAACAACCGTGCGATTGCGAAGGCCATAACTGCGCCGGAACACATTCGACAATCGGACGCGCAGCAGCAGCAGCAACAACAGCAAAGGCTCTTGGGATTCCGCTGATTGTTATTGTACCCCCGACTCCGACCCCCTCCGAGATTGACGCATATAATTGGCACTGGTAGATGTGCTTGATCCGCTGTAATGTCCACGTCACAGGAACCCCGAGCGGCCCTGGTGTCAGTACAAGACCAGGTAACCATCAATCGGATTCTCGACACAATCCTCGGAGAAACCACAGAAACAGAGAGCATCGAGTTATTAATGATAACACAACAAATCCTGAGCAGGGTGGCACAGTATTCGCAACCGGTACGGGAAATACAACAAGTGTGCAGTCACCCCGCGGAGATCGCAGACCTGCGGAATCAAATAACTATCCTCCAAGCACAGGCCCAGCCCCCTCCGCTCGTATGCGATCATACCGATTACGAGACACGATTGACGACCCTCCGGAAGGAACTAGAGGTAGCGGGACAAACCCCCTGGACAGCGGGGACAGACGAAGATCTAAGGAGGGAGTTGGACGACATGACCAGGGACGCCCGCGAAGCCAGCGAGGAAGGCCGGAATTTGAGGACGCAGTTAGCGAATGCGCTATCCTTAGCCGTACCGGTAGCGCCTCCAGCCCGCCACCAACCGGAAGACAGAGGCCAGAAATTTCCCGACTCCCCGGACTTTTCAGGGTCGGATCGAACTCAGCTGAGAGGCTGGATCGCTCAACTCCGGATGGTCATACGACACAAGCCCGCCAGCTTTCCCGACGAACAGTCGAAGATGCGGTACGCATTCAATCGCCTCAGAGGAGTCGCCTTGGGCCAGATCTTGCCACACGACCGGGAGGACGGAACGACAGGGTTGGAAGACCTACCAGCTTTCATACAACTCCTGGAAGCAGCTGTTGGGGACCCAGACCGAGTGGCCACCGCCGAGCGGAAGATGAGGGAAATTAAACAAAAAAACCGTGAGTTTTCCCAGTATTATGCTGAGTTTCAAGTTATTGCTGCCGATTTGGATTGGAATCCCTCGGCCCTTCGAAACGCTTTGAAGATGGGGCTGTCTGAAGAAATGAAAGACTCCTTTACCTATAGCGACATGCCTGAGGAACTTCCCGCGTTTGTGACGGTTTGTCAGAAGTGGGATAACCAGATACGACAACGGCGTGCAGAGAAAGCGGCACAAAATAAAGGGAGTGGGATAGGTTTCACCTCCTCCCGACCCCCTCTGGCTCCGAAAGCCCCGGAAACAGCTCCTGCGGGAACGGTTACCGGATATACAGGACTGGCGCCAATGGATCTTAGCTCAGGCAAGAGAAGGTTTTCGGCAGAGGAAAGGGCGAAGAGGTTTGCGGATGGAAGGTGTTTATACTGTGGTGGGTTTAACCACAGGGCAGCAGAATGTGCGGCAAGAAAGAAGGCTCAGACGTTTAAGGCGGCTGGAGCAGAAGTTAAGGAAGTAGGAACCAAGGATGGTTCCGAGGAATCGGGAAAAGATTAGGTCAACCCAAGCAGGATGGCGCTTTGGTTGACGGAAAAAGTTTCGTTTTAA
>Ga0307515_10004670_pt1 | contig 28121 bp, 28 predicted proteins | sample 17_EM_MG_FD_194513 | JGI IMG/M metagenome (GOLD analysis project Ga0307515, IMG submission 194513) | Populus trichocarpa ectomycorrhiza microbial communities from riparian zone in the Pacific Northwest, United States - 17_EM | ecosystem: Host-associated > Plants > Roots > Unclassified | place... | reverse complement strand
ACAGCATTTCCAGTGTCCGACTCAAGCACCGGAAACGCTGTTGGACAGCGGCGTTTCCCACTCGGAAACATTTTTCTCTGATGGAATTTTCAGCGTCTGACCTTGGGAACGCAGTCGTCCGACAGCGTTTCCAAGTTAGGCTGTTGGAAATGGAGTTTGATAATTTGAATCATCGATCATCTGTGAATCGAGAAATTCCCCCCCTCCCACCAACGCAAACTAAAATGCGGATAACAGAACTATTTGCGTCGGATTCCCCGGTGTATGTGGCAGCACCCATGATCAACCAATCCGACTTGGCCTTTCGTGTCCTAACGAGACGATACGGGGCGACCCTGACATACACCCAAATGCTCCACCCGGACAAGTTAATGTACGACCAAGACTACCTCGAATACCATATCCTCAACATGGATCCTCCAGGAACGTCAGGTCTGACCGACTCGGACGCGGGTAACGGCGGCCTGTCGTTGGGTAAACCTGTCGTGGCTCAGGTGTGCGGGAACGACGTTCAGAAGATCGTTGAGGCGTGCAAGAAGATCGTAGGTCATTGTGATGCTATAGGTCCGTCTTTCGCCTCCGAGGCATACGATATGTTGAAAATAAGAGGTATGGATAAGCCGGTTAGATTTGAACTTGGGGTGTCCTCTCACATCCGCCCGGGATGAGCACTACGGCGCTTACTTGTTGGGACAAAAAGACTGGCCATTGGTCGAAAATATTGGTGTGTACTAGTCAGGGTACTCGACGGCACCATTCTCAAGCTTGGAGATCACATAGTGTCGGGGCTCACGCATACGTTTCCGGTACCAGTCTCGACCAAAATGCGTCTCTGTAACCCAGTCGAACATACCTTACCTTTCGCGAGGCGGCTTGCCCTGGCCGGGAGTTCGTGGATCACGTTACACGCTCGGTTTGGTGCGTCTACACGAAAACGGCGGCATGGCCCCGCAGACCTGAGCCAGGTGAAACTCTTGAAGGAGGGTCTCCAAGTCCCCGTGGTTAGCAATGGCAATGTGAGGACATACGAAGACGTGGTGCAGAACTGCGAGTTCACGTGTGCTGATGGAATAATGGTGGGCGAGACGTTGCTGGGTAACCCTTGGTACGCCACGAGTCTCAGTTTCAAAGGGCGAAGGATTGACCTGGGGTTTAGCTTATTTGCTGGCGTCATCCCAGACCCGGTGCAGATATCTTTGGAATACCTGGAGGTATGCAAACAGTGCCCAGAGGGGAGTGTGGATTTGGAAGTCGCAAAGAAACACGTTAAACACTTCATTGATTTCCAGTGGTGAGTAGGATTAACTCTCGTAGATCTCTCACTGACACTTGAGAAGCTGCAGGAGAACGTGGATGTCGAAATTCTTGCGCGCATTAACCGCTTGTCGCACAATAGAAGAGATTGACAAGCTGTTGAGGGTGAAAACGCAGAGGTGGCGTGGAAAACCGCTGATACCGCGGGATGCGGATGGTGTCGAAGAAGACAACGAGGACGAGGAGAGGATCGAGGGCGATGGACACGATGGCCTAGCGCTGCTGGCACAATGGGATGTATAACGGAGAACCCATCAGCATTCTAATCAATAAGATATTTACGCTTGAAGAAGGCCCTTAAGTGTAAGATTTGCCAGATCCCAAGGCCAACGAGCGCCGCGAGAGTGAACCACGCAAATTTTTGTACTCGTTGGTTCGTTGATACTATTTTAAAGTCTGTCAGCTCATAACGGAGGTGAGGTATGGAAACACTGTCGTACTGTTCGTGCTGGCGAAACGCTCCTCGCGCTTCTTGAGGTACCCCATCTCATCTACAATTTCTTTCACCAAACCTTCCAGCCTTCGCATCTCCGTTTCGAGGGCTGACAGAGACTCCTGGTTCGCAATGGCACTGTGACACGTTGTTCAGATTCGAATCATGCTGCCAGGTGGAACCCACTGACTTGTAATCAACAGCGTCAGCACCGATATCCACGTCCAAGTCAATCGTCCGGAACTTTTTGCCTTCGGATTCTGGAACGGCTGGTCCAGCAACGTCAGAACACAAGGGTCGTGAGGTACGTGGGTATATTGCACTGACCGCGTTCGAGATAGTTGTAGAAACAGACACCAACTTCACCTCCGGTGTGAGTGGTGATTGCCAGCCTTGTCTCGGCCTTGATGCCTTTCTTCTTCAGGTAGACATTTTGTTGGGCACTCGAGTCGACAATTTCGATGTCTGTCCGCTGGTGGGGGTCGGGGCTGGTGTTTACCGTGACAATTACGAGCGTGTTATCGTGGGCCGGATTCCACAGACATTTCTTACTTGGCCACCTATAGGCGGGGAGATTGAACTTGATGGCATAGGATGGAAAGACGAGAGACAGGAGGAAGAGGAGGAGAGAGAACCGGAAGAGACACGACATGGGGAGTACAGCGAGAGACCAATGATCAACGTTGTCAACTCCGTGAGGCTGGTTGCTGTAAACGCGTAAATCCAAACAAATCCATGATTATTTGGAGACATTTCGTGCATGCTCTAGAGTCTATGGAACATTGAGAAACTGGAGCTAGTAGTAAACAAGGCTCGAGGTGCGGTCGAGGCGGGCTCAGGTGAAGCCTGCGTCATCCTGACGGTGCCAGCACCAATCGCAAAGCACAAACACACGTGCTACGTCTCTCCCATTTACCGACTCCCAACGCGTCGTCGTCATCGTCGCCGTCGCCGTCGCCGCTGCAGACCAATCCCCCGACTGCAAATCAGCCGACGACCGGACATCACGAGCGTGTCCGCCCGTCGTTTCTTCAGCCGCAGACGCGTCCGAGTTGAAAATCGGGCGGCGCCAGGTCGGAAGTCGAAAACTGCCATTTCGGAGTCGTAACTTTGAAGAGTGCGTCTCACCCAATTCACCTCACCTTTACCATCATAATACAGACTCTAATCATGGCCTTCAGACCCCCTATCAATGTCTGCGAACGGCGAGCAGGCTGCAGCCCATAAGCAACAACAGTCGGCGACGCCAGCATCACCGCAACAACCTCCACCAGGTCAAGAGCATATCCATCCTCCAGCTTTCGTCCAACTCGCACCGCACCCGGGTCCATATGCCCTCCCGCCTGGCGCGTTCTCGCCAGTGTTCTTCGGCCACCCAAATCCAGAGGGGATGGTCAATCATGGGGACCCAAACGTTCCGCAGTACCTACCCTACACCCAAATGATGTATGTCTATCCACCCCCAATCCCTGGTCAAGGTAACCGATTTCGACATTCATTACTCGATTTCAGTCCTAACATGTGCGCAGCACCCCCGTTCCCCCACCCAGGAGCTCCTCAGCCCGCGATTATAGGCAAACCAAAACGCAAGCAAGTCAAAATGGCTGTATGTGTCCTTCATGGCTCGTATGACCCGTCTTACTAAGCTGCTTCATTTGGATCTAGTGTACAAACTGTGCTTCAGCTTGCAAAAAATGCGATGACGGGAGGCCTTGCCAGCGGTGCATACGATCGAATCTCGCCTCCACGTGTAAAGACGGGGTTCGGAAAGAGAGGAAGAGGGGAATCAAACGCGGTCCGTATAAACGAAGGAACAAACCCCCCTCCGACGATGAGGCGGAGGTTCCACGAGGTAAGCTTAACCTCATGCCAACGTTTTGTCACCCACTGACTTAAATCTACTACAGAACAAGCATCCCCGATGCCACCCACTACTGTTCCTGAGGGTTACTTCCCTTATTTCTTACCTCCACCCGGTTATTTTCAAGGCGCAGATGGCCAGAATGGAGCCCCTCCAGTCCAAGTCCCCTTTTATTCATATCATCAGCTGGCTCCCTTCCCCTATCCCACTGGGATTCCCATGCCTTTCATGCAACCGGGCCCGTCCAATCACTCCATCGAGCCGCCCCAACCACCCAGCGCGAAAGGGAAGAGACAGAGAAGCTCTACCGATGAGTTCTCGACTCCGAAGAAAGCAAAATCCGATGACCAGCAGGCAAACGGCACACCCGACGATGAGGGGAATGATGCCAGCCCACCTGCGGCAGAGCCCAACCCTCAGCCATCGAAACCGCCTTCGGCCGAACGATAGTCACGCTTACGATGCGTCTTAATGTCCCGGTGCTCTCCGTCGACCATGTTTTGACTTTCACCATGCTTTCAACCGTCTCTGTACCTCCAGTATCTATGTTCTACTATTGTTCTCTGGGTAACCAACACGAGGAATAATGTCTATGATCGTTTTTCAAATGTGTGCATTTCCGGGATCGGCCTTTACCGAGTGAAGTACAACCTAAACCTCCACGACCTCTCGAGCAGCTAACCAATCTTCTGGCCCTGCACAACCTTCGTTCTCCCCACCTTCTCTCCTAGTTGTCGCTGCTCAAGCGCTCATGGCCTGTATCGACAAATCTTCTTCCAAGACCGTCCTCACGGATATCACGAACATCGCCTCTACTGCCCAACCATTTAACACCATTATTGACTACCTGATGCCCGGCCGTTCGAACAACCCTCCTCCCCCAGAACCTCTTCCAAACTTCGAAGTATCGGCGACGCCGCTGAGCGTGCGTGCGCTGGACGTCGAAGACCTAGAAGCCGACCAGGATCTTGCATCCGCTTGCTCTCGCATTGTCTCAGAAAGCTGGGAAGGTCTCTCGGAGGCCCTGCAGAACGCCAAAGAAACACTAAGACCCTCAGCCTCTAGCTCGCCGCCCCCTCAGACCACTACCCCTCCAGATCTGCCTTCCATGTTACCAGATCGCCCGAAAACCCCTCGACGAAAACCTACACGGAAACTCCCTAAGCAACCATCCCCTGCCCCTGTCCTGACTCAGGTCACATTTCGATACCATGGACACTCTAATAGCGCCCTCGCGGACTACAAATATTTCTGGAATTCTCGCTGTGAAGATTGGATGAGGTACGAGGCTGAGCTGGAGGCTCCCCCCACTGTGTACGATGGAATAAAGGTGGACCCCGACAAGGACAGGAGAACTGCCCCCGCTTCGCGTTGTCCGCGCTTCCGTCGCAATGGCAAGACTGAACGTGAGAAACAGGCGGACGAGGAATCCACTATCACCGGATACCGGGGAAAATACGTCCCCGACTTGACGGCACCCATATACCCTCGGACTGGCGACCTGACGCTTTTGCACCATCCGAATGTCCTGGAGACGGAACTCTGCTTCGTTGGTTTCCCCTTGCACAAGATCCATCAGATCTTCTTTGCCTTTAGCATGGATCAGAGATTCGATCGACTCCTGCGCACGGTTGGGACGGGCGACAGAGAATCGCAACTGGATGTCACCGTGGAGGACGAGCTAACCGTTGGAGGCAAGGGAAACGAGGATTCTTCCTTCTGGTCTGAAGATACACTGGTCGAAGATGAAGAACTCTTCCTACATCCCAGCAATCGGAAGCTGAACGGGAGATATCAAGAGGTTGGCTTATGGGAGGTGGACTGGGCAACAAAGTGGGAAGTCCTCATGGGATTGTTCAAGGAACACGAACTGGAACGCCGAGGCCAGACCGGCGGCGCGGAAAACCCACAAGGCAAACACTTCGAGACCCTGGAACCGTACAGAGCTGCATTGGTAGATGATACCGTCATGGTAGGCTTTTTTGATGAGGAAGAGGATCAGTTCGCGACGACAGGCTCTGAGCTTGATTTTTTTGAGGATATCTTGGTTTGCTAGAACCGTGTTTCTCCTACGTTTGACCATACCGCTAGTTTTGTTTACCCTACGTTTACCCAGCCCCATAGAGCCCTCCGTTCTGTTTAAGTGTGTCGGTGTCACGAGAAATACCTAATTGTGTGGGCATAGACCATGTTATATGGAGTGAAACCGTAGAGTTCGTCGCGACCACGGAGGACGTGTGATTACCCTGTCTCTTCAACCATCAGGCCTCCGCGTCTGTTTTTATCTCAATACATTGTTTCTACGACCGGTGACTAGTGACTATCTGGTTAACGGCCCTTGTTGCTCCTTCATTCGTCGGTTAGCGGACATCCAGCATTGACTCCAAATCCGTTCTCATCGGCGTTACCGATCCAGTCAGGCACTACCTCTCAGAAGGGAGGATTGACGGCACTGCATAGTCTAAATGAAGTCAGTACAAACACTCCCATATAGGGGAATATTCACAGAGAATAACGCACGACTACCGACGCCTGTCCCAGCCAATTCCAGGAGAAAGACCGGCGAACGGTGTGCAAAGGTTCCAAAAATTATCGAGCGTACATGAACCTCAACTCCATCGCCCCTCGTAGCACCAGAGATCGAAGAGACATCCTCCGGGTCTAGACCACAATATCTAACGGAAGCCAGAACTCAGCGGTGATGCTCGGAGGTGCCGAGAGCACCGACAGAGCCGAATTGCTCCTAACGATACCCTTCCGGGGCGGTCGGCAATGGGGATCAAACGACCAACATACAACACCATCGCCTTAGTCTCGGCCCAACTGGAACAGACATACACAGGTGGCATGGCTTGCGTCGATTTGAGCCACAGATATCGTCCTAGAGTCCCTACAAGAGAGATTCCGGTATCGATATCAGACACCCGTGGCCTTAGAATCCTGAGACAAGACTAAGACAGATCGAAGTACGCGCTCAGGATTTCAGCGGTGCAGCGAGCGGAACGACTCCGCTCTTGTCGTTCAGCTATGCAGTACCTGAAATCCCCTGAAAGAGCGACAGAGACTGCTACCCGCCTCTATACGGTGCTGATAGGGCCCAAGAGATAAAGTCGTGTAGCTCTCGGTTGCCCTCTAGAGGTTGTATGAGAGAAAAGGCCTCATCACCATTGAGAACAAGTGCGGCGGCCTGCACAAAACGCCGGCGAACGACGGAGGGGTTTCCAAAAATTATTAGAAAAACCACACTTAAACATCAGCTTGTCGTCCCTCATAACGCCAGAGTTAGGCTGTCCAGCACGATTCCATCCCCAAGGTGAAACGCCCCTATTTGTGCACACTCACAACTGTCACGACTTGTACGGTGAATACAATTCGAAGATACCGGCCGTGAACTCTGGCAAGCAGAGTTCGGCGATGGCGTCAACACAATCGTGGCTAATCATGCACGGGTCGAATCTAGAATCCTTGGGATGAGATGGAGCGTGTTGCAGGATGATCACCGAGCCCCGCGATATAATCGCACCCGGTGTTAATTATCCATAACCCTCCCCGATTGGCGTCGATAGGACTCGAAAGCGAGCGTTGAGCGAGTTTCTCTGTCATCGGAGAGACAACCACATCGCTGTCGTGAGAGGAAGCGTCAGGGTGAGAACGATCGGACGCGTGTACAATTCCGATTCCCCTGTAATTGTGGAGACATTCTCGGCATCTCGATCCTCCGCCACACTTTTGGCTCGTTGGCTTCTACGCCGATGAACACACGGGCAGCAAGGTGTCCTTTTCATCGGTACTGGAGTCCCATCGACACCACAAATGACACGAACCACCTCCTCTGTCGTTCGGATGGAGACCTTACATTACTATCAGTACGGCCGGGGCGGTACCGTATATCGTAAACTAGGGGTCTCCAGCCGAACGCACACCAAAGTGTCATTTAGGATGCGGTTCACTGACGGGCGGCGGTTGTCCTGTACTCTCACTGGCCCCATCACAGGGGATGTTAAGGATTGTACTTTCGGTCTTCCCTTGTGGTTGACTGTGGCAGCTGCACGCGAGTGCTCCGTTTTCCCGACTATAACGTGGTGTGTTGGTCGCTTCTCCGCCCCAGGGCAATACGAAACTGTCGATGCTGGCGTGTTCAGCGAATACTCGACTGCATTGCTGTCAGACCCTGGGGAGGTGGATTTGTTTCTGGTGTTATGAGGGACGAGAGTTCCGGTGTCGGGACGACTCGTGCAATTTTTGGAACCCCCACACCGTTCGCCGGTGTCATTTCCTTACGACTATCAAACTCCTTTAGTGACTCAGGATACAGCTTGTAGTAGCTAGGGGAGGCTGGGATACTCCCAGTAGTGGCTAATGGCGCATTATTTTTGGGACATGTGCACTACTGCGCGACTGGCACCACCGATTGAATACCGTCAGTACTGCGACCGATTATCTCGGAGAAACCGACAAATGGTCGCAGCCACCTGTTATCGTGACTTTGTTGTCTTCCCTGAACTACAACCTCCATGGCTGCGGTCCTGCGCAAGCTGTTTTATCTCAGTCTCGAAATTACGGCCCTAGTGGCGTACCATATCCCACGACTGCTCACAATTGCGACGCAGATCTGGCTGTACGAAAACAGGAAGGGAAACTGGACGTTTGCTCGACACATACGTGCCCGGATGAGGTGGCATGTGCGTAGCATTCGTCGAAGGTAAGCCCAAGCCATATCCACATCGCAAAAGGCACTGCCGTTTTCCGATCCGAAACCTGATATCGTTTACAGTGTTGGTATTCCCCGCCCACCGGACCCAGACCACACCGCCATCCAAGGCCCGGGCGGAATCTGGATTCCCACCGTCCCAGAGGACCTCATAGTCGGCGAGATCGACACTCTCGCCCACGATCGAAACATTGCGTCGGTCCCCATCCCAGGATACTGGATCCACAAGGATGAAAAACTTCCTTTCGAAACTTCTCCTTTCCCAGGAGAAAAGATCCTTTACCTCTGCCACGGCGGGGGATATCTCGCTGAAACGGCCCATCCGGAAGGCGAGATTAGCAGGATTGTGAAGGATTTCCTTCGAAATTCCCCGAGCCCATCGCTTCGTCGAACGTTTGCCGTCGAGTACCGCCTCAGTTCGCCGGGAGGGCCCGGGAAGGGTCCTGCGTTCCCGTTTCCAGCGGCGCTCATCGACGCGTTGGCTGGTTACCTTTATCTTGTCGAGTTTGGTTTCTCGGAAGAGAACATCGTTGTCATCGGGGATTCTTCCGGTGGAAACTTGGCCCTCGCCCTCACCAGATATCTCCTGTTGAACAAAGAGCAACAACCAAAACTTCCAAATATCCCGAGCGCTCTCGTTCTCCTCTCACCGTACGCAGACATAGGCTACACATTCATTGACCAGCCTGGTCTATCGTCCTCCGTAATCCTAAACGCCGAACGCGACTGGATCAACAGCGAGACTTTACATGCGATCGCGAAGGTGTTTCTCGGGGGACGCCCAGAGCACATTGAACTGGGGTACCGGAACCCATACATCTCGCCCGCAAGTCCCATCCTCCTGGGGCTGACCCCCGACTCCCCCACTCGAACCATATCCTTCAAAGGGTTCCCCAGGACATTCATCGATAATGGCACATTCGAAATCTTCTACGATCAAATTCGCCGACTGAGAGACGCGATGACAGAGGATCTGGGAGCGGAAACGGTCACGTACAACGAGGTCGATGGGGTCACGCACGATTACTTGATCTTGGATTGGTCCGATCCCGATAGGACTGACACGTCGAAGAAGATCTTGAAGTGGTTGGGGTTGTAGAGGGGAAGTGATGTTTCTAATTGGCTACAATAATTTACTGTACTCAATGTCCTGGCTCTGTGATACTACTCGAACCGAATGAGACCGCCTGCTTTCAGGAATTCAGAGAGGAACCTCGTCCCGTCTAGAACACTGAAAACATCCTTCCTCTTGGATAACTCGTGACTGAGAACAACATCCAGCACTAGGGTAACCGTGCCCCTAGCTCCCATAGCTAATCTGCACAATTGCAGGTCGACCTCCTTCCATCCGGAAGAGTCCCTGATGATAGAGATGTCTGAATCCTTCGTCTCCCTGGTTACTTCGATGTGAATTGTTGAGAGGTTCGGAGCAGACTTGATGAGGGGGAAATAGTGACGGGCTATCGGTTCTACGTCTTGCCAATCTCCGATCCAAAACTCGTAGGTGTGTAGCTCCGGGAAGAAAATTGGGGTGATTCGGATATCGTCGACGTCGTGGTCTGTTGAACGATGAGGTGTCAGTCGTGAGAAACCGGTGAGTAAGAAAGAGGACTACCGTCAAAATTTAGGGTTTGTAATGTGGGTGCGCAAGCGGATACGATCTGGTGTCCCTCCTTGTTGAAAACGCTGACCAAGCGGTGGAACTGTAGCGGGATCATCAGGAGGCACGGAAGGAATTCCTGGAGAGTGTTGACTCCGGTGACCAGGCTTCCCCGGAAGTGGGTGAGGTCCCCAGGGTACTGTTCCAGCGTGCGATCCCTCTCGGTCTTGGTCACAGGACGACAGTCGTCGTCGATAGAAATGTTGTCGAGAAGAGGGAACGCATGTAGCATGGACTGGAACGTACTGGGTGACAAGGAACACGACTTGAGGTTCAGGGTCCCCAACGTATTCCCAAATCGACCAAACCATTTCGGGATCAGTTCGCTGTGTGGAATGTCGGAGTGGAGGTGAAACCCATTGAGGTTCAGGCACTCGAGACGGTCGAATGCGGCGAGGTGATGTTCGAGTTGGGCGAGGATATCGGGGGAGAATTGCCAAGTGCGGTTATCACAGAGAGTGATCGTCCGCACGTAGGATGAGATACCGCTCGTAGGGTCTATCTCTGAGGTCCATTTCAGGAGGTGGTCGAAAGAGGGGATTGTTATGGTTTCGAAGATGTACCGCCGAGTGCGGCGGGACAACGATTGCGCAGTGAGCGAGCAGGATTTCAAATCTTGCATCTTGGTGTTCCTCTCGCGACTAGCAACGAGATCGATGATCCTGTCGAAGAGCTCCTGAGGCAGTACCGGTACCATCGTGTACTTGATGAGCCCCCGGGTGAGCTGAAGGACCAGGCGAAAACAGACATTCGTTATATAATGTCGTCGACCGATGGGACAATGCGGGGACCGCTGTGATATTGATACTGAGCACTGAAAATCCAAGCATGCAAAGGTCCTGGCTACAAGTAACCAGCAGTAAGCAGTGGCGTGGATACGCCATTGTACGAAGGAGCCGACACCTGAGGACGTCGGAGGGATCAACGAGCCCTCGATAACGCATCAATGGGAGGAAAGGCGACATTGTTTTTCAATGGTATCGCGCCTGGATACCCCAAAGGAGTACGTCCACCCTTGTAGCCACTCAGTCAAAGGGGCCTGGACAATGTATTTACGCCGTCCAGTGAACCTGAGGAAATGACAGATGGTGAGTTGTTGGCCCAGGGTCAATGGCGGGGGTACGCATCATTGCGCGCCCTCCGATGGAGAGGTGACCCAACACATCGGAGCGCGCCGCGGCGTTCGAGGACGGTTCCGGATTCTGCGGCCGCAGGCCCGCAGTAACCGGTTCAGCGTTCCGGCCGGCCTCGGAGAACGTTGATGATCGACAATCGCCGTATTTCAAATACGGTCGAGGAGCCAATCAGATGCGGCACCTCCCATCTTGGCTAGATGTTTGGTACAGGTGAGCCTGTGACAGAAAGATGCGAACGCCCGAGCGTAGCCCTGCGGCGATAGTATATAAGTCAGCCAGCTAGGGCACAGGACCGACATCTCACTCCTACTCCTTTCACATCTCTTGCATCTCCAACCTAATGTCTCTCAACGACACAACTGTTCTCACCTTCGGTGGTTCGAGGAACATCGGTTACCTCTCCTCCGTCAGGTTGCTCGGTAAGATCTCCCAGTTCTCTACGGTAAGGGGCAACCTAATTTCGTTGATCCCTAGACCACGGCGCTACTGTCGTCTTCCTTCTGCGAAATCCCAAGGCGTTCGATGACGACGTCACCATGAAGCATTACGTCGACACTGGAAAGGCGATCTTGGTAGGGGGAGACGCCTTGAGTACCGACGATGTTGCGAATGCTTGGAAGAAAGCCGCGGAGGTCACTGGTCGCATCGACTTTGTTATATTTTCTGTCGGTATGTGATCATTCTAATCATCCACTCGCCCAACGTCTTATACCGAGGTACTCCAGGTGGAACTCCCAAGATCACATTAACCCATGGTGCCGTTATCGAGCCCCGGAATTTGTGTACCCAATCATTCCTCAACGTCCTCTGCAATATACCACACCTCGAGCAGGAACCCAAGTTCGTCTTCGTCAGTTCGACTGGCCTCACCAAGGCCTCGCACGAAAACCTCCCCATCCTCTTCAAACCACTCTACTCCTGGCTCCTACAGATCCCCCACGCCGACAAGCTTGGTTTAGAGCGAGTCCTCCACCATACCGCCGGAAAGTCTTGGGCCGATCCGGAACCCGAGCTCGAGATCATGAACGGAGGTGCTGGTGGTGGGGTCGACTGGAAGTCGCGACCCGGTCTTCCCGCTGCTGGTTCGTTCGAGAACTGGATCGTCGTCCGGCCTGCCCTTTTGACCGACGGCAAGTGCGAGGCTGACAAACCGGACAAGAAGGGCAAACCGTACAAGATCGTCGAGGGAGACGGTTACAAGGGGTACACAATATCCAGGGCGGACGTTGCACACTTCATTGTGGAGGAGACAGTCCTCCATTGGGACCAATGGAAGGGAAAAATTCTCGCTGTCGGGTACTAGAATCGTTTCCTTTCACCTGTTGAAGTATCTGTAACAACATTGCAACTACTCGAATCTGCTCTAATGGAACATATATACTGTTTTAAAGTGAAGTGCGTGCATACTACCAAATTGCCCCACGAGGATGAAGTTATACCTTGCACCATATCTCCGACTGTGGACCAACAGAATCCCTCGAGGGTTTACAGTTACACACTCATCTTCATTGCGATAGATGGATGTGAACGATAACCCTCAACAATAATGTCCTCGGTCTCGAACTTGTCGATCGCCTCGACTTTCCTCTTCCACTTGATCGTAGGGAACGGATAAGGTTGTCTCTCCAGCTGGATCTGCAGTGCTTCGACGTGATCTCGATATACGTGTGCATCGCCGAGTTGGATGATGAGTTCCCGTGCTTCGGTATCGGTGACATGTGCGATCATATGCGTGAGGAGCGCGTAGGACGCGATGTTGAACGGGATTCCGAGGCCAAGGTCTGCGGATCGTTGAAACATGAGGCACGAGAGCCCCGGTTTCTGGCCTGGTTCCTGAGGAAGGTGGACATAAAATTGGCACATCATATGGCATGGTGGTAACGCCATGAGTGGCATTGCTGTATGCGGGAATTAGCTGGAATATCTGCACCCTTTGAACGCTCAACTCACCTGCTGGGTTCCAGGCACTCAGGATGATTCTACGATCTGTAGGATCCTCTTTGATCTTGCGGATGCACTCCGCCAGCTGATCAACACCTTGTCCGGTATAATCGGTATCGCAGGTCTTGTATTCAGCACCAAAGTGTCTCCATTGGAAACCATAGACAGGTCCCAGATCTCCCTCGCGTCGATGACCGAGCCCGCGCTTCTCTAGAAACTCCTTGGAACCATTCCCGTCCCAGATCTTGACACCCTTGTTTGATAAGATCTTCGAGTCGGTCTCTCCGCGGACAAACCACAAGAGTTCTTCAACGATGCCACGTAAGAAGGTGCGTTTGGTGGTGAGAAGAGGAAGTGTCGAGTCCCTTAGCGAGAAGCGGAGGGACGGAGGCGCGAACATGGATATTGTACCCGTCCCTGTTCTGTCCGGGCGCGTTTCTCCCGTGGCTAAGACGGTCCTGATGAGGTTGAGGTATTGATGTTCATCGTGCTCCCTTTCTGCCGACATGTCGCGTCGAGGTTATCTTTCGCGGTGGGTCGCGGTTGAGCAAATTATGGTCACGTGCACAGAGCTTGTCGCTCCCGCCTTGAGTCGATTCGATCAAAAATTATCTGACGGGTCAGTTTGTCAGCTTACTCACCAATCTCCCCTCCCACAGACACCCTACTACCCCCCAAACGACGGCCATGGAGTTCGTCCAAACCGCCCCGATACACAGAGTCCTCTGCGCTGATTGCGGCACACCAATCGTACCAAACGGCGCAAATCTTTGCGTCGCTTGCCTTCGGAATACGATCGATATCACAGAAGGAATCCCGAAACAGTCGTCAGTATCCTTCTGCAGAAATTGTGAACGGTTTTTGTCTCCGCCTACGACATGGACGATCGCGAGACCGGAATCGCAGGAGCTGCTTGCAATCTGCTTAAAAAAGCTGAAGGGCTTGAATAAAGTGCGGTTAACGGAAGCGCACTTTATCTGGACAGAGCCGCATTCGAAACGATTACGGGTTTCTATGACCATCCAGAAGGAGGTAAGAGATTATATGCGTCGCTTTATCCCACGATTTCATGTAGTGCTCACCAGGTCTTAACTGCGACGATCCTCGAGCAAATCTTCGAGATCGAGTTCCTCGTCCAGTACGCACAATGTCCAGACTGCACGCGGCTTGCCGCCAAAAACACTTGGAAAGCCCTCGTTCAAGTCCGGCAGAAAGTTCCGCACAAGCGCACCTTCCTGTTCCTCGAACAACTTATCCTCAAACACGGGGCTCAAAAAGATACCATTTCCGTGAAGGAGGTCAGAGATGGCTTGGACTTTTTCTACAGTCAAAAAAGTCATGCCGTGAAGATGACCGAGTTTCTGACCGGGAGTGTACCCGTTCGGTGGGTTTACACCATACTGGTCTTGACCGATGTTAAATTTCATTGTTTCGGGTAGATCGAAAGCTTCGGAACAGTTACTATCCGCCGACACTCATTCCAACACTGCCAACTTCAAGTATACCTTCTCCGTCGAGATCGCCCCCATCTGTAAGGACGACCTCGTATGTATCCCTCCAAAACAAGCCCGTTCATTAGGCAACATCAGTCCTCTGACTGTCTGCACTCGAGTGGGAAACTCAATCCACCTCCTCGACCCGCAAACCCTCCAGTTCTGTGATGTCACCACTCCGGTTTACTGGAGGACACCATTCTTCTCTCTGGCTTCAGTGACGGATCTCGTTGAATTCACTGTCCTTGACATCGAGCCCTCTGGTCCTGTGAAGGGGAAATGGGTCCTAGCGGATGCCCAGGTTGCACTCTCCGGAGCCTTCAGGTCGTCGGGGAATAGGGGCGACGACGTCGAGATGGACTACGAACTCGCCTCGTCCGCGAACCAAATCTTCCACACTCGCACACACCTCGGTGCTATCCTCCAACCAGGCGACTCGGTAATGGGATACAGCATAACCGGTGCCAACTTCAACTCGGACGATTTTGCTCAGCTCCCTGCCCACCGGATACCTGACATCGTCCTCGTGAAGAAAGCGTATCCAAATAGGAGAAAGAAGAACAAGACGAGGAACTGGCAGTTGCGTAGCATCGCCAAGGAGACGGGCGAGGAAGGCGAGACGAGTGGGGCCCGGGGTATTGTTGGACGGATGGGAGGAAGGGACAGGAAGAAGGTTGATCAGGATTACGAGCTATTCCTGCGTGATCTTGAAGAAGATCTCGAGATGAGAGGGGCGGTAAACCTTTACAAGGCTAAGAAGGACGAGGCTGCCGAGACGGCTGAGATGGCTGCGAGGTTGTCTGGTGGGAAGCAGAGAACCAAGGGTCAACTTGATCCCGACGTGCAGATGACCGACAGTGCTCAGGAGAATGATGAGGAGGAGGAAGCCGATTTCCCAGAGGTCAGGCTGGAGGAGCTTTTGGAGGAATTCGACGAGATGACCCTACAAGATAGCGGGATACAGCCATCTGGCGTATAGGCAGACGGGTTCACCCGTTTTATTGTTTCACTGTGTGTTATCTTAGGGTCTTTTTCTCCTCCCTGTCTTCGGGCAAATGCGTTAATCGTCATTCAAGAGAGATGAAAATTTAGTGACAATGGGTACAGTATATCAAGGAACTAAGGCCCGAAGTGAAAACGTATCTTACATAGAACAAGTCCTAGAAATACATTAGCGTTCGTAGGTCAGTTGAGGACGAGCACAATGTCATCTTCGCTCAAAGTTAAAACTGGACGTTGGGCTCATCCGGTGTTCACTGGTGCTCCCCGAACGAGACCGGGTGAACCTTCGATCCGACGAAGGGGAGGCTGAGGAGGATGCTCGGCGACGCCGCTGCATGCGTGTTGGGTCTACGTTCGGTATACTTGCGGCAACAGCAAACAACGAGAGGACTATAGAGGCGTTGAGTGATGCTGGAATTACAGACGGAGGAGGGACGTACCATCAACGATGGACACAATCCCGGATAATGGCTCCGGGGTATTCCCAGGTTTCGGAGAGCTCTGGTTATCGTCCGTCACGAACAGTCGATGCGCATTGGCTGTGGAAGATGAGCGTTATGGCGAAATAAGAGGGATGGGACTTACTCGCTAATAATTTCTCTATTGTATAGGCTAAGGTATTCGACGGGAGCACGCTGTACACTGAGATTTGGGTGAGTACATGCCTTCTTCCTCCCTCAGCTCCATACCTGGGTACTTGTCGGCACCATCTGTGGCACCATCGGGCTCCTGGGACGAGATTTCAGGCATATAACTCTGTCAAGGAGAATCGATATCATACCTTTATCTTGGCTACAAACTGATGAACGGGCACCGAGAGGATCTGACGGTTCTCGGATGGAACGACAATCTGGATGCAGCGTTAATGTGATGTACAGCAAAGGTTAACACTGAGGCAACCTACCCTCGCGATGTCAGTCACACTGATTGCACTCAATAATCTTCCATCTTCCTCGACGGTAACCGCGAGGCTACTGACGCCTTCGTCGCTCATCAATGACATCGCGTCCAACACAGTAGACGTTGCGGTGACGGCGACCACCGACGAGTAAAGATACAAAGAAGGCAGCGGTAGAGAGCTGAGAGTGTTAGAGAGGTAACGCAGGAACGTCGGGTCTCCCTGAGCTTGCGAGGCAAACCAAGAGAGAGCCCCTCGATCAGTGACGACTCCGAGGAATTCAGTCTGGGAAATCGATGACTTGACAAGCACTGGTCGAGATCAGCCCGCTGTCTGGCCACTGTGAGTTTAAATTTCATACCTCTATGGGCACCTCCAGCAAAGAGTGCGAGTAAATCAATGAGGTCAGCATCATGGGAGAGGACGTGTAACGGGTTCTTGTCGGAGAGATCTGCACTGCGGTCAGGGCAATTGGAAATTAGACCAGTAAGGTTAACCTTACTGCTGACAAGCTGTACAGGGACATGACCTGCAGTAGCGGCCGCGATGATCTTCTCAGCCCTATTTGGATCGGCGGGGTCCTCCCTCTTGGTAGGCTTGCTCCGTGTGGCCGCGAGTACTAGGAACGCATTGACGTCGGCGTGCTTGGAGGGGGGTAAGGAGAGATACCAGAGCTAGATACAGTGAATACACACGTCAAATAGGCCGAGATAGGAGGAATCCTTTGTTTGGATGACCAGACAAGGGGCACCGGATGACAAGAGGGTCTAAGGAGCCGATGTAAATCCAAGAGCGACGGGCATAGCAGCCACAAAGTCGACGCACATCACAAGCAACCTCTACGCTTTCATCTGCATCAATTGTGACGACCGGAAATTCGACAAGATCTGGGGAAATTGTGTCGGAATCGATCCAAATACGAGAGAGATGCTGTGAAACATATGATCCGTACCTTGAGCGGTGACCAGTTTCCAGGCTTTGACCCATTCGTCCGTGTCTGCATTGCTGGCGGCGACGAAAACGAGGGGAGACGCGCTACGGTTCCTGTGGGTGCTGGACACAGATGCTCGCCTGATGTGGGCCATGGCGGTCGATAGGACGGAGGCAATGTGTAAGTGTACTAAGATAGCGCGAGCGCAAGGGTGGTGACCTTGGCCACTTGCCCCCTCAGAGTATTTATACAAGCGATGGCTCGAGGTTCTCGCTCCAAAAGTTAAAATACGTTCGGTAAATTGTACGTGTGTGTTACGTCCTACACGCAGTAGACGGTCACCGGTCGTCTCTTGACGTCCACGATAGTATGAGTATCCCCGCAGATATCCCGCCTTATGAGCTCACCGAACTCGTCCCGGATTTCTTGAAAGTTTACTGTAAACGTATCCTGTCCTCTTCGTGCCATCTATCTGACCCCGGTGTGGATGTACAGGCGAAGCATCTGAATGTCAAATCGTGTGTTCCCAGGCTCTAGGTGTGCTCAGACATCCATCTGTCACTTGGTAAATTTCTGAGGCCCTTAGGTCCCGAGATTTACGTCGGATGTTCCAATGGACAGCTCTTACGTTTTGGTCTCCAAGCTGATTCTCCAGACAAGGTGAGTTTTAGGAAGTGGAGACCGCCCGGGCTCATCGATAGATTCCCAGATAGAAACGCATTCCATCCTTGGCACGCAGCAGCTGCCTACCCCGAAACCCATCGAAGAGATTGTGCTCTTGCCGTGTGTCGCGCGTATCTTGGTCTTGTCAGGTCAGCCTCGTGAAACTAACCGGGTTGCGTCGCCAATTCACGCGCGCCTTCCATCAATCCAGACGGCCAGCTTCACTTTTTCACATTACCCGAGCTCGGTGTCCTCCCCATTCAACCGATACGAAATGTGCAAACCATAACTGTGGACCAGCAGGCACTCGCACGACCCTTCCTGCATGCACCAATTCACACAGTCGAGGCGGCTGACTTCTGTGTTATCAAGAAGACGGGGCTCGGCCTTTTCTCGTTACGAGAAAAACTGGTCTCCCACAAGGTGATCGATATCCAATCCAATCCCAGCCGAGCAGCATGTTCAGTAGATTCAACAGGACATCCCGTTGGTCAATTGTAGGCCCGGCGCGTGTCGAACGGGGCCTATGCTTTGTATCGCCGACAGAGACAATTTCAACCTCCTCGACCTCCGGAGAGGGTCCATGTTGCCCGTGATGCCTCTCTCACACGACGGGGGAGCCCCCGCGAAACCAATAATTACCGCGATAGGTCGCAACGAGTTCCTCATCGTCTCCACTCTGGAGGGCCGCGGACTTGCGGTATTCATTACCGACAGGGGTGATCCCGTTCGCGGAACCTTTGAGTATTCAAACTACCCTGTTGCCGTTTGTGAGTCATTGAACGGGTGAACATTACGTTCTTGAACCTCACGATTTTTCACTCAAGCATACGACGACCCATATATTGTCGCTCTTATGCCCGACCAGAGTCTAGAGATACGTGACATTGAGACACAGTCGATTAAACAAGTTGTGCCTGCCCCAGAACCACCCTCGAATGAGCCACGACGCCGTCTCGCTTGGAACCCACAGAGCCATATGGTCCCTTCCACTCAGCTCACGGATGTCTTGCAACTTGTACCTGTACCGTTGATCAGATAGACAAGTAACGTACATATCAATGTTTTTGATCGCAGTTGGGGCCGAATGGATCGGGCGTCTGTTCTCATGGGTAATGCCAGCCTTCCCTCACTCCAATGTCCTCCTCATCTCGGCGGACGCGGTTCACTCTTTGCTACCACCGACGCTAATATCCAAAATCGGGGCGCTACTAGAACTGAACAAGATCGACCAAGCAGTTGCGTTAGCTGAACAACACCGGAAGAGGGTGAACCGTGATCCAAACGCCATTGACCATGTCGAGGTGCGTCCGAGGCCCAAAAACACGAATGTTTCACCTGTATTTTTACACTTCATAGGCTCAGGAGTTACGCTTCGTATACCAACGAATAGGCTTCGTCTGTCTCCAAAATACCTTGTTTGAAGATGCTGGCAAGCACCTGTTCGCCGGAGGCCTCGACCCCCGAATCCTCATCAGTTACTTCCCCGACCTCCGAGGATCCCTGTTTAAGCCAGGATACACAGTGGAAGCGTTTGCGGGCATCGCGAAATTCCTTCCGACGGCTCAATCTGTCGAAGAAATCAGTGAGTGGTCTTCGTCCGCGAAACATCCACCCCCTTTCCGATTTGACACATTCCTCTTCTTCCTCTCCGCCTGTCCCATACCAAAACGTGCGACACGGCCTACAATTATGCATCTTGCTTTGTGTTCTCCCCGCTACCATGTGCTCCCTGTTCCATGGTTTGCACCGGGACTGATATTTAGTTGTGGGAAACATAGTCAAGAATTACTCTCCCTATATGGTGCCAGATACCGCGACCGCTCCCTCAACCGCAGAACTCCGTGGGATACTCCAATCCGCCGCCTACAACATGCTTGAGAGTTTCCTGACCCAGTATCAAGCGACTCGCCGATCTGAATCCCTCCAACGACCTCCAAGTCCCGAACTCAATGCCGTGAGTATATCTTTGTGTTTGGGTGCACATTCCGGGTTTAAATTTATGAAGTACTGTTGGTGCAGATCGTGGACACGGTGTACGCGAAACTCCTGGCTCGCGGAGAGAATGCTGCGAGACTGCACGCGCTGATTGAAGAATCCAACGATATCATACTTGAAGAGGTGGAATCGGATTTCCTGGCTCAAGGGCAATACAATGCCTTATGCAAACTGTACGAGCGTGCCGGTGCCGTGGAGAAGCAGCTGGACCTGTGGTCTAAGTATGTTATGCGCCTTTCCAAACTTGATTTTGCGCCGAAATAACGTCTGTGGTAACAGAATTGCAGATGGCCAATGGAGTGACGATGGCATCTCGGATCCTCTCACGAACATGTTTGTCCTTCTGGCGAAGCATCGAGATCGACAACTGGTCCAGAAGTGGGCTGTGCGGCTAGCTTCGAAAGATCCAACACGAGTAGTAAAGGTACGGGACCTTCCCTTCACCTCCTACTCCTTCCTGACTCAGTTGCATCACCTCTAGTTGATCACTTCTATGGACGGGGGAAAACGTTCGAAACCAGAGGACAGCATTGGGATGTTTGAACAGCTACGAGCGGTGGACCCCCTAGCGGCCTCTCATTTTTTGGAACACTTAATTCTCCAGAAACGTTCAGATGTGCGTGCGGATGGTGGACCGTAGCAATTTCTGGAATGCTTACCATCTATCTTTTAGGATCGACGACTGCACGTCGAGTTTGCGAACCTGTGTCTCGATCAGCTGTTTAATTACCTCGCTGATGAAGCTATCTCGAAACTCTGGAGGGCGAAAGGTAGATATGTAGTGGACTCTGCTTCTCGCCCTGCTGACTCGAAAACAGTCTCCGGATATCGGAAAAGCACTACCCAAATATCTTTCCTCTCCTATTTTGTTTCGACGACGCCGGACTCGGAACACAAGCGGGCTCGACTGAAAACGATTCTGTTCCTCCAAGCCTCTGCTCTCCTGGACCTCGAGGTCATCCTGTCGAGATTAAAAGAACACTCAGGCGTCTTCTCTTTAGAAATCGCCTTGATAGAGGGAAAGGTGCCGAACATCTCACATTCCCTTCTCCCGTCGTACTCAACAGCGCATCTCGTAGCTCGGGCACCACCTCTCTGCGCTTACGATTCTGGTTGACGACCTACACGATGAACCCTCGGCAGAGGTATACTGCACGCTCGGCGGACAGATCGTTTCCCCCGCTCTGGCCAAAACGATTGGCGAGAGCTGTGACCTCCGAGAGTGGGCTTCCCTTCTCGAACCCCAAACGACGGGGAGAGGGAGGGGGAAGTCCCTGTCGCCGGCTGTGACGGGCATGGGGGTCACTCCGATGAAGGGGGACGAGAAGCTGAAGAAGGAACTGATCACGATACTGCTCAAGGTTTATATGAGCGGCAGGTGCGCGTCCCAACTCATTGCAGGAAGCGACTCTGAGATTCTCTTCCTTCTCGGAACAGCGAGCCATCCATCGACAAGGCTTCCAGGTTGCTAAATACGCAAGCAATGAATCTGGACACATTGGAGGCAAGCGAACGAGAAATAACTTGGAGGGTTTTGCTTATCCCCTTCGGTTTTAGATCCTTCCGATGGTCCCACCGGACTGGCCGTTGAACGCCACGTCAACGTTCTTGTCAAGATCGTTACGGAGGTTGCTACACTCACGACACGAGGGCATGATCATTAAGAATCTCAGTGCGGGAGAGAACCTTGAGGCAAGTCTACTTTCTAATCCGTAGGATAATCCCTGACTAGTGGCTCCCGCGCAGGTCGCAGAAGAGGTGTGGGAGATCCTTCGGGAAGAAGGGGCGATTATCGAGGAAGCTCTGGAAGATGATTGTGACCACATTTCCCCGAAAGAAAAAGCGGATGAAAAGACCATCTCGCCTAGCGACGCCGTCGTTGGTACATCTTTCAACGAAAAATCTGACGCATTGCACGGGCACCGGACGGACGTTGTTGACATTCGCCCCGACGAACATCCCCCAGGTAATGAAGATGGACAAGAGTTATTGTAGAGTTTGGTTCGCCTAAAATATCTACTACAGTATGGTAATAACGTGCCTCTGTCTTTTTGGAACGAGAACACATAGGCAGACACCAATAGTAGTCGAAAGAGAGGTAGGTACAACAGAGGGAGAGTCTAAAACGTCTATGAGGTGCGTTCTAAAGAGGCACCAAGATACCCGATGAATTACAAAAGAGCGTAAAACATGTTCTGAGGAGCGGCGAGGAGAGACACGGAATTAAGCGGTGTGTCCATTAGCGGAACCATTCTGTGTCTTGTCCTGAACCTTCTCTTCAGCCGCTTCCTTTGCTTCCTGGCCACGAGATGAGACGGCCCTGAGGATTTCCTGCACACGACAGGTGGCAGCGTGGAGGAGTGGTTGAACCTTTTGCTGAACAGTATCCTTGATCTTACCGGCCTTCTCGTTGAGGGGAGCGTCGGAGGAGATAATACCGCTGAGATCATGGATGGAAGTCGTCAAACCGTCCGAAACGTCCTTGAGGCTGCTTTGAACCTGAGATGGGAGTTGGTAGGTGCTGGTCTGGATCTTCTTGAGTTCGGCAAGCATGGTGTCACTGAGCTCGTGAACCTTGGCCTGGGCGATTACATAGGAGGACGAAGCGGACTCGATGATCTTGTGGGCGGTAACCGAGGCCCGGTTTCTGGAGATTGATGATATCAGCGCGGTGACAAATAGAGATAAGAGGTTTTTACATACACCAAGGCGTTTTGGCTCTCGATCTGTTTGAATTGTTCGACAGAGTAACGCGCCAGCTGTTCGCGAAGATCACGAGATAGGTCGTAAGCCCGCTGATACTGGAACTTGTTCTCGGCCGTTGGCGTTTGGACGTCATGGTCGCCATTCTTTGTATGCAACCTCTTGACGGCATCCTCGACGATATTGACGATCGGTGTGAATTTCTACATGGATAGGGGCGAAACGAGAGGTCAGCTGCTGGAATGCACATCGGGCCAATTGAAATTGGGACCGTACCTGGTCAATCGCTTGGGCGGCCGAGTATGCGGGAGTACGGACTCGGTCATCCAGGGCCTTGTTGGCAGTGTTGTAAGCGTGCTCTCTACGCTCTCTGACCTCCTTCCTCAATTCCTCGGAGGTGATGGTGAATGGGGTGGGATAGTATGATTGGACGGCATCGAGGCTCTTGTTTGCGAGGCCATCAGCGCGGATCAAGACAGGGGCTAGGCGCACTTGGATCGGCTCGGAGATATGATAAACGGACTTGCCCAAGTTTTGGACGGTAACGTAGGGTACGCTAGTGTAGTGGTTGTTGACCAAAACGGTATGGATGGTCGTCAAAGACTCATTCACGAGTGGGATGTTGGCTACGCGAGAGAAGATGGTGAGGGTGGGCGGCTGCTGGGAGGCATCGGGGGTCGTGGAGGTGGAAGTTTCTGTGGAGGTCATCGTGTGAGAGGAGGTGGTGGTGGTGGTTAAGAGGGAAGAGAGGAAGGAGGGATAAGATTCTGAGTAAGAGGGGGCTGGACTCGCAACCGTTTTATCGGGTTGAACACTAGGGTTCCACGGATTTGCATGTGATTCTACGCGTGGGTTAGGTAATCTGATTCGAGGAAAGGGAAAATCAAGTTTTGATATCCGCGTGGGCTGGAGCAGATAAGTATCATCATCCACAAGCTCACGCTGGTCCCCTCTCGTCCTGGCTCAGGTTTTCAGGGGCCCAAAGAAAAAGCGAAAGGGGGCGAGGTTTGCAGTGTCTGGAGGCGACCGGGGACTCGGGTCGGGTGGAGTGCCAGGAGAAGCCCTAACGTTCGACTCGGCAATTGGAACGTTGAATCGTCAACAAGTCTATCTACACATCGTTTAGTACGCCAGCTAGCAGCGCTCGATCCGACCCCTGACGGGGTTGCCCACGTTGAGATCTCCTTCGTAAATCACCCCCGGTCAGATTCAGACGACTGCCTCCGCGGCCTCTATTGCGGTTTGGAACCGCCCCAAAAGGTCTTCCCTGTCCTCCATCCCCACACTGATCCTAACCAGCCCCTCCTCGACTCCATATTCTGCGGCCCACTGCAACTCGGTGTAATGGGCTATTATCGTGTACGGACATGCGAGCGAGAAGTTTGTCCCCAGGCTGGGTCCCTTGTTGATCGGGAGCGCATCAAAGAACGCTCTGGATGCTGCATCCGAACGGAACGTGAGGGAGAGCAGGCCCCCGAAGCCTCCAGTCGGGGCGCCATCCGGTCCTCTCTTTCGGCATTGCTCGTAGTTCTCCCGGAAGGTCCACTTTGGATAGAACACATGCTTTATCGCACCACCGGCGTGGGAACGGGATCGCAACAAGTCGCACATAACTTCCGTGTTTTCGTCGATAAGTTTGATGCGTCGTTCAAAGTCCCGAGAATTGCGTTCCATGTACAGAGCATCCTCCCCGTAGTACGTGTCTTCGTAAACAGACGAAAGCCGGTCCTTCAAGGCGCGGTAATATCGACCCTGAGGGTTCACGACAAGGCTGTAAAGATTTCCCGAAAGTCAGACAACGCATGCAGATGTAACCGCAGCCGCGTGCTACGAACCTTCCGCCCATCACGTTCGCATCGCCACTGAACACCTTTGTCAAGCTGCTAACCACAATGTCCGCGTAGGGCATCACCTCTACGTTGACAAAGTTCCCAATCGTCTCGTCGACGACTATAAGAAATTCGTACTTGTCCGCCAGGGCGCGTAAACGTCGGAGATTCGGCGAACGTAAAAGTGGGTTACTTGGGAACTCGGTGAACAGGCACATAATTGGTGGGCATCCGGGATTCTTCTTAGATTCTCCTTCAAGTAAGGCCTCTAGCGCATCTATGTCTTCTTCGTGGCCAAACCCGAAAAAATGGCAGCCTGGGCCCCACTTTTCTAGAACCTTGACGGAGTCCACATAAAGCCACCTATCGCAGACATCAGTTCTGACCTCATCCTTAAGTCCCATATCAAAAGAATACAGACCCAAACGCAACACTTTTGGCTGCCGGTCTCACACCAGATATCATCTGATGTGCATTCCAAATAGCGGTCATCCCCGTAGGGTAAAGGTATACATCATCTTCCGTAACGCCCGGACCACGGGTGCTGGGCTGTAGTTCAGAGTCGGCAGATCCGACCGCATCCCAATCCGCCGGTCCATCGCGCAGCAGCACCCCAGCGATCCTACGGCGTAATGCGCGTTTTGCAAAAGTGCCTGCGTCCTGGGAAAGGTTTCGGCCGTAGCGTTCTTCCAGGTATGTCGACTGATCGTCGCTGATGGCGTCATTCGGAGTAGTAGATATCGATTGTCGCTTCCCCTTCACAGAGTAATACCTGTGACCGGGCCTCAGTTTAGCGTAGATGATAGGGGGAGCCGGGATGGCCTCTTCGGGAAGAAGGGATAAACAGTGTTCGGCGTAGCGGCTGGAGATGCCCATCCCCGTATGCTGCCAGAAAGGCCTGGCGTACTGGGTCCCTTCAGCGGGGAACAGGACGATATGTAGCTCTGTGCCGAGTTTCGCTGGAAGGGCGCAACCCTCCCTGCCCTTGTCATCGGGGTGGAGCAGGAACTGGGTGATGCGAACTGGGAATTGGACATTATCTTTCGCAGCCTGTTGGATGATAAAAGCGCGACAATGATTTGCGACGGTCGAGGTGGGGAACAGCAAAGATTCTTCGCCATTGACCCCGAACCTTTGCCCGCATATGTCGGCCAGCTAGAGCGAATGTTGGTCAGGCTCATCGACAAGGGACGATATGGGTACCACTGGGTGAAAGGTGAGGGGGCATGGGTAGAACACATACCTTTTTTATGCTCCTGTGAATGAAAAATCTAGGGTATCCTGTGACCATAGAGTCGACCACCCTTTTCTCGCCTTCCTCGTAACCGACATTATCTTTCCACGTTGGAAGACAGACGGAAATCGCGTGTGGGGTGAACGGTGGAACCGACGAGCCGAGCACCGCAGTGGTTAACAGTTTGGTCGACATTAGTCGTCAACGCGAGGTTGTGACTCGGGGCTGAGAGTGGTACGGGATACATGCTTTGGTCCGGATAAAGCTGCCATTCAGGTGACCGGTCAAATTCTCCGACTTTGCCGACCCGCATCATCCTTCCGAGCACATATCATGGTCCACTTAGACTGGGATCAACTCAGACAGACGAGTCTCAACCCAGGAGGATTTGGGAAAGAACGGGCGACGATATGGTGAGCATGTCTTGCGAGAAACACGTACTCGATGCGCGTGGCTGAAAGCAGCAGGCCGCAAGTTCTCGATGCCTCGACCTCGACGTCATCTACGCATTCCGGGCCTCCACCCAACGGTGACTTGTCGTCACTGTCTCACCGGGATGAACGTCAGATCATGTTAGATACCGACCGAAGTTTCGTTCAGTACCCGTCAGGTGAAGCACCATCCTCCATTCTCACTCCGGTCTTACGCAGCAGGTCAGACGGAACGCTCACACCAGATCTCTCTCGTTTGTAGGAGAGAGCGACGTAGTCAAGGAGGAGATGAAGACAAAGCTCAACGAGCTCATAGTGTCGGTTTTCAGGAAACGACCGACGCTGAACTATTACCAGGTGCAGATCCTCCTATTCTGGGATGGAATTTCTACTAAATGCTAGGGTCCAGGGGTACCACGATATAATCAGTGTATTGTTCTTGACTTTACCACCCGAAATCCAGTTAGTATCTGTGGAGAAGTTGAGTTTGCATCGGCTTCGAGACTCAATGGGCCCTGGTCTGGAACCTCTGATAGGACTCCTTAGGTATGTACGCCGTCTTGAAATCCCATAGAGTTCGAATTAATTTGCTTTGTCCAGACTGCTGAAGAACTTGCTGAGGCTTGTCGATCCTGAATATGCGCAACTTCTTGAGCGGTGGGCAGTCACCTCGTTGTTTGGGCAAGACAAAGCTAAACAGCACGAACAGAAACATCCCGACACCCTACTACGCTCTCTCTAACCTACTGACACTATTCTCCCATGACATGCCGACACTACCTCTCATCCAGCACACCTTTGATTATTTGTTCGTGAGACCTCCGATCGCTTGTGTTTATGTTTCCGCAGCAGTAGGTCCGTTCGTACACTACGTAACCCACGCCTGATTCCTGTGCGCAGATGATCCTGGCACGAAAAGAGGAAGTCACTTGGTTAGAAGCCGTAGGTGAAGAAGGAATGCTTCATTCCATCCTGAGTAATTTGCCAAGCCTCTATGAGGAGGGCCAGGAAGGCGACCCATCACTTCCTGAGCAAGAAGCGGAGCCTGAGCCTGAAGACACGGCGGCAGCTGCGGACAAGAAACCCGAAGTCGACAACATTCCGAATGGTGACGTTGCACTCAAATGCTCAGCGAATGCCAAAGAACCCACCGAGAATGCTTGTTCGTCGACCCCGCTCCCATCAGATGCCAAGGAGGAAGCTGCCAGCCAACCTCTTCCTGCCGAGTCCCTTCCAACCGAGCAGGAATCATCTGGTGATATCGATGTCGCTAGGAACCTTTCCACTCCTTCATCAGATCTATCAACTATTGAATCGGACAACACAGTCATAGACGGAGAGCCACTGTCAGACAAATCCCCCACCTTCACCGAGAACGATGCCACCCTCGTTGACGAGCCGATCACAAAGGCTGAACTCGAAGAAACAAAGCCAACGCCAACATCGACCTCCACCCCACCGTCAGAGCCAGAACCTGAGGACTCTGTTCCATGGCCGGATACCCCTGGTCAACCTCCTAAAGCACGGATGTCCCTTTCTTCTCTCTTGCGCCAAGCCGACGATCTATTCATCCGGTTCCCTCCCTCTCACCCAAAACTTGATCTGGATAAGATAATGGGCCCTAGGAGCACGGTCTTCACCTGGGCGGAATCCCTCTCCTCCACCCCTTTCGATGATGAGCTAGAACAGTATGTCAAGACGCCTCACCTTGTGGTGCTTCCGTATGTCGACCCAGTGGAGGAAGCTATGATAAAAGAGAAGGAGGCAAGGAGGCTGGAGACGGGGAGAGCCGAGAGGGCGAGGAAGTTGAGGAAGAATATCTTCTCCAGAACGAATTTGCAGAAGAGGACCGTGTTTGCCGGAGCTTTCCTCGCTCTGGGAGT
>Ga0307515_10004669_pt1 | contig 28124 bp, 20 predicted proteins | sample 17_EM_MG_FD_194513 | JGI IMG/M metagenome (GOLD analysis project Ga0307515, IMG submission 194513) | Populus trichocarpa ectomycorrhiza microbial communities from riparian zone in the Pacific Northwest, United States - 17_EM | ecosystem: Host-associated > Plants > Roots > Unclassified | place... | reverse complement strand
GTATTGACGCCGGGCACGGAGTAATCCGCCACCGGGGTGTCTCTGACGGCACTGACGGAGCGCGTCCACTCTGACGGAGCCATTCCGCCCGGACGGAAATGTTTTTTGCTGATGATGCACTACAGCTTGCATCCATGTCTTCAGGTATCCTCAACACCCTCTACCTAGTACTCTCCCTTTCTGCCAACCTCTACCAGTGGACCAGATGGCATATGCTACCCAAGAAGTGAATAATGTAAAACAGGATACAGTAAAGCTATTGGTTTGAATTTCAGAATCTTGGTAGCCACTGGATGCTCCAACTTGTAAGTATGTGGTTCACTATATAGCCAAACAATATTGTGTCCACAGCATTTCTTGCCAAGCTTTCATGAGGGTTGAGTTGGTTGACAATGTCTACCACCCAGTCAGAATTTTGTATCTACACGAATATTATACCCAGGAGTTCAGGAATGATTTTTTGTTTCTCAGAGATTGCTTGGCTGTACCTCAATTCAACCAAAAGGTGTTCATAAATATATTGCATTGTGTATTGTGGCAAATCACGATCAATTCTTTGGCATTTCTGCCTTGGATGCTCCACCTCGGTTCAGCTCATCTAAAGAGCCCTGCATTGGACCTCAATGAACATGATGAACTTCATCATTTCTGGTGACTACTTTTTGGTAGCTATCTCCTCAAGCAGCAAGCCCTGAACCTAATCTTCCTGGTAGTAATTTACTAACACCCCAGGATACTATTCCAGACAGGGAGTGATTGATTCAGTCTCACCATTCATTTGGTGTTGGAATGCCATGGATAACTTACTTTCCTCACTAGTCTTTCACACAATTAAGGCCAGTATGTCAGTGTAAATTGGCACTCAATATTTCAAATATCTGTCTGGCATAATCCATGAAGTCAAGTAATGTCTTAAAGAATTATATACGCCAGTTTCTGTGAATCCACCATTGTATGCTGATGGACAAAGTAATTCATCTTTGAAAGTCAATCAACAAAAATTAAATGAAACAATACTTCTTGGACTGCAGTAACCCAGTTCAAAATTCCATCAACATATTTTTCAACGAGATATCAAGTACTGGTGAATATTGTAGTACTCGGAACTTTGAATGTATCAAGCTCCATGACCTTTGTCAGGCATGGACGTTCCCAAAATAATACTTGGTATGCTTTTACATTTCAACCCAGCAGTATTGTCTGTTGGAGAGGGAAAATCCATTTCTCAACTCCACCACCACTCAGCTTGACAGAGGGAAGCCAGTGGGGAGCATATGGGGATACAGGGATAATGGAGATGGAATGAGGGATGGTGGTGTACTGTGATACAGAAGTAACTGAAATGGACTAAGAGATGGGGAATATATATTTGGGAGACCCCAGGGTAGATAGACACCATCTCATCTCATCTAATCATCATAGAATAAAATACACACTTATCTTTCATAGCGTCTGGTCTGGCTCGCTGCTTGTGAGCTGTCGTAGATTCACACAATTGCTCGGTTTCTCGTTACCAGTTACCCTCTTGTATTGTCTCACCCTCATTCTATGCTCCTCCAGCCAGAACTGCTCTTTCTCATGCATTCTCTCTGGATGCCGCGAGAGGTGCAGCGGAGTGCAGATGATGGGCTCACAGCCTTCTAGCTCCATCGTTTCACCACACTCGCCACGAGATTAATAATTCTGCTAATTCTGAATCTCTCGCAAGAGCTGTATTTTGGAGTTACTGGATTAATTGCAGCATTAACTGAGCATGCTTGACAATGTAGTATTAGCTTGCTGTAATCCCAAGTACCCCTTGCACTTCTGTATACTGTAATGAGATTATTTCCCAAAGGCTTCCACTACCTAAACCAAGACGGAGAATGATATGTAGATATGGGATGGTCAGATATGCATATCATAATGAGATTGGATACTGTATGGATATCATGCAGAGGTTGACCCTCGGCCGAAAAATGCAACTGTTCCGGTATGTTCTACAGCTTATGAATCACCTGTTCCATATTTATCAATCCTGTATCCCCCTTTTTGGGGGGTTCTCCAGGCCTTCATGTCAATCTGCCTAGTTTACCATCTGCCTTTCCAGAGTATCAAACTATTTTAAATCCAAAGCCTAATACAACAAAACCCCACCAGCAGGCTTCATATGAATTAAGATGTTTTTGTATAATCGAATACACCTAGTTTTTGTAATCTGAAAGTACCTGGAGATGCAGTAATACCCCTTTACATTCAGGTCTCCATTCTTCAATCACTTCAATAATTGCGAAATATTCCATATTGTAAATGTCATATCTATATTATGCTAGACAATGTATTATCAAATAATAGGCTACATCTTTTAAACACCTGGAATTATCATACTGAAATAAAACTCCAATGCAGACGTGATAGGCAGTGACCATTTCATCGATTTCTTTAAATTCATATTCACAATGTCAAATGACAGAAACTATTGTTAATGCAGCAACCATCTCTTCAAATGAATACAGTTCCTCCAGATCTCTGCTAAATTGTTAATTTTTTCGCATAAGTCTAGCTAATTGTTCTGCCTTGTCTGAATCCCCGAGAATCGATTGTTAAAAATAGTTACGGAATACAAGGAATGGTGTATTTCCACAGAGCGTATTGGGGTATCCATTCACTGTCTTCTTTTCCATAATCCAGTTCCAAACAGTATCCACCTTCTTCTGATCCATTACTATACCATTTGTTGATATAATAAGTTTCTGATAGTGAATTGTATCCATATGTAACGTGTGCTATTTGGACTTCAAGTCCATCGCAGCTTCCCAAAGATGTTTCTTAATCAATTTGATGTGCTCTGCATATTCCGTCTGTGATTCGTTGAATATGAAAGCTCCACCCAGATACATGTAGACACATTCATCAGATACCTCACAAATTGAATTATTGATACACCTTTGTCATTGATCCAGCCAGTTCATCATTCCAAATCACATACCAGTTGGTTTGAACAGACCATAGCTTGTATAGATGGCCAACACCTGTTCATCCCATTCTGTCACCCAAAACAGGTTGAAGGCCTTGTAAGCATCATGTCTCACATATATATGTGATTCTTGTAGGAGGACTAATCAAGCTCTGATCAGGTAAAGAGGGTAATAATGGCTTCAGGTATTGCTATTGATGTCCCTATCACTGATGTTAAACTTTATACCTAAATCAGTGGACTTTGGAAATAGTAATGGTGCTGCAATCAGTGATAATAACTACTGAATACACTCTCTCAACATGGTTTCTTGCAGCCATTTCTTTGGAACCACCAACCCAGTCCTTGAAATTGAGTATACTTGTTCCTTGGTAGAAGTCTCTGTTCTATTGAAATATATATCATGAACATTTTCTATTAGATGTAGAAATTCATAATACTGTTTTCTGATTACATTGTCCAAAAATTGTTTTTTCACAACTTTAGCTACAATGCTCTTAATACTATCCTGGAGTGAGACTGTGAAAATTTTCAATTATTCCTTCTGGACTGTCTTTAGGAAAGAGAATCAATTAAGAATACTAATGCTAACTCACACGTGTCAGGATGATCAAATCTCTGGTTCACAGAATTCCTCAGATGGGTCATAAACTAGGTCAGAGGGTTAATTGATAACTTTCTAACCCTCAACAGGTTTCTCCTCAAAATGGATAGTGTAATGCTATAATCCAAACATGACCATATTTGATGAAACACAAACGGCAGTAGTATGAATGCACAAAAAGGGTATTTCAACAATATTGAATGATGTCTGAGTTTTTGGGTTAATATTTCATGCTACTCATTCACATTTAAGATTATCATTTGTACCTTGGGATGGTTTGTAATATCTCCTGAATAGATAAGTCTTCCATTGATAACTTCAATCTATTCTTTGTTCTTCAACTTATCTAGGGAAAACATATAATAGTCAGTACAATCCTGTTCCATCAATTGAAATGTCGGTTGCTCCACAATCTATTAACACATCTGTCTTTATCAGTTGGTTTTTTAAGGTCAATGTGCTGGTTAAAACTAAATGTCTCTCTTCTAAAGATCATTCCAAAAGATTGCGAAATATTTATGACCAAATATATTCAGTCAACCGAAGTACCATTGTTCAGTGATTTACCTATACTTTGCTCAATATGTCAGCAGTCTCACCTGTCTCTCTGGTCTCCACATCTGCTCCGATAGTCCTAAATATTGAAACTGTTTTCTATCCTTATATCCCAGTACCATGCAGTCAAACCAACTACAGCACAAGTATCTTACATCCTCTAATCTTCATTTCACTCACCTCTACTGATCTTAGTTTTCTCCCTGCTCTTCAATATATTGCAGTGGGTCCATTATATTCCTCATGTGTACCAGCTGCGGCTGTTAAAGGGTCCTTCAATATGGAGAGAGATTTGAGAAAATAAGTGAAACCTGTTGATCTCCCTGTACTGTGGTCTTCTCAATCAGTTGTTATCAAGTCAGATTATTCCATTTTGGACAAAGCTCAGTCAGTGAAAGAAGTTCATTAGGATGATAAGCACATTTGAAAGAATCCTTTATTTCTTCCAACAATGCCATTGTCAGAGGATTTGGAAGAGCCAAGGGATTTAAATACAGTGTGGCTGCAATACCTTGGAACTCGGTGTAATTCTGAGGGAACTTTCAGTTCTTTTGTTTCATCTCCCTATGAAGAATATATATGTTCAGGGTAGAGTTAAGTCCCCAATCTACCCACGACTAATGTAAGGAGTATCCATATGATATACACCTTGCAATTCAACCTACTTGAATTTCAGTTTGCCAACTGTTAGTCTTTCAGCAATTCTAATTCCACTACTCAACAGTTGTGCAGTCTGGATGATCAATGCTTAAGCAATGCTGAGTCTAGAGATAACTTTCAGTAGTTTTGAACAGAGGCATATCTGTCAGATAGTATAGACAACTGTTGACTGGCACAATGTATGAGAATTCTAAAGGTATAGCTTAGCCTGTGTAAGAGATGCATTGTTTATTCGTAACAGCTAAATCTTAAAAATCAAGACATGTATTAACCATTTAATGGGCTACTTAGAGTTTCAGAAAATGTTTTCTGTTATAGCCAGCCTAATCATATTGCAGTTAATATCACCTGTATATGGGTAACGACATACCAAATTCTCATCGCTCGTACCAGATACTACAATGTTAATAACATTCCAACTGTAACCATAATAAATCATTTCTGATGCAAATCACACCAAGTGAAGAGAGACAAGGAGACAAATGATGATGAGGATTGGCCAGAAAAATATTGCAGAGAGTGAATACGTATTATGATAGTGACTAACACTGAAGGCATTGAGGTGCAGAGGGAGAAGAAGCACGAGGATGAGCAGCAGGGTAAGAAGGTAAAGGCTGACTGTGACAAGAAGGAGGAAAATAAAATGTAGGTGAAGGTATTGTCTCTATAGGATATCAGATCTCCTATAGCTCTGACCTAACTCCCCTCTGCTACTTCATGTGTAGAACAACCTGGCAGAGTTAACAGCCCTTGAACTCTATCATAATCTATAGCTCAATATATAGATAATCATAACCCAGAGGTATTGATTCTTCAGCTTTCCTGTAATCCATAGCTTGACAAGTCAACAATTCTTGACTAAAGACATCATTTCTCTAGTTCTTCTATATTCTAGAGCATTATATGTCAAGCATAACTGACACTTGATATCAGGTCTCTGGTACTTTCACATCTCAAGGAATTTTGTACCATTACTAGTTATCATGTACAATTGATATTATACTATTTGTCTCAGCATGCATGTCTATAGAACTTTAATGTACTACATGTTAAATATATTGTGGAATACCATTCTAAAAGCAGCTTTTCTATGAGTTGCGTATTGCATCAGGGTAATTTTCTTGGTGAAGATATTTATAAGGCAAGACAGAATGTCACAGTCTTCTTTTAACTTGTATACTATTTCTCTTGATATTATCTAAACATCCAATTAGGTAATTGTTAGTTCCTCATTATGTATATATTTCGCAAATACTATTTTATAATATAATAGAATAATTAGATAGCGGCCATCACCAGAACTTTTTCTATATAACTATACTTATATATTTACATAAAATATTCCAGTTACTATACTAGATTTAAGTATCAGATAGAATATAAACATCAATATTCCATTTTAGAGTAAACAGTTTAATATTACTACTTATTTAAAAAATATCATGCCAGAATACTTTAAGTACATACTGTACTGTCTCTATGGGGTGGAGCAGTTTACTCAGAGGTACAACTGTTTAGATTTCAATACTCAAAATATAGTATTCTATGTATATAACTAATGGCTCCTTCTATATTAGTGCACAAGCCAGGGATAATATAATGAGTTCCACAGTAAGAAGAATACCATTTAGAAGCCAAAAACTGGAGTCTCTGTGTACCAATAGGGGTTGGTAAAAAACTTGAAATTTATTTTATATGCCCTTAGGATTTTTTCCTTGGTCTTTGATAATCTTAAAAATTTACATGTACATCACATGATATTCTTTACAATAATTCTTAGCCGCCCCGAAATCAAAAGAGAGCGTGAACTGAGACCACGTAGTTGACCAGTTGTTCCGTCTCTCTCTGATCAACCAATGCCACCACCGCTACAACCACCCCCACCACCACCACCACCACCGCCACTACCGCCACTACCACCAGGTGACCACCATTAGCACCCGTACTATCTGTAGTACTTTCATCCTACTCTTGCTGGCTACTACTTCTGCCATAACGGATCCACAGTAGGCAACCTGTAAAAAGCTTGTGGGAATATATTGGAAATGGATGACAGTGAAGCAATGTATCTCTACTTAGCAATACCTCCTACCGTCCTCAGTAGCTGAACGCTAATATCCAATTGCCTTATAGAACTGTCGCATCCGCGGTGGTGGTACCTTGTAACATCACTGAGCAATTGAAGCGTTCGCAACTATCCTCAACCCTTCATGCTTCCAAACGACCACGCCTTGATGACCGAGGTGTCTGCACATCTATCGACACGCCACCCATGACGCCGATATCTAACGATGCTGGAGTGATGATGGCAGCTATAACCGGTAAATCAAAGGAAGTTCCGACACCCCCTCAGATAGACCGGAGGCGAAGTGGACTTGAAGAGGAAAAGAGACGAGGAAAGCGGCTGTTTGGAGCACTGTTAGGAACCATCGGTAAATTCCAACAAGACTCCACAAGCCAGAGAGCAAGGTCAAATGCTGTCAAGCGCAAGGAAGTGGAGGCGAAGCTTCAGGAGAAGCTCAAAGCACAAACTGAGGAGCTAAATGAACGGCAGAAAAAGGAAGATAATGATTTCAATCTACGGCGAAGGGAGGAAACTAGAGAGTTTGAGGAACGAGCGGTATAACTATTGAATTCGACCGTATCATAGCAAAGTCATCGAATACTAATATATTCTGTAGATGCAAATACGTCATTGTAGTCTTTCCGCGCGAGCGAACATGCTTGCAACGTCCACAGCACCCAAATTGGTTTGTTTATCCGAATATCAGTTTGTGAAGAAAACAAATTAACCTTCTCAGTTTTACCTCCCTTGGAAACTTTTACCTATAGAAGAAGACACCATTAGGGGGCAAATAGTCACTGCAGAGGAGACCGTCTGTAGTGCGGAGACCGCTTTCCGGAACCTTGCCAGACGTAACGATAAGCTGGTATCTCCAAGCGGCGGCGACGAACGCGATGATGGTAATGGCACGACTGGTGACTATACCAATCTAGGACATGAAGAAGATACCATGGTTGATTGTCCTCAACACGATGGTATCTCTGAGTCCATTGATAACAGCAATGATGCAGAGCAAAAAAGTCACCAATTATCTACTCCCACAGACTGTAACCATCAACGCCATAGCAGCGTAACAGACGGGAATTGTCGAACAGTCCCCGATATAGTCGATGTGGATGTCGTGGAGGAGGGTGGGGAAGATACAGTGATGTACTAGGTGACAAATTTTGGGTCGGCAGGGTGGTAAAGGCTTTATTCTAACGTTTGAATGACTTCGTTTGAGTGCGTTGTACTGTTGAAATAAGTTCCGTTTCAGTTTGCAATGTCTGAAAAGAGGCAAGAATACCATTAAAAAGTTAGGTAAATAAGTCACGTGCAATATGTGTAATGTAGAAAATCAATGAGCACAGAAGTTTAATTCAATTCACCCATTTATTATGCTTCGTTTACCAAATATCTAGTACACTGTTTTATCTTGCAGAAGCCGTATACAGCGCTCCGACAGGACACGTGGCAATCACTCATACCTTGTCACCACTTTCACGCCAGCTACCTCATGAATGAAATCAAACTTGCAGGGGGAAGCTAACACATAGCGCAGCATCAAATTAGACCGCAAAATAGCATCTTAAAGCATAAATAGTAGCTTGTTTCAACTAATGAAATTTTGACATTTGTTGTACTTGGGATATCCTCATTTTAGTTGTGAAATAAAATATTCCTGACTGTATTGTAGTTAGATATTGACATAGAGTTTACATTCATTACCTATATAAATAAATATATAAAATAATTATATCTTTGCTGCGTATAAGAGTATCAGAAAGGAATCTATATACAAATAACATTTGACATATGGCAACTATATATTACAATATATATTGTATATGAAAATTATATATAATATGGTAAAATTATTCAAATATAATCAAGATAGAACTAGTACATATCTCCAATGAATTCACAAAGATATAATTAGAGCATGTAATAAATGGCAAATATCTATCAAGGGATAACCAATTTTATTGATCCATGTAAATATAATTTTTCTTGTGTAGTAGATATTTCTAGTTTATAGATAATAAATTCATTATTTGCATATTCATCTCCACTAATCTGATGTGTAGTAGCGTAATATTGTTTTGTGAATGGAAAAGTTAAAAAAGGTCTAATTATATAACAACTACTTCTTTAGTTATCTATTATACATCTGTTTTCAATAAATATTCATCGTTTATAATGTATTCAAAATGCTTCGATAGGTACTGATTTGCACAAAAGAACAATATCTGGAAATGTTTTAAAAAAGTAATATCATTGTTATACTATCAATGAAATCAACAAAATTATAAAAATTTGGATATAAGTTCTTTAATATTAAAATTAGATTCAGATAATTCAACTTTTATCTGTTGAAAACATTAAATCATTCAGTACATTTCGGAAATAATTTTATAATTGTATACTATTATCAATAACTTAATAGTTTCTAATTTAATGTAAAATCTTAAAGTATAATATGTTACAATATATATTTGATACTGTTCCACAGGGTATATTCACTAAACTGGATTGATATTGACGTATTTTCTTTTTAATTAATGTTAAATTTAGTTCTCAAAATTCATTGTATTAAAAACATTTTAATAATTATATTGTAACAATCTTATGAAAATAGATTTATATAATAGAATATCTTATTATACAAAATTAGTATATATATCACTTTATTAGTCTGTAATTGTGTTTCTTAAATGAAATTCTTTTCAAATTATTCATCTAGAAATGCACAATATTTGATGTCTTATATGTATTGAGTGGAAATACTATACTTATTGTAGTAGTTGTTTGTAAATAGACACCAATGGTATGTCCTGTAATGAATAATAATATCTATATATTATTTTAATATCATGTTAGATAAGTATTGTTGAATATGTATACTTCAAATTCCCTCCTTCAATAGATCTGATTATTTATATTACATTTATCTACGATATATATTAGTATAGCTTCAATGCTATATCTGACTCTATGGTAGTCAATAAGTATATCTAGAGCATAGAATTTACTATAATCTACATCCTATTTCTTCTAACTTATATTTTGATTGTAACTTGTTAATAATATCTATTAGTGCAATTTCATTACTGCAGTGCTGATAACTGATGGCAATAAGAATTAGTACATTTTTCAGTACTGATAATGATTTGGTCAGTGTATGTATTCAAGTTGAGATGTCTTACTATGATACTTACAGGTGTACCAACGAGGGAAAAGTTCATGAATAGACTAATTTCATGATTGGTAATATGGTCAAAGCAGCTGAGATAGAATAAAACAGGTCTTAACCCAGTAATCTGTCGAATATGGATAGTAGTAGATTTAACAAGAATCACAATAGTATACAGTACTTTGATATAGAATTCTTGAAAGATACAGTAAATGTTATATAATTACTGAGGCACAAGATACTGAAGTTACCTGTATACACTTATCTTAATGACTAAATTCTATATAATGTAAATGGTAATTCAGACTGAAATTTACTTCAAAACCAAATTTATCATGGCTGTAAGAAATTGCTCATTTATATAGCAGAATTGTGTGAAGGAGTATACCATAGACATTAAAAATTATGCTTTGGAAGTAAAACAAATTTTAGCCAGATGTGACTGAAGAAAAAAAAAAGCTTACTGTGCAGTAGTATAGTGTGTATTTTACAAGTAATAGTAGCAGAAGCCTATCAGATATTCAGTAGTCCAGGGAATAGCTGGTAGTATTGCAAAGAGTAGAATGGATGGTTGTTGCAGTTACTATACAGAATCAGTATCAGCAAAATATTTCATTGTTGCAGAAAGCCTTGAGTAGTTTGTAAGAGTTGTCACACTGTATTCATAAATTTGCCAAATTTTGAAGTTCAGCAGAACAATACAGTAGTGTTTGGATATATCTGGAAGTGGTGGTAGCATAACAATCAGATTATAAGAAGACAGGCAACAATGGAGTCAGTTTCTGGAAATCTAGAGGATATTTAGAAGAATCCTAAATTGTAGTGGTGCAGGGTGGGAAAACTAACATAGTGTTTGGGAAGATGGCCAGTGCAACAGAATATAACAGTCACTACTAAGTGTTGAAAACAACCAAAAGTCATAAAGACAGTTTGTATTTCCATGAATGTATATACATATGTGTATCTGTATGCATATACAAATATATGTATGTATAGATGTATGAATGTATGTACATATGTATATATATGCATACATGGATTCATGTTCCAATGCTCTATCTGGACTTGTTGAAGATGGCACCCATGTACTGGGAGGTGTTCATGATCATGATGGTGAAGTAATGGTGAAGATTGATTTGGATGGTATAATTGAGTTAGGATTGAGCAGTATGTTGCAGAGTATGATTGAGTGAACATCTATATGCTAGAGGTGGCCATGATTATATTAACTTCGTGATTTAACCGGAGATTAAACTCAAAAGGTGCTAAATAGTATTCTGAAAATTGTGATCAGGTGAATTCGGCAAGATTACTTTGGGCTAAAATTGTAAAAGTGTAATCATCTACCTATAATGAGTGAATTAAGCTGTCTCGGAGAAACTCATGAAGGCTATATTTGAGTGCATTAGGCGATGTACATTGGAGAGTATTGTTAAGGGAACATAGAGAGGTACTTGGAATCTGTAATTAAATATCATTGAAGATGCACATTCAGGCCTGGATAGAGTAAGTTTAGAAGTGCATTATACAACATGTTCAAGTGAACTTAGAGATGCACTTGGAGGCTATATTCAAGAGAATTTCATCAGGCAAAGGTGAAATTAGATTCCGAAAATGGACCCCATACACAGATCCTTCTCCACATCCTCCACAAATGATCCGAGCGACTTATTTGCAATCTTCCACCATGCTTCAAAGTGTTTAATGATGTGATCGCATCATCACGACATCTCAAAAATGTGTTTAGTCATTTAAGGTGATTTATTGCACTTGTTTCGGTCACGTTGGTCCTCTAGATTGTAAACCTTTCGACAGTTTTTTGAGCTGTTCCATTGTTTTCAAGAATACTGGTAACTATTTAATCCCTTGAGTCATCAATTATACACAAGCTTGCACAACTCCCATTACACAGATTAAGACACCCAAAGTAAATAATCATCGGATTTCTAAATATCACAGGAACGATTACTTTAAGCATAGAGTCGAATAATCTACATGTAGAACAAATTGAAAGCATCCAAGTCAATTGTGTTGCCCAAGTACCACCGCAAGCTATCTGGCTACAGTGTCAGCAGAAGAAGGTTTACAGCTCCTTGGGTCGCGATTGATGGGACAATATAAGTGGTGCTGACGCCGAACAGAGGCTTTCGACAGTAGCTTCCATCATGCAAAGGTTGCATCGGAGGTTGATGCCTTTCGTCAACAATGATCATACTAGCAGCCTGACGTATCAGCCCTGTTGTAAACTTCTGAATCGAGACAAGAAGACCTTTAACTGTCGATTCAGCATCCTTGGCGACGAAAACACATTTCCGCCGTGCGGGAATGCATCCAGCAGCCGACTTCATGTGGCTATCTGGACTCGTCCCCATCCAGAGAAGCACTGTATCATTTCTTGGTGGCTTATGCTTTCTCCACCTTGTGGACCCAGTGCAACGAACCATATGAACTGCTGGCTCATCGCATTGGGAAGATGTCACCGGAATTGCTACCGAGTTGTACCGAATGTATTTTGCATCGTTGAGATGACTGAAAAACTGGTTGCAATCAACGTAGACTGTGAAGTTGGCAAATCTCTTGAAACACCAAGCAATGTGATTCTGTATCTCCCCTTTTGGCATTGCACACCACTCGGCCAAGTCATCAAGGGTCTTGATTTCTGGTCGCGGGTTTTTCATCATTCGGTTGATAGGCACATTGGTCATAGGCAGATCATTGTCGCGCCGTTGTTCTGCAGCGTTTCGATTCAGCTCTCAATACTGAAACACCTCCTTCCGGGCTTTTATTCGCAAAATCTGGAAACCGGCCTCCTGACAATTCCATTGTGTGTACGCTTGTTTAAGATCCTTCATCACTTTTTCTGGGTGTTCAGAGCTTACATTTAAGAGGTTGCCAAGCTGGCGGATATGGTCAGAGAAGTGGTTCAGGAGATGCCTCTTCACAAAGTCGAAATCCAATTCATTGACAGGATGTTGTGCAATTTCTGACTCGATCCGCATTGTATCATCATCCACCTGATGATGCATTGCAGCCGCAGAAAGATTATCCCATGTGGGGTCACTCTCCCATTCCTCCTGTTTGCCCAGAGTAAGGTGCTTTTTGAAGGTTTCCAAGATCTTCTTGGTAGATTTACTGGCGCGGAATCGACTGAAAACAACCTTCTGACGATGAAACTCCTCCAGATTATTCTCCATGTACTCGATCATGGCCTCAGTATGGTACTGGTACAGTGCCATAAGGTGAAAATACACAAAGTTCTTGACACACAACATGGCTGCTGTGAAGGGAATCCTTCGGCTCACAAAAGTGTTTAACAGAGTCGCCACGAAAACTGGAACAATCACACGCATCAGTGCCTTCATCTCATTACCACTCCATTGTGTCACCTGGCTATATGGCTTGTTGAATCAAGCGAAGCCACAATACAGAGGGATCAACGCTTAGAGCTGGTTGAATTTGTCGATCTTGCAATGTTGTTCGAGAAAGGAATTACCCAGTCCATCCAATGCTTAAGCATGCCGCAATAGATGGAATGAAGAATATCGCATCCAAAAATAGTCCTCCGAGAGATGCATTTCATATTCCAGAAGACACCTTCGGAGGTTCCAACCACTCAATCTTCCAGCAATTGTCCTGGTTCCCATCGCTCCATTGCATCTCCCTGAGTCGCGAGTATCATTTTTTGGGAGTATAGCCGATAGTCTCTCACATTCAACGACGATGAATTCCAATCTCCAAATGACAATTTCAGTGCTTTGCGCACAGAGCAAATGGGCTGCTTGATTGAGTGCAAGTGAATGATTTCGAAGTAGTCTGCCGTCCATGCACAGATGACAGGATAACATTGCAACATCCAACCGTTCGCACAAAGCATAACCTTTCCAGTGTTCAAATGCACTTTGAGACGACAAAAAATACGCTCAAAGACCTTCCTTCAAACCTCTAGATTGTGTACTTTGCGCCGCTGCATGGCAGTTATTTTTCCATCTCCTTGGAAGTGATATTTCGGAGGAACAGGGAGATGGGCAACAAGGATGGTTGCAAGATTCAAAGTCGTTGATCTAGTCGTCGAGTCGATGTGTCCAACACTGAAATATACTGGCCATTCCTTCTTGTCACTCGAATGGTTTGAAAGATTGTTCTGGTCTGAACTGCCGAATAGAAGGACAATCATAGCTCCAAGCGGCCACCATAGATACTGAAGTGGTCCAAATCATCATTGCTAAGATGAAATTCAACTAACGTACCTGTTCATTCCACCACCAGTCGCTTGATTTCACCACTCAGTAGATATGTTCCTCAGCATCATTGAATTACTTTGCTGGTGTATACGACATATGTTCCCTGAATGCAGGCTGTGGCACGAGGAACTCAATCCATTCAACAGGATTGTGGTAACAGAAACGTGTGTAATCATTGTTGCAAAGGCTGTGTGGATCGGCCAAACAATTGGAATGCGCTGTGCTAGATTTCCAAAAGTCAATGCCAATTGCGTAGGACATTTTGTTCAACCGTTAGAATCATGTGTGGGATGAAGTGAAGTTGCTGACGGTTGCCATTGTAGGGTTCCCGAAATGTTCATTGATAGCAGCTCTGCTCAAGTTGTGCTCAACACACGAGTGCACTAATCAAAACTCCTCCTGGCGAGAAAATGGTGATGCTGGATCAATTTCATCGTTGAAGGTATCGAAATAGTCGTTACTAACAGGCTTGCTAGCTAGATGGTTGTCCAAGTGTGGAGTACCATAAATACGTGTCCGAACTGGAGGTTGCTCTGGATCGATTCACCCATTCTTGGTGTCGGTTACTGAATTGCTGCAATTATCGTCGGCAGTGTGAAGAAAAGGGTCCCAATGCAGTTCTTGAAGAATGGAAGTGGAATACTATCATTCTCAATCGCAAAACCATCATCTGGCAGTTGTTCGGCTGATACGTGTACTATCTTTTCTTTGTGGTCGCGACAGAGGTGAGTGATTGACGCGCCAATGTAAGAGCACATCTTCGAGCAGTAAAGACACTGTTGACAAAGATCCATGCTTTGTTAGCAAAATGAACTGTTGCAACAACCTTAAGAAGCGTCTCGACGGTCTTCTAGCTACTCATACCATTCCAAGCCGGCTGGTCCTCGGACAGAGCCGCACCTTGATTCACTTTTTCCAATCAGGGGTCCTACCACTCTCATAGGATTGTTCTCATCCTCCTTCACACATTTGCAATGAGTTGAATCGCTCTCTCAATTTCGACATCCCTTGGATCTCGAAAAGCATACACCATCTGCATTCAGCATGTCACTGCAATTGTTTTGCACCCTCACAAGACCCTCCTACGCTCAGTGCCTGATGTATGGTTGTTACTTTTTGTTCAGTTCGTGCATTACATGAACCGTGCATTCTGCTCGGATTCCGACCCAGCGACGTTATCGTGGGGTACAAGAACTGGAGCAAGGACAAACTTGTGAGATATCACTGGAGGGCATGCTTGTAGTTGTCTTTGTGATAAACTTCAGCATTCAGTCGACGAATCAGGGCGCTTAGATGGTCGTAAGTCTATTGTTACCTAGCTGAATTGCAGCCAAGATGATGTCGCCGGATCAAGAAAACCCTCCAAGCCCAGATATATATTTGCCTTGCCTGCCCACCTTACTTATAATCTCCAGACCCTTCAACACACCCTCCTCAGCTCTGCTACCATATCGCATCACCTTTGACAATATAGTCAACACTCCCGACGCTTGTTCAGATGGACAAGCATTTGACATGCACCAGTCAATCATTGACCATGGTTGGGAACCTACAATGTAATGTGATGCCTTCTGGTTGCCGAAAACAGTTGTCACAGATGCCAATACACTCCAGATGCCGGCTCTACAAGTCCGCGTCTGGGCCGAGAACGCCAGTGTTGGAGTCAGCCAATGGGCTGCCAAAACCATAGGGATTTGGCAGGATATGGGTGGTTTGACAACAAAACAGATAGATAATAAAGTGAGGGAGCACATCTGGGAGATTGCCCAGTCCATGAGCTTCATCAACAAGCCCGGCACCTGCCCCGAGCAATGGGATCTCCTAATTGTTTGTTTTGTCACTGGAATCAGTGATCGTGGGTCCAAATGGCCGCTTTTGACATGGTACATGGCAGACAAGACTAACGTTGAGAGTCAGAAACTCAAGGCAGCACTGGACGAGTTCGCGGATGTTGGCCTTTGGCTAAGGAAGAATAGGCTCAAAGAAACCCCGACTAAGGAGAGGAAACTCATGCACATTGGTTTGTATTTCATCGCCGAAATGCTTCTGTTGTTTCTCCTGATGATGTGTAGATACAGAGGAGGATGATGAAGAACCCTCGGGTCACAAGTCTTCACTAAAAGTGGTACGTTGCGACGCCTCATCCAATTTCCTTGTCGAGCCCTTTAGCTTTACCATTCCCTATGTGGATCCCGACATTGCTGGGAAGAGGGTGGGTGAAAATAACAATCAGCTATTCTCATCGCACTGGCCTGGAGATAATGACAAGATACTTCTGATAGTTATATCAATCGTCGATACGACCATGTTGTCAATCGTGAATGCTGTAATTGCCGGTCTGCCAGACCCCAGCTGGACATTCTGAGAGCTTTGGGGCTGCGAGGAGGAGCCAAATGGAGATGGTGGTCCACCCGGTGGTAATGTTACCCCAACCTTCGATAACAATACTGGTGATGGATGGGTAAAGGTGGCGATGAAATTAAGCAAAGCAACGCTTTTTTATGTCGTTTATTGTGGCCAACAAGCAGACGATACAGCTGGTTTGTTGACGCCAATACGTGGCGGCTGCAGCTGCCTTCCTGTGGATGACATCCTCCCACTTCCAGCGGAGGACATGATTGACAATATCGGGGAGGAATCAGATGTTGATGGTGAGACTCGGCACAGAAATCCAAGCAGCTTCGTGATGACAAAAAAGGCTTCCAAAAGTTTGAACGGACTCCTTGACTAAGGATGATCAGCCAGGAGCGATACCTTGAGGTCATTTGAAACTGTGCTCTTGGTCTCTTTGCCGATTATGAGCAAAGCCTTGTGGCTAACCAGGATGAGGCTTGGATATGCAAGCACGATCACATTGTGGATCCTCCCGCTGTGGGCTCTTTTGCCAATAGATAGCGTACACACAGCCTCCCAGCTGCAAATTAGTCATTGTGAGGATGGAGTGCACTGGCTGGACGGTTGTTCAAGAATGTGAGTTGTGAGTGGGTATTTTGCTGGCACTTTGGAGGGTGGATGGATGGGTGATAATTTGGAGTTGTTTGGTGAGGTTTTGGGTCTCTTTTTGGTGTTTTGTTTATTTCATTATTACATCATTCATATTCATGCTTCAAGGGCTGAGTTGAGAGTTCACGATGTTGGGATTAATCATTGAGACATTTCTTTTTGGGAACGGTGTAGTGGCAGCAATAGGCATCAGTAATGACCCTAGTTTCCGTCAGAAACACCTGGGTGTTCCGGACGGCTCCAAATGCTCTGACGGAACATCGTACCCTCTGATGGAGAATTACACGTTACCCGTTGCCGAGGCGACAGGTCGCGTTGCACACATACCTCCTTCACTGTGTGGTGACATATAAGCACCATCAGAACGACACGTGTGTTACACTCTTTGCAGTGGCCGCGGTTATGCTGAAGCCGTTTACACAACCCCTGGCGATGTTTAACGCCTGGCGATGTTTATGTCTTTATCCAGCTGCCGCTTCTTTGGGAATGCTGCTGTTGTGCGTGGAAATCATAGCTACAACTTATCGTTCAACGATTTTCAAAACTTATGCATTCAGTTTGTATTCTCATCTATGTATCTATGTATCTATATAGCTACCTATCTACACCTCCATTACCCATGAATCTCGGCACACCCGCCATCGCTCATTAATGATGTACTTGGAGGCCGTGATCAAGCGAGTTGAGATATGCACTTGGAGGCCAAGATCGAGTGAACTCCGAGATGCACTTGGAGGGCAGTATCAAGTGAACTCAAAGATGCACTTGGAGGCCGTGATCGTGCGAACTTGGAGGCCGTAATCGAGCGAGTTTGGAGATGCACTTGGAGGCTGTGATCGAGCGAGTTTGGAGATGCACTTGGGGGCTGTGATGAAGTGAGACTGGATGAGTACTTGTAGGCAATCCATGGACGGCGCGCCCGGTGCTGAGACTCTATTCATCAGTTAGTTAACTCGCAACCGTGGGAATGTGACAATGTGACTTCACCTTTGAGTGCTCATGCAGAGCTGGCTGATGGCGGTCGATCGTGTAGGGAGGTACGCCGGAAGCTGAAGCTACATTCAGGGGTCAACTCGCAATCATGAGAATGAAGGGAAGATAAACAATCTTGGGTGGATGCTGTACTCGGTGTATGCTGTACTCGGTGTCAACTCATGATCATGTCATGGAGTGATGGAGAGGAATGACTTAACTTTGTGTTCTGCAATGATGGTTGAGTTGTGGCCGAGAAAGAGAGAGATGGGGGATGAAGATGAGAATGATATGGAGGATACGAGCGTAGATGAGAAATCAGGGGTACGACTTGCCTGATTGGGTTGGGAAGACCTCGTATCGGTGTTAGTGCGCGCCGGATCGGGACTCATACCTGCCATATCGGGGATGGTCAATTGACTTGCACACGAAATTCTCTAAGTCCCAGTTTCTCATGATGATTTCCCCTGATCTCTCACTTTCTTGTGCGCAACTCTACCATCACCTAAGAACACGAATTTAAGTCATCTCTCTCTATCTCTCCATGCCATAATCAAGAGTTAACACAGAGTACAGCATACACCAAGTACAGCATCATCCCAAGATCGACAGTCTCCCGCTCCCAGCCAGTTTCTCATCAAATCAGAAGTTAACCAATGAATAGAGTCTCAGCTGCTGGCGTGCCTCCCTCCAAATCGACCGCCTCCAAGGACTCCTCCAATCTCGCTCGATCATAGCCTGCAACTGCATCTCCAAACTCGCTCGGTCACAGCCTCAGAGTGCATCTCCAAACTTGATCGATCATGGCCTCCACGTGAGTCTTCTGAGTTCACTCGATCCAGGCCTCCAAGTGCATCTCTGAGTTCATTCGATCTCCGTCTCCAAGTGCATCCCAAACACGCTGGATCAAGTACATCTTCAAGGATCGACGGTGGTTGTATGGAGATTCAGGGGTAACGGAGGTGGACAGAGTGACGGGGAGTATATATGCGGCAGACCCCGGAGTAGATAAACATCATCTCATTTCCATCTCCTCTTATCATACAATGAAAATTCACACTCTATCTTTCCGAACTTTTGGTCTCACTTGCTCTGTCCGAGATCCATGCAATTGCGTGGATCCTCACGGCCGGGTAGTATCATATCTGCTCACCTTCCTACGCTCCTCGGGATTAATGTAGAAGGAACGCGATGAGAGATTTCCGCGGCGTCACCCATTGCATTGCAATCCCGATCCAAGCCTGTACCCATTGAACCCATTCCGAGGTATGGTCACAGTTGGCCACAACGCCAGAGTGTTTGTTTAAAATAGGAGACCGACAGACCGAGAAGAAACGGTGAAATGGTGATTGGAGGGCGATATGTGACGCGACGCGTGGTCTTCACGCCGGGCGTGGAGTAATCCGCCACCGTGGTGTCTCTGACGGCTCTGCCGGAGCGCGTCCACTCTGACCGAGCCATTCAGCCCGGACAGAAATGTTTTTTGCTGATGGGACTCCGTGTATGGCTATCATGTAATTGGTAGTTTGGTATCGATACACAGCAGAAGTTATCCCCAATGATTACTGAAACCTGATCGGCTTTTAGCTTGCTGCGATCAACATTGTCATACAAGGAAGCCAATAAACAACCCTGCGGCCTGCCATTCCTAGTTCTGAGTTCCCGTCCATCCAAGGAGTTGGAAGTGTGGGTGGCAGGACAAGTCAAGATCCTGGAATCTTTGACAGGATAAAAAGACACAACATGACAATGCTTTTAATCATATCAACAGTTTGTTTCCTTTACACAACGTTTTAATTCATTTACTCTGCCTTCAGTTGCATCGCCTTTAGTCACTCCATTCAAGTTTTTGTACATATCAGTCACCGCATTTGTGAATCATGACAAGAAGGCGCTGAACAGCTCCTCCACCTCCTCTTCCTTCCAGCGCCAGGAGAAGTAGACGATCTATCCACAACCAGGATCTTGATGAAGATCTTTGAACAATACCCAACAATTTCGATGATCGTCAAGATGACAATTCAGAATCCGACGACAAGCCTCTTCGGCGACCATTCAGGAAAGGACTACGCAAGCGGCCATGAGATGATTCCTTCACATCAACACTTGCAAAATGAGTTGCAGCAACTCGATTAATGCCTATGTCGGCGCAACTGCAACATCCTGAGCGTCGGGGGGTTTATATTGTGTTACAACAGCAGGATGAACGTGACGCTGTGCTGCAGGCATCCAAGAAGGTATCCGAATGAGCGTTTGAATGATTGGATCCGCCCAGTAATGTATATATCTACTTGAAGAATGATTCAAACGGAGCAGGCGAGCAATTGATTGCATGTAACCCTGGAAATCTGTGGCGATATGAGCCCTGTGTTGATGACATGACAGGCCTCATAGCATGCACAGATTACAACGCCCGGACAACTCTGTCAGGCGTTCGGGTGATTTTCATGGCACGTGTGAAGCCTATTGCTTTCAATTATGTGATGTTTGTTAATCAGTTTGACCCGAATGTGGTGAGAACCGCCCAGATTCATAGCTGCTGGTATGAGGAAATTGCCAAGATCGATCCAGCCCAGAGAAACCCAGACCCTCCACATGCCTACATTTCAGTGGTAAATGAATCATCTCAATGATTGTTTTCATCGCTGACGTTGTGTATCAGGCTCTCGCAAAGAGTATTTGCTCTTGTGCAGCAATGGTATACTGCTGCAGGACCTCGAAAGACTCTATTTAAGGATTTCGAACACAGTTACCTACAATAATTCGGAAAATCGTAGCCTGGCTATTGGCCAAGGACAGGTTTACATGCCCCACAAATGTTCGTGAGATAAGTTCAAAGTTCCCTTCTTGTTTCATCGTTGTCTTGAAGAACAATTTAGGAGTGGAAGTTTCGATTTGCAGCGACTGAAATCGTGGATCTTATTCACCGGACATACTTCTATGGCGTATGACAAATGGGAATCAAAGACAGATCATTGATTGATAAGATCAACCCAACATTCATTGCCTTCACCACAATGCCCATCTATCATTGACTGTAGGCCTTGAAAACAGGCAAGGTTTCGGTCCGGCCAGAGTTTGGTCCAGGAGGTGGAGCATAACGTAAGTGCGATACAAGAAACAGTAATCACGCAGTTAATAATGCAACCACCGGTGTATTTTGTTGTCTCGACACGGATCTTTGTTCTTCCTGGCCAGAGGATGAACCCAAAAAGCTAGACAACCTCTGCAGCATAAACTGCCCAAGGATCCACTCAACTGGTATGGACCCAGCAATAGCACAACCTCACAATGATCAGGGCAGCTTTGATGAGGACTTCCTTGATTAAGTCCTGGAGGAGCTGATTGAGCAGCCCGACAATTTTTTCAATCATCTCAGCAGCTTTGTTGCCGTTACTGAAGCTAGCATGCGATTCTCACCTGTTCTGCCTATCAGTGAGTCTGTCATCGCCAGCAGCAGCCAGCCTGTCCGCTACAGCAACAGCAGCAGCGACAGCAACGACATCACCAGCATCACCGACATGACCAGCGTTGAGAATATGGGATTGGTCGATGGAAGTACAATTGTAGAGGGTGTGATGTCCCTTGGAGGTTAGGAATGGTGTCAGTGATTGGATTAAGGATTTCCTTTGTGTGCTATTTTATTCTCGGTCTTGTCGATGTATCATAATTGTAGTAAATGTAATAGAACTGATGGTTTACAGAAGTCTGATCTCAAATGTGTGAAATCATAATCTTGATGATGCATAACCCTCCTGCGACGGTTGAACTGCAAGGTACTGATGATCTTCTATCAACTACTTCAATATTGTGAACCACTTCTGCATCGTAACTATCATTGGTCAACTTAAGCCATGAGGGTCTTTAAAAACAACCACTACACGCTTCATCAGACTTAGGAAGAGAGTTCGAGCATCATCGCGAGGACAAATCAAATTGGGCGACGTTGGAGTATGCCGACAGATGATTTGTGATATTGGCAAAGGAAGTGTGAACCATTCGTCAAGCGCTCGTTGTCACATTTCCAAAAGTGGGTACACTGGTCGTAACGCTCGAAAACAGCATCGTGACCACTCAATGATCACTCGGGAACAGAACAGCAATGCCACATCTCACGGGAACCTTGATTTCAATTTTATGAGTGTTTGGGCACAATAAACTAAATAAATTTCGTAAAGGAAATTCAGTTTTTGCTGATGTTGCAGATATACAATAGATGGTATGACTGAGTCAACAGAGAGATTCAATGGGAGACAGCAATTATTTGAACTTGTAAATGCTCTAGGAGAGAATAATTGAGGGAAATTGAAAATATACTCTGCGTATTATAGTTGAGTGACTTCAAGATATACATGGAGGTTGTGGTTGAGTAAATTAACAGAAATATTTTTGAGGGTATACTTCCATAAATCAAGATATACACTTGAAAGAAATGATGGTTTGAATACCAATGTTTAATGAAATTGAATGATTTGGAGAAAGTTAATAACAACTGCTGTGAGATGATAGTTGAAATTCTATTTATATATTAACTTGTAATCATGCAAGTATAATAAGTATGCTTCAGTATAACTTGTTACAGTCAATTTGTAGATATTCAATTTCAGAGTAGCTAATCTTGATATAAAAGATCATATTGATAAGTTAGCTAATAATCATAAGAATTCAATCAGAGTTGACTTGATCATTATACTCCTGAAGGGTTAACTGGAGATAGTTAATCTGTTTGGAAGTATATTGAAGGTGCTGAGACCCCACATAGAAGTTGACTGGTGATTATCACACTAGAAGGAGACAGGCTTTGGGTAGGTGAATGGCAGACTACAGAATCTAGTTCATTTTGGGTGGATACAGCACTAAGTAGTAATTGAAAATTATGGAATTAGAGTGCAGAGGCAAATGACTCATTATTGTATTGTTAGACAATAATTGACTTGTAGGCAAGTAAGAGTGATAGTGAATCAAAATGGAGATGATGTGGTACAATACGAATTGATATAAGTAATAAGAGTTACACTCTACACTGTTAGATTAAGAATTTCGCATGTGAAGAATTCTATATACTATAATATAGATTGTATCTGCTGAACAAGAAATGGTCAATAACTATTCCACCCAGAATTCTCCAGATGTAAGTATGTTTTAATGAGTTTGTAAGGGCATATATCTGTATATGGCCATATATGACAATATATAACAAGATACAGTTGTACACATGGATATGGTAATATAATAGAGTAGTAGGTAGGTAAGATTATCATGGGCTATTTTGGAGAGATTGCAAGTTGTCTATATAAGGTCGCAGTTGCCTGGCCGGGGACACGTCTCGTGCCATTGGCATAAACCTACTTGTCAATGTCATTAAAGATTTTGACAATCTTCTGGTATCTTTATTGCCCATCTTTCTATATTTTATCTTCACTTATTCCATACCCTGCAGGTACAATGTTATGTTAGCCATCTCAAACTCTATATATCCTGATAACAAAATTATAGGTGATACAGCTTCTACCCAAGATTGACTGTCTTCTACTCCCAGCAAGTTTCTCAACTATTATTACTTATTTCTAAGCACACCTATCAGGCTCTTCTCTACACTTCCACTATGTGGAATTGACCAATCAATTGAGTCACAGTTGTTCTCAGAACTTCTTTCTGATTGGCTCCCTCCAGATCCACCACCTCCAGCTTTTTACAATTACAAATACAAAGCCAACTGTAGTTAAATTTCTTCTATTGCAAGCTATACCAGAAATATAGTATTTACTCCCAATGTGTATTGCAAACCATTGATTGTTTCTGCCTTAAGGGTATCCAGATTGGCTATCTCCAAAATTTGTCTCCAGTTTTACTTAAGTACTCCCTTCAAGTACATATGTATGTTCACTAAATTACCATGTAGAAGCATATTTCTAATTTCACTTAGTTATTGCATGCAAGTGTATTTTCAAACTTGCTCAATTACTATCTCCCACTACATTTCTATGCTTGCTCAATCACCACCTCTTAGTGTATATAGCCACTGTCTCCTTGTATTTCTCCAATCCTGTCCAGTTATTGTCTTTGAGGTTACTTCCACACTGAATTAATTATTACCTCCAAGTATATAGTAATATACACATCATTAAAACCTCTAACTTTGAATGATTACTGCTTTACAGTATATTTCCAAACTTACTCAGTTATAGAGTTCCAGTGCATTTCCAAACCTGCTTGGTTTTGAGCTTCATATGTACCTTCAAGTTTTCTTTCTTGCCATCTACATGTTTGCATAATCATGACTTTAAACTGAATTGCGGAACCAACTCAATCATTGCTTCTCAGTGCATCTTCGAATTTGCTGTATTGTAGACATCAAATACATCTACAAACTTGTTTCATCATAGTCTCTGTATATAATGCTTAGTATACAGCATAATGGTGATGAAGTGTATCTCCAAAATCGTTCAATTTGTACCTTCATATATGTTTATACATTTTCTTTATTACTGCTTTGATGTATATTTGTAGTTTCCAGTCCTTACCATCACCTAGTGTACCTCTGATAGCACTGAAGAAATATCTGCTGCCATATTCAACTGTTTCTATATATATAGATAAATATCAATACAGTATATATAGCATGGTATAATACAGCAAAGTATATTGTAATTGTCTATACAAATAACTAAATAAGACAAATATCACAGATATGATATTTAAATGACTCTACAGACTACGGTTTGAGAACTACAGTGCTAAGCTTCCAGTTTGCAGGCAGACCAGTGTATAAGTTTCAATTGCGTCAGGATTTAGCCATCCTATAAGTCGACTTTCATAGCTTTGACAGTATTCTATATCAACCTCTCCATTTGGAAGAGATTTCATAAATCACCTCAGCCTGTTCTTGATTCATGTAATCAACTTTACTTAGCTTAACAGCATGCAGGTAGTACTTCAAATTATCTGGGAATCTCAGAGAGTTATCAGATGGCATTCAGACAATCCTATATATTTCTGATTTATCCACCAGATGCGGTATACTATCCATTTCTTCAAACATCAATGAGAGAAGACATTTTATCATTGGAGAGAACTGTGCCATCCAAGCAGTATGCAATATTCTGAATGATACGGATCTGCAGTTGAAAGCACACTGCTATATGATTAGATTACTGAAACTGATTATTATTAAAGACAGCTTAATTGTAATTCTGATTACCAAATAATTTCCAACAACAGTACTGAGTTCACAGCAATGGTTGCAATATACCCTCCAACTCAATGTGATGACCTTTTAGTAGATGACATTAGTATACTGGAATAGCTTAGAAGATCCGATATCAGAAGATCTATGCTGGTTTCTGAATAGAAGTCTATACCTTTGAGGTACAGTGTGATTTTGAAAATGAGTTGTTGCCACTCAGTCTAAATCCAAAGAACCATATAGCTACCTCTAATCAACAATTCCACTGTCTACAACTCCAATTAGGCTTCTACTGTACAATGTCCTCCCAATAACTTTCACAAGTAAATATTTGTAAACTGCAGCCAAATGAGACAGTCTACCACCACTTTATTTTGTAAGGCAATTCCTGGGGACATATGAAAGGAATATCTATGAAAGAATATATGATACATTCCAAGCCAAATTTTGAAACAGGTATACCATCTGACGCAAAGTCCACGACAACGAATATTGCTGAAATATATCAAAAACTCATTATTAATTGAAACTGTAGAAAGTTTTATGCAATTTGCCTTCAATTAACCTGCATGAAAATGTTGTCTGCCACAGTATACAGAGCCACAAAGCTGCTAACAAGATGGAAAACCAACAACATCAGATTGAAAGCATTGCAGACTGCAGTGAATATTGAGTTGGATGTGGATTTCAAAATATATGCTAATGCAGATAAACTGGAAGTGGAGGCGGTAATAGTGGATGCGAAGTAATACTATTGAAAGTAAATATGGTGGAAGTGATAAAAGTGAAGAGAGATAGGGTGGTATATACAAAGTAGCTACTGCTTAATATATAGTACTATAGAAACCAATGGATAAAGTACAAGCTGTTGTAGAAAGCTGGGCAGAAAGTGATGAAGTTGGTAAAAGCATAAATATCAAGTTGTTTTATACTGAAGGGGATACCAGAAATCTGTGCTGTTTCAGTCCTCCAATGATATGCTCCCATAGCCATCAAAGTGAAGCAGAAGAGAAAATATAAGAGACTGTAGCATGAGAAGTAGTATTGGTATATATCCTATTTAATTGTAGTGACAGTTATAAGATTTTCAGCCTAATACTCTTGCAATATTTGTATGGTGGTATGTTTATATTCATATAACACAACAATATGCAATGGACAATTGGAAGCAGAGTGAAAACCCTGCCAGCAATGACAGTGTAGTTAAATGTTAATATTGGTGGAAATACAACACAGGGTGAGTTTATTGGTTATCCACTAGAACTGTTTAAAGATATTTTCAATATAGACTAATTGGAGGAAGTCTCACAGCCTATTAACTATCAGCAGAATTGACAGTTGTAATGTGGCAGCTGTGATAGTATGAAGTTAGAGTACAAGATCAAGAGCCCACAGAAAGACAAGAGCAGAAATATTTAGGTGCAGATAGTAGCAGTAGAGTCTGTATCATCAGAGAGCTCTATATACCTGCTAGGTAACAATGTGAGAGAAGGTCTATATACAGACAATCAAGCAGAGCTTTTTGATACAGCACTATTTGAAGCAACCACAGATAAATGTATACTAAAAGAAGATAGTGTAGTGTTTTGGTAGAATAAATAGTACAGAAAACAGAAATATAAGAAACAGAAAATTTGTCAGAGGTTAAATGGTGAGTTGGAGAACAGTATTACAATGTTTTCCAAGAACTGGAAGGACTTCTACAAATCCAAGCAGCAGATAGCATTGGTATTAGAAAGACCTTGGGGATAGAACCACTGAACAATAGTCTGTAACAGCAGATAGCCAGAGAATAAAATATCTATACAGGGTAGACAGTGCAGCTACTGGGGAAGTACAGTATCAGATATACCTGGTCACTGGATACCATTCAGACTCTGTTCATTCTGAATGTAGTTGGCATTGTTGTCATGTGTATGGACTATTCTGCTCTCAATGGGTTCATATTTGATTATTAGTTTTGACTACCACGTCTGGATTACCACATCTCGCAGCGGTAATGAACAAAGTGATGCCTTCGGTGTGACTTCCATAGCAGTTCTCATCAACATCATATATATCAGAACTCTATTTACATGATTGCATTCAGGTACCTGAGTACACTATACAATTGGCTACTGATGTTAATTGGGTTAGATAGTATACAAAGTGAGTTCAAAAATCAAATAGCTAACCTTCTATGAAAACATATCAACTGCAAGTACTGCAGTGCATTGTTCAATATCATTATGATCTATTCAAAGGACAATGAGCCACATCACAAAAATATTCTGGCTAAGTTCCCCACAGATTGCCACAATGTATTTTGACTTTATAGTAAGATATACTGATAGTTGGGTAGATTAGAAGTACCCTACCTGTTGTGTAAGGTTAATAGAGATAGAGTCTATAGCATAAAGGAGACAACAACGGCAATCACAGACTGGCTATCTGCAGAATATCTACAGAAGATCACCGATTAGTTCTCAGCAAAATGTAAAACAGATAGGAAGTGTTAACTACACAATTTAACCACTTTGAACAGCCATACTGCATCAGCAAAAAACATTTCCGTCCGGGCGGAATGGCTCCGTCAGAGTGGAAGCGCTCCGTCAGAGCCGTCAGAGACACCCCGGTGGCGGATTACTCCGCGCCCGGCGTCAATACCACGCGTCACGTTGCACATCGCCCTCCGATCGCAGTTTCGCCGTTTCTTCCTCAGACTCTGCAA
>Ga0307515_10004668_pt1 | contig 28126 bp, 29 predicted proteins | sample 17_EM_MG_FD_194513 | JGI IMG/M metagenome (GOLD analysis project Ga0307515, IMG submission 194513) | Populus trichocarpa ectomycorrhiza microbial communities from riparian zone in the Pacific Northwest, United States - 17_EM | ecosystem: Host-associated > Plants > Roots > Unclassified | place... | reverse complement strand
TCCAGGTCACTCCTCTCGCTCCCTCTGAATTCGGTCATCACTTCTGTGAAGCAAGCCTCTTAGTCCTCGTCGTCGCTTGCTCGCTGGCCGACGCGTCGCGTCAATCGTGTTTTCTGCCAAGCCTCTACGAGAACCCACTCTGCTGCGTGGATTCTTGTGCGCGCTCTCCTCCGGCTGTCCAGAAGGTGCTGGGAAGCTCGTTCTGGGGTCAATTCGACGTTAGGAGTCGATTCCCGCTGTCCGTTTTCTGATTGCTCTCGTTATTGTTGACTTATTGTGCCGTTTTCTTTATGCCAAGACTTTTGTCGCGTTCAGAACCATGACACGTCACTGTGGTATGTCGGTTGTTACTTTCAAGTTTTGAACTATTATACTTCGATGGCGTGGTGCCACTTAGGAGCTTGCGTTTTATATCGTATCTGCGATGTAGCGAGTGATACTGTATTATGGAATAACCCAGTTGGCGTCTAACAATCAGTCGATAAATAGTTTCAACCGCATAGAGCAGACGCCCCCTGTCGCTATACAGTCGCCAGGCCATGTCCAGAGAAACTCCGCACAGAAATACCAAGTTATCATTTTTAATCAACCGAAAACTGTAGCAAGTCAACATGGTCTGTATCTTTAACCGATAACAAGAAATATATTTCCCAAAATATAACTTGAATAACCGAACGCAACCTAAGTTGGTACAGATATCACACCAATGGCATCAACCCCTAATCCGCCATGAGCATGCTTTGTCAATTGCACCAATAACCATGAGGACTGCCGAAAATTGATCATCAAACCCTGGGCTCCCATCTGTCCCCTAATTTCAAAAAAACCCAATATGAATGACGCCAAGATAATCAAACACGACCAAATAAGCAAGAAATAACTCTTAAAGATACTAAAATAGTCCTGCGCAACCCACAACGGAATGTACGTAACCGAAAGCCTAGCAAAAACATAAACACAATGCTCAATAACATAACCTAGATGGCATCAATCCCAAACGCGTCTGTTGACATGCCAAAGAATGGCAATAGTAATCAGGAGGATGTACTCCCAAGGGGTCGCAATCGTCTCCTCCAAGCGAACGAGGGTGTTAGCATCTCCCTGCGTGCCAACCGCTCCGGACGACATCTCTACCGCCGTCAACACCTCTTCTAGAGTGGTAGATATTTCCTGGTGGGTTCTATGCTCTCCAGTCGACGCCTCTTGCTCGATTGGTTCTGCAGGACCATTTTTGGCAACGAACGCTGGGTGCTTGGTGGCAGCGGTTGCACTCGGTACAGGTGAGGTAAGAGGCAAAGACTCGGGGGGAGTGGCAGGTTGCGCGGCAGGAGGCTCTTGTCGTGGAGGCGTATTGTCCCTGCGCTTCAGAAAGGCGACAACGGTGAGAGGGTTGTACGCATCTATATTAAAGCACCTAGCTATCGTTCTATCGTCGCTAAATGGGATAGCGTCCCATAGCGGGTAGTCGAATTCGCTGGGTGGGGCCAGACAGCCGTAGATTGCTAGTGGATCTCTGGCGGTACAGAACCGGCGTACAACACGAGAAAGGGCCTCTGCAGAGAGCTTATGAATACGTGCCCAGTGCCATTTGTCCGATGAGTAATCGAAGGGGAAGCCGTAGGGGAAGCTGAAGGGGAAGTTGTAGGGGAAGCTGTCAAGCTCTTTGTGTTCTTCGAGATCTAAAATGCAAACCCTGAAGGGGTACATGCGACGCGGGACGGTAGAGACAACGTGGGCAGAGTTGTCGTCGAGTTTCCGCTTCTTCTGTGGCGCGGCAATGATTGTCGGAGGTGTCTCTCGTTTGTGGGAGGGGGGGTTGCATCTTAGGTGTTCCAGGATACCAACCACCCTTCTTGACATGATATTTGGCCACTCCGTCATCGGTGTAGTCGGCTGGTGGGGTTTCCGCGTGATAGCGGTTCATCTGTCTGCGTGTTGTATCAAAGCAATCGCGAAGAAATGCCATGAATGCGTCCCACCACGCTTTGTACTGTGTTTCGTTCGATCCACGATGCTTCCACATTCCCTGGAACTGCCAAAAATGCCTCGTAGTCACAGGGTCTATGAACAGGATGTCATACATTAAGTCCAATGCCTCAGGATCCTTTACCCCGCCAATCGCGTATATTCTTATAAGAGCTCGTATGTGCTCCGCTATGAGCTGTTTAATGAAGCCATCGAGGTGTAATCTCTCCTTAATACTGTCGGTCTTGGAGGGTATAGATGGCGCTTTCTTGGGTGGCATCGCAACGTTGTACAAGGTGAGAAGGCTGACACGGTATGCGTTAAGGGTTGAGGTTCCAAAGTAATCCGAATCAGTAAAACAGTACTGAGAATGGTACGTAGAGTGGTGGAGGAGGGCCGAGGGCGCGAGAGTACATATACAGCACAGAGGAGGCCTAGGAAAGATGGGGAACGGTGGAAAGATCAAACATGAGTAGGAGTGTCACTAGTCATCAACCACGATCTTCACCGACAAATACCGGCCCCCATCAATAATACTCAGCATACTATAGACCCAGAGTTGTTTGGACAACATCTGGGTCCTTCCTGCCTTTGTTGGGTCAAAGCGTCGAAGTTCAGTTCGTAGATCTACCGCATCACCCCAGTAGTCTCGAACGCTAGGAATAGTAATCTCGAACGCTAGGAATAGTAATTTCAAACGCTAGGAATAGTAATCTCGAACGTTAGGAAGCTTACCCGGGTATGAGTTATACCCTCGATTGGGTTAGCACATCATACTGGCACATACAGAAAGAGGAATTAGAGAAGTTTTGTGAAACTTTTAATATTCGGTTTGTTACGAATAGTGGTAATATGTAACCACAAACTGCTCTCGTATACCAGACTTTCCGGGTTCATTTCGCCGAGCGTGCTTGCGAGCGAGGCGAAAACGTTTGGGCACGAGAGCAACCACAAACCTAATCGGGGGTTATCCGGGTTGTACGGAAACATACGACAGTGACATCAAGTTCCAACACAATGACGAAATGTGGTGCCACGAGTGGGGCGCCGGTATCCTCCAAATCGCGTAGGTCACGGCAGTTCGTGCTGAGCTTCCAACTCACGTCTTAGCACGAGAGATGAGTGATATCACATGATTACTCCCGTGTTTCATGTCATCCACTGAGCCATATAACCAAAATCACGTCGCCTAGCTCGGAGATAAAATAAATCTGGGTTCGCCAGCGGTGCCTCACCTCCCTACCCTCCTCTCTCGGTGATAAAGTTGGTGAAATGTAGCAAATGATAAGCTGTTTAACACCTTCCGCCGGACAATCAAATTTTGACAGTCCCTCCACACTTTGTAGAGGGCCCACCGAAATTGCTGGTGGAAATACTACAAAGCGCCAAATTATAGATCACAGACACGTCACAAGCAAAGAGCACCAATGCCCCTTTTGTTTCGGCCGAGCTCTACGGGTTGTAGTGTTTTTACTTATCTCAGGCCGGATGAAACTAGCCGAGATCAATGCCGCGTCCGATTTCGATCCCGATCCCGATCCCGATCCCGATGCCAACGCCAAAGTCAACACCGACGTCGAACTTGAGCGGAAACTTGATGCCGATCCCGAAACCAAATCCACTGATAAACCTGAAGACGGTGCAGGTGCGGAATGTTAGTTATACCCAGGGATGCCAAATACCGATTGTCATACTGTGTTTATCTATCCTAGTGTACCAGGAAAGAACTCGGCTGGTAGACGGCTTCAATATCATACTAAGTAATCCGGGATTAGTGATTTACTGAGACAAACAAAGGCTCTCCTGGTGTTACCCACCCAAAATAAAAATGTGGGTTTAAGCGCATAAATTTAGAAGGTTACGGGATTCAAGTGGCTTGATTGGCGTGTGAGGGGGGGTGGCACGGTGCTTTTGACTATTACACATTCAGAGCAGAAGCTATTTGGAAATTGAAATTGGTTGTAAAGAGATCGGGAAAGAAGAACATCGCATCTTGAGCACACTGCTTCCCTTCACATCTTTCGTATGCGTTCATCTCAAGACTCATAACCGACGCTGCACTTCCCGACATCTACACCGGCAACTTCATTCTGGGATATAACACCAATACTAATAAATGACCATTTGCCTTCGGGAAAAGACATACGACATTACCACCATTTGCGGCGCCTTTGGAGAGACGTGGTGTCGATCTTCCGTTCTACTATTCTCCCAATAGAGCCAGAAATGGGTGGCAAATCTGATGGCATGTACGAACAACCGAGCCCGCATTTTGCAAGCGATGTATAGCAATGCCATGACGCTGAAATAACATATCCCTCTATAGTCTAAAGGGTGCGTGGTATTCCCGTCCTGTCGAGTTGAACTTTCACGACAATGTATATAATATAGTACGGCGTAGAGTACAGAGTATATAGGGATATCGAGATACGAGATGTTAACCATCAAACATGCCCACCAGGCAAGTTCAAAGGCACTTATCCGTATTCCCGATATGGATAATAGTATTGTTGACTACGGTACAAAATGCCGCCGAAGTCTCAGTGTATCAATGGTGCTCTCTCCCTCTCACATAGTGTTTCTCGATATCCTGATCCGGTTGGCCTTCAAATAGTTTGCCTTCTCATTCTCTTTCTCATCTACCTTTGGTCCCTTCAAATTTCTGCCCTTCTCATCCCCCTTCTCAACCTCCTGTTCAGCCCCCTTTGATCCCTCTTTTTCCCCTTCTCGGCAGATGTCGCCTAAACCTCCGGCTCGTCTGGCACATGCATCGTGACCATATCCTCGTCAGTAGCTACAATCTATGAGTCTCATAGTCGAAATATATTTGGAGACGAACTCAGGGATGTATCAGGAGCTCACTATTTTCCATCAAAATCTCCCTGGCGTTTTCCTTCAACTCTTCTTCCAGCTCGTCCCAGTTCTTGGCCTTAATCCCACAGCGCTTAAAAATGGCCGTCTCTAGTACTCTGCGGTTCCGCCGGTGCGGCGTCTGTCGGATCGCAATGAGAACATTCTCTAGCTTCGCAGTGTGCACGACCTTGTTGCAGTCAATTCTAACGCGCTTCCACTAAGGATTCCACGTCAGCCGTGCAACACTGGTAGGGAGAGGGGGAGGACGAACGACGAACTCCTGGGTCTGAATTCGGAGGGAGTCCAGGACAGAGCTTTGCAGAGGTCGGACGAGTTCGCAAGGATGTTGCGTCTGTAGGGCGGGAGGTTGGGTTTGGCGGTGGTGTGGCGCATGGGGGGTTTGTTTGTTTTAATCATACTGTATTCACTCTAATTAGAGTATGACAGCCCCTTAATCCCCTCCGCCTCCGGGCAGGCCGGCTAGATGGCGGAGCTCCACTCCTGCTACCCGTCATCCCCTTTTGACAAAAGTAAGCATGCATCTAAAACAAAGCGATCGATAAGACACAAAGGAGATGAGATGAAAGGAAAGGAAAGACCCCAGAAGGGGGGCGCATGGGGGGTTGAGGAGGGGGAAGACGATATTTTTGTAGAGGAAGCAGTTAGCGATGTGGATCACAATTGAATCGTGGACGGCGCGGATGACATGGCCAGTTTCCGTGCGGAAGGTGGTGAACTCAGTGTCCAGGGTGCGATAGGATGTCCCGAAGTTTGTTTGTTTTGGTTTGAATCATACTGTATTCACTCTATATTGAGTATGACAGTGCCCGCTTCCCCTCCTCTCCGGCTAGTCAGCTAGGTGGGGGAGAACTTCTCCCGCTACCCTTCATCCCCATGTCCCGAAGCTTGTTGCCGCTTTTGACGGATGCGAGGCGCTTGATGAGGCCAATTTTGTCAGTAGTAGGTTCATTGACTGTGATAAACAACTCCTTATTGTCGTTGAGGCGTGTCTTGACCACGGCGAGCTCTCCTTCTTTTCGTCTTCCACGGTAGTGCGGCATTGAGACATATCATTCTTCTCGCGTTCCAAAACGGCGAGCCTCTTGATGATCGTTCCCCAGAGTTCCTAAGCGGCACGCAGATCAGGCCGGCCCGACCGCAAAACCTACGGCTTGCCTTGGTGCAGGCCAGACCCGGCCTCCATTTGAAAAGCCTACGCCGCAGAAATACTGGCGGCCGGCCTCGATTTTGGAGGCCTACCTTGGCGGCAGCCAGGCCCAGCTTCATGCAGGCCGGCCGGGCCTGGACGCGTAGGAACACTGTCGCTCCCATAGCCCCCCCGAAGGACCGGTACTTCCTTGACAGATGTCGTTTCCTCCCTTCCATCCGCGACTATTGTCCTTGTTCGGCTTCCTGGCGGCGTAGAAGCGGACGTGTTACGACAACACAGCGCACAGTTGGGCCTGTTCACGTCAGTTCGTGTGGGCAACAGCACCCCCGAGATACCGCTCCTCGAGCTCCTTACCTGCGACTACTGGCGAAAGCCGTCGTAGATGGTCACCGCGAGGAGAGGACGAGCTGAAGGCTTCATTATGGTGGTTGTGAGAGTGCGGCCGGTCGCGTGTAGGTGATATGCTAAGTGAAGAGAGAGTGGTGAGGTATTTGTTAAGGGTCTAGACTAGGTACATATGATGTCACTCACTACAGCCCTAATCATTGTTGATTGACTCGATTGATCGTCTCTATCTCGAGGGCCAAAGGCCCGTATATGTACAATCTTCCATATGCATACGCGTATGCTCTGACATGAGACGCATCACCCTGGTCCTGATGCATATCCTCATACAGCCACCATCTTCATACAAGTCTTCATTCTCATACAAGACATCAGACGATGCTGAGACTCGCGATCCAAGTACACATGCAACAATTGCAATTATTTCCGCATTCGAAGCGAATACTACCGCAAACACACCAAGTGCAGTACGAACAGTGTAGAAAACCTCTAGAGCAAATGGAATTAGTAAGTTGAGAGACCCGGAAAAGCTGAAAACTAAAGTGGGAAGTAGATTCGATTCATGGTTGTATTCCCTCCCCATCTCCACCGACACGAAGGCAGACATAGGCCCGTAGAACACATTTCACTAAGTGATGTTGTATGTATTTGGCCATTGGGAGCCAGTTCAACAATCTTCGGCGGTGGGACGGCGGTAATGGAGTGATAGTTCTTCCACAATGCTTTCCCGGAAACCAGAGACCTCTCCAGGCGGTTTCCTGTACCACTTCCTTCCAACCCACCCTGTATACCTGTTAATGTGCTCCTCGATCGAGCACTAACTCTACAGTCTCTTTACACCGTCATTCACAGTAGCCTACAACGCACATCATATATTACACTAGGCACGTCTAGGTCTGCTCCACTTTGCAGTAACTCCACTGTCTCTTATTCCCCGCAATATGTAAGTTGTACTGTACATATGTACAGTGTTTTATTACCCGACAGCCAGCGCTGGAATCAATATAAAGATTCTAAGTAGCGAAGACCGCATCATTAACTGATTCGTACAGGCGGCGGGTGCCGGGGGACGATAGCCCCAGAGGGCACCCATAGATTCCTAGAAATCAGCCCCTCAAGCACCGGAGGTATCGGGGGTGTAAATGACCACAAGCATCAGGTTATACACGGGCTGGAGTTACACCTTTGCACCAGTTCGTATTCCACGTGCGACGAGCCTAAACGACCCGAGGTGCCGTATATACAGTGGTAGTCGAGAACTAATGAACGTAAAACTCCGCAGCATTATGAAAATGGCGATAGTTAGTGATAAAGACTTGGAGGTCCTCAACATCCCGGGTTCCTCACCACCTTTCCGCTACCCCCATGATCGCGCCAAGCTAGAGCGGAATCGGAGAGTATAGTTGCAATAGTGTAGAAATTCAATTGTAGAGAAAGAACATCGTGCAGACTTTTATAAGCCCCAATCCCCATCCTTTCCAACCTGTTATTTGTCCTATCGGTCTGTACGCTCAGTGTGTATAGGTTGTCAAGCAATGGATCGGCATATGGATTGACCGGTTGGCCATCGGGAATATTTGATGTACGGGTTGGAATCTATATTATCCCTGTACAATAGCTGGCCACTCCACTTTCGCCTCCGTCAGTCGCCACCAGCAGAGTGCGCAGGGACAGTCAAAATTTGAGAGTGCAGCACAATATTCCAATGACATATACACAAGTGATAAAACCCGAACACCCAGACAACCCTTCCAAATACATTTGATGATGTATTTCCCAGCTCATCACAACTCACACTTCCCTAGCTGTTCTTCATATTGCACATGAGAAGACTCGAGACGAGACTATTAGCAGCACTCCCTTGTTCTCCTATGCGGAAGTATAGTGAAATATTTAATTTCCTAGTAGAATTATTCCTAGTTATCAGTTATCACTCAGAACACTAGGTATTCTGAGTTTGTCTAGCAACATGCTCGCAAACTCAAAGTCGGCAGACATTTATTTCGTCACAACTAGGAACGAGAGACGTAGGAGGAGCTTGGGCATAAGAAAAACTATCGCACTTGCGGCACAAATGTGATAGAACTTGACGTTTAAACAGCACCAAAAATGAAAGTCCAAAGAGCACTGTCAAAGTAATGTTTCGTCGCGGTAGATCGTTGACCACCTATCGCCAGACAATCAAACTTTGAACGTGTTTATTTGGTATCCTTCCGGGTGGCCATATTAGGCAGTGTAACCCCTCTGGACTGATTTTTGTCGGAGAACCGCCACCAAAAATTTTGGACGACACAACAAGCAAATTGATGTGAAGGACCCGAGGATTGTTATGTATTCAAAGGCTGCTCTCATTGTGGGAGTGTGTCGTAATGTTGCGTGTTGCGTGGCTACTTAATGACAACTTCAATGGGTAGTCATCTCAAGGTAATGACTCATGCGTTATCAATTGATGTGTCTGCCATGACAACTCAATATTTTTGCCACTTACAGCACCTGAACACAACCAAGGCAGGAAGAAGCGCCAAGAAATCTTAGACCTGATAAATTAGCAATGAAACCATTTAATTCTCGATTGTTTCTTCTGTATGCCATAAAAACATTCTTCACCAGAGGGTTATCCCGTAGCTGCAGTCGCAAGTAGACACTAGAGGGAAATGGAGTTACGAGGCTATACTTATGGAGTTAAGGAGGATCGCTCCAATAGTTGCTCACGTGGGGGGTAGTGCCGGGTGTAAATAAAAACGTTAGAAATCGTCTATTCGAAAGGAACAGAACCACTATTCAACTGCGCCTCTGCATACCTAAAGTTTAAGCATAAGTGCACCGCCCTAACAACTTAAAACTACCGCCCACGTGCGTTAGCAGCATTGGCGTAACAACCGGAACCCACCGGAAAGTGTGGGGGTATTGCGCTGGTATATGCAGTACCGCATGTCCTTCATACCCGTCTTGTCGTGGGACTTGTTCCTGTTCCAGCTTCCGAGTCAAGCATCCCCGTACATCGTATAGCCATCGTGCTTAGGCCCTTTGTTTCCCTAGGCTCCATAGTCTCTGTTGCGCGTTGGCATCCCCATATCTCCACTTGATATCCGTTTCCATCCCCACACCCCTCCTCTCCCGGTATCCCTGCAGGCTGGTTAGTGTGCGATATCTCGCTTTTCTGCCGGTGTAGTGATAATCCGCAACTCGGTTACTTGAAAACAAGCAACTGTAGATCAACAAAGAAGCCACAATGGAAGGTTACAGAGGAGATTACAGAGTAGAGAGCTGCGATTTTAAATCCCAACAAAAGATCCAGAAGCCAGTTAGCTGCAATTCGCCCAGTTGGCCAGTTCACTATGGCATCACACATGTCGCCACCTCGCCGCTCGCGCCGGCCAAAAAACAACATGCATGAATGCGGAGTGCCTGGCCAGGCTGGTGATAGAGGTCGTAGAAGCTATACATGCTGGTAGTGGGGCAAACATGGTTGCAACATAGGGATGTCGTGCTCCTGCCCACACGGAGCTTCAATCGGGGACACTGCACACCGTGGCGTCTGTATAGATGCTGCAAGTTCTTTGCCGGATTTCGGTGGGTCATCTTCCGTTTCAGGGTCTTTGCTAGAGCAATTGGGAGGGCTCTTCATGTTCCTCGGGGAATGTAGTCGATCAGTGAGGTGGCCATGTCGGATGAGAAACTGCTGGCTCCACATCTGCCGCACACGCTCGCCACTCACGCTTGCTGCCTGGCCTATCGCGCATACTAAACGGCAACATGCGTAAGTAGAAGCCGTACCCATGGCCTTCAACTATCGGAGGCAGCCTAGCGCTAACTATATGATGTACGAGACTACGCATCGGGATGCACGTTGAATCCAGTATCACGGCACCAACAAACCCCTTCTATTCCTGTGCCGTACTCCATGGCTCGCGATGGTGGGTTCGTATGTGTGCGTATGCTAGCTCGCAGCGCTTAAATCAGGTTCCCCCGTCGGAAGGTGCAATATGACGTGTCAAAGCTGCCGTAGGGTTTTTATTCCCACCGCTTCTTGCCATCTCATCCGCGTGGATGTGTCCCGGTGTTGTCGGAGACCCTATGATTTGCAGTGTCGTGTAAGGCGGGATCGCAACTCAATGCGAGTGCTGCAGTTTTAGCCTGTGGTGACTATTTAAAACTCAGCTACCTATAGAGGGGTACGTATAGTTGCGTTAGCTTCCGTGGCGACTGAAGAACCCTTTAAGAAAGAAGGAACAATGACATGAATGGAGTTACAGAATTCAGTAGATAAAGGCTGGAGACGGGGTATAGACGTGGATGTCGATGTCGATACTAAAGTGTTCGTTGTGATTGAAACGGCGGCTAAGTGTTCGTAGTTGTTGGAGCTGTCAGATAGTAGGTTAACGCATTAGGAGCAGGGTCTACCAGCTGCCCCCCACATCTCACAAATTATCCAACATCCACACATCTTCCATCCGAAGCTAGGCATCCCAATACCCCGCAGGCCTGTTGACTTGCGATATTCCATCATCTTGCAGGAGACGCTAATGTTTCAGCCTGTAGTAACTCGTAGAACAAGCAAGTATAGATTAGCTTTCGAAACAACATGCCAGCAAAAAGCTGCGGCAACAAAGACTATTCCTTCACATTAACCGGAAGCCATGCTAACTCACCCAGTTAGCCAGTGCACTATAACATCACACATGTGCCACCTCGCCGCTTGCACCAGCCAAAAGACAACATAAGTGTATGCGGAGTGCCCAGCATCCCGATGTCAGAGGTGTACATGCCTACGGCAGTACAGGCTTGATTCCAACTTTGGCGAGATTGATATGGTGCCCTCAACCACTCGGAGATTCAATCGGAACAGCTCGCTCAGCGGAAATGCTACATGTTCTTCAAGTAATCTTCCACTCTGTAGTCCACCGTAAACAACAGAACTGTGTCTCTCGCTTTGCGCGTCGGTTATATCTTCTCGGCGCTGACACCACGGATCTACCCGCTATCCTTGGAATCAAGCTCACCACCTTCACCTGCGAAAAAACAATCCGCGTGTAGAGAAGCCGTTCTCATAGCCTTCAACGATCGGAGGTATCCTAGCGCTCACCGTGTGACGACACGTCGCAGTAGTGTACTAGATGCACCACGGAGTTGAAAAACACCCCTCCAACCTCCACCTCACTCCGTAGACTCCCGATGATATGTTCGTGCGTGTGCGTGTGTGTGTATGCGTGCTCGCTGCGATTCTAGCCTGTGGTGACTATGAACCCAGCTATCTGCAACAAATATGGTTGTTAGCGTACGACTACGAGAGATACAATAGAAGAGAGAAAGGAGGAAGAAGGAATGGGGTTACGGAGTCAAACAGCTCGCCATAGGGTGTATGTGTACTTGCAAGGCATGTGCGTGTTCGGACGTGGTTGATGATGGGTAGGTTGGTTGAAGTTGAAGCTGGAGGTTCAAAAAGGGGGAATGCGGCTGATGTGTGGGCTCATCACTAATCTGTGGGAGGGCTTGGCACTCCTTGAAATGAATCCGGCACTTGGTCTTCAACCCCACCATCCGAGAAGCAGTGACAACACAGACGGAGTTCACTCAATACCTATCGATCGTTCCCTCGGCCGCAATGTGCACTTTTACGATGCTTCAAAGCCCGGCGTCGCTTTGGGCGGACTCATCCAGAATGGGTCGGTCACGGAATCGAATTTTCTCGAGATGCTCTGCGTCCTACTCATCACGGAGGCTCCTCTACGCGTTCAAGAAAGAACCTCAGGCCATGTCGTAACGATAACGAACAACCCGCTGCAACCAGGAGAGTATGATTTTTATTGTGATAGTAGGCGCTCACTTGGCGGGAGCTTCAATCGCTAGCTAACTTTGAACAGGTCCTATTGTGGTCAGCAATGAGCCATGGGCGCATCGCCTCATCTCGCGCAATGTGTCAGGCCGAGAAGTTGCCTTTCGTGATGGAATCCGTTCTCGCGATGGGAAATGCGTCATTTCAGGCCTCGTGAATAGTAGAGCTTATCGTGGGAACTGGACGCTTTTTGAAGCGGCACATATATTTCCACTTGAGCAAGAAGGCCTCTGGATTCAGTTCAATTACGGCCGTTGGATTACAGACATGGACGACACTGTTGGTGTCTCAAAGATCAACTCGCTGCAAAATGGGTTTCTCCTTCGAGAGGATATCCACAGTCTATTTGATCAATACCTTATTTCAGTGAATCCGGATGTGAGTATACTGAGTGCATTTATTTCTCATACTAATTCAAAATAGGATAACTACAAGATTGTGGTGTTTGATGACGATATCCTGGGCTTGGATGGTCGGATTCTCGATGCTGTGTGTCGCGATAGTGCAAACCCGCACTGTGTGTCGGACCAACTTCTCAGGTGGCATTTCCGCCAGTCGGTGCTTGCAAATATGAGAGGTGCAGGGGAACCTATCTTCGAGCACGATTTCCCACCAGGAACAGACATGATGGGAGAGATTCGAGAAGGACCGTATGCGCAAGAAAGGTTGGAGATGGAGTTTGCGTCGAGATTGCGAGGGGTTGTCTGAGAAGTTACTTGTTTTGTAAAAATGTAATTTATTATTCATGTATTATACTATGAATTGGGCCCCTGGAGCGTAGCGAAAGAGGGGGCGAAGCCTAAAGTGAACGGAGCGAACGCCACACAGAGCCAGAGGCGTAAGGTATCTTGGGTTCCTGTGATAAACCCACACAGAATGCAAAAAATGCATAAAACATTAAAGCAACAAGAAATTAAACTATTTAAAGAATTTTAAGTTGTTATTTCAGGTAAAATACCTACAACGTCTACCGGCTGAAAAGTTGATTCTGTCCTCGGGTTTGAATTCCCTTGAAGAGCCGCATCGCAGTTGTGCTTCCAACTTTTCAACACCCATTATTACACCACTGTCGATATCTACCAGCCACATCCACTCTGTGGAGATACGTACTCTTCTCCACTATACCGTATTGGTTTACCCCCTGAATATGACCTCTGTAACCCCCTTTCTCGCCCCAGTACTTGCTTGCCTCCTGTGCACGACTGAGGCTAACAATAGTCCTAATCGCAGGTTGCTGGGTTCATATAGTCACCACAGGCTGAACCGCAGTTAGCATACACGTACAGGCCTACCACAGTCGCCTACCGCAGCGAGCCTACTAGCGCGTGATTAGGAGATGAGGGAAGTTTATCGATTTCGCGGAGAGTACTTGATCCAACGCGCTATCCCGACGTGTCGTTCCCTACTCCACGCGGTTTGCTCCAATTGTTCAAGGCCATGGGTCCACTTCTGCACATGCATTTTGTCTGGCAAGTGCGAGCAGCGAGAAGGTGCAAAGAGACGTATACGTGGCTTCAGCACTTACTACCTTACTACGCTGGCGAGCCTCCATACACTTGCATGTTGTCTTTTGGCCAGCGAAAGCGGCGAGGTGGTGACATGTAAGTTGTGCAAGACGTCGCTAGTTGCTATAAAGGGAAGATTATTGTTACTACATTTTGAGGTTTGAGGCTCCCTCGACGACTGTCTGGCAAGTTGGTGCCTATATTTGAGTAACTACAGAGTACAGACTGGGACTGCAGCATTCCCATTTGCCATGTTTACTGATTTGTGGAGATATGCGAATGCCAGACTGGTAGGAGGGTGAGGAACTGAGGAGATGGAGAGGTCACCATGTCACACTCACTCCTGATACCGTTACTCGCAAGACAACTGGCACCCTCCGTCCTGCAGTCCGCCAATCCCTAGAACGACAAATAATGGCCTGGTGCGGGTGAGGTTTTGCCAGGACGGGACGGACTTTTGCCACCCTTAGTATTGTCAATAACGTAACTACAAATCGCCGGGGAATGGATTCATGCCGATGGACGTGCTATGCTCATAATCGTGTGTTTCGCAGTCAGAAAGACGATTCCGGAAGTCACCATCGTCGGGAATCCGATTCATTAGCGACCCAGGGACCTATTGTCCGGGGGCCCTGGACAAAACGTCACCAATTGTTTTACCCAACGAGCATCGACTAGCCATGACAGCCGCCCTTAAGTTCTTTTATCTCGCTCTCCATATCGTGTTCGATCTTGGGCAATAGCATTAATAACACTTTGATTATTAGTGTAGACCACAAAACCGCCTCTGCCATGGTCTCCCCACAGCGCCAATTTCTTCGGTGTAACGTTTTATGTGGGGCTCTGAAATTGTCTATATCACATGTGATAGCGCCGAGAAGGTTAGACGGATTGATCATTTGGTGAACTAGGTTTGACATCTATCAGATCAGAATTCACAGAGTGGACATGGTGTTATGGTTGGATTGATGGAGTCCACCCCCACTTTCCAAAATGACTACCCCTTGTCAACTGCATAAATTCTTGTCCGATAGAAGTGAATGTTAGACGATAATGGTCTACTCGACGAGCTCTAAATGCTCGTGTTCTCAATTTTGTATTTTTTGAGCGGGAGGCACTCCCGGGAGCACGAGTCGAGCGCTGCTGGGGGTCGAGTGTTGCTGGGAGCTAGGTAGAGAATACAAGCTATCACAGCGCCATGCATAAAGTCAAAGTCGAATGTTGTGCGGCATAAAATCCGTAATTGTGATGTTTGTGCGCGGCGCCTTGTAAATTTAATTTTGATGAACATTATATTCCCTATAAGTATATACGCAATAATCTCAAATAGACAAATAAGACCCATAAAACTAAAGTAGCACCTAACGCATAATCTCACTCGCCTTCAAGTCTTAACCCAAGCTTCTCCAGCTCTTCCTTGCCACTAGCATCCTGTTTCAAGGCAATATACTCACGCACAAACTGGACAAGCCTGCGCGCGACTCTACTGGGGTCATCTGATTGTAGCATTTTCCGAAACTCTCGACGCGTCCCTACGATGTGCTGAACTTTTTGCTACCGAAGAATTAGCACCAAGTATGCAATGCGATGCAAAACGCACATTAACTTTGGTCTTTGTAGCAACCGAATCCTCAGGAACATTCAACGCTTCGTATATCTTTTCGAGCTTCTCGCGGTCGCCAACTCCATTCAATCCGTCATCATATACAACCTGTCGAATAAACATCTCATCCATCTGCTTGATCCGAAAAGCCTTTCCTTAATCTTAGTATTCATAAGTTCAGATTCACTTCGATCAGTAACAAACCTTTCCCTGCATGACTTGAGAGTAGATGGCCTCCTTGATGAGTGTTTCCTTGATCTCTTTGCCAGCCTCACAATCCCTGGCGATGATGTGTTCCTCGATTTTGCGTTCCAGCCGAGATTGTCGAGCTGACTTCCGTTGTGCGTGCTCAAGGATGACCTAACCAACCGTAAGCCTGTATTCATCACGTCCCGCACGCGTCGAGGCTTACCTTTTGTTGTACTGGCTGTCGAGGGGCCATGACTAAATCTGTTGTTGGTGAGGTTGGTGAGGTTCGTGAGGTTTGTGTAGTGCAGTGGTCATAGAATCAGACGAGCTGATTTTGAGATGGATGGTGTTTGGTTTGCAAGGATAGGGGTGACGATGGTTAACGGAAGACAAAAGACAACCTCAGCCAATCATCGAGTGTCTCACTCGAGCCTCAAAGTCAACGTGGATCGAGTGATGAATGTGGAGAAAGGACTACTCTAAACCACCCGCTTTCCAAACAAACGGGCAATTGCGAGTAGACTGGGCGGAAAACTGGGCGGAAAACAACTGTACTTTATCTTTTAAGCGAAGTCTAGAGTTAACTGTATACCTCTGGCTGCGCCAATGGCCAACCAGACGAGTGAAGAAAGTGAGTGAACGCTTGGCATTTTCGCGACTCACGGGCAACATTTGAAAGCCGATTCCTCAACACAATACAGGTCAATTTGATTAAGAATGAAATAACAAGTAGTATACATATATAAGAAGCTCTACTATCATGTAGGACCACCATTGTTGTGAAACAGGGTACAGACCCTCTTAGGCATGCCATCTATCCACTGCCAAATACACTCCCACAACAACTCCTCCCACAACCATTGTGTGACAACAATAACTTCCTCACAGTCATGAGGTCATTGTTTAGGGACCTGCATTACTTTTCTGAACTGTGCTTTCTGCATAGACTATACATTGATGATTGTGTTCCAGTCATTTACAATGCAATGAATGGCAGTTTTGCCCACTGCAGTTTTCTGTTGCATTTCACAAAAGGAATGACCTTCAGACTTTAGCTGAATAACCCAAATGGGTTCTTTGTGTGTTGACTCCCTTCTCCTGCCATCACAACTGATAGGCATGACTGTGTGTGGGGTGGGAGCCTGGGAATGCGTCGGGGTTGCGTGATGTGAAACTAGCGCGGGTTCGCTCACTTTCTTCACTCGTCTGCCAACCAAATTCACTACTTGATCGCAGGGCTGGAACTGGAATACCGCTTCCAGCCAGCAAGCAAGAACACATGTACCTACCACAACCTTATATTCATACACTGTCACCACTATTCCCATCGATCTCTTTAATTCCCTTATCCAATACCCCAGCACGGCAGCATACAACACCTGTTCATCCTCTTCATTATTCTGTCGTATTGTTCATCATAATCACTGTGCTCCTCACTTTTCTCATGTCCCTCCATCTCCCGTGGAAATATTACGAGCCTCCACCGCGTCAGCTCTTCCCAAGGAACTGCCTCGCATCTTCCTCCAATTCCATCAGCACCACATCGAATTCCGCCTCAATCTTTATAACTATTGCCTGATAGGGGCCAAAACTCTCCTTATCCTGCTTATGGACAATGATTTGGCAACTTGGGGGCTTGTTCGCGGCTTCTATGAAGGCGTGAGGAAGGTACCGACAAAGATGAGGACATACAGAAAACTTTCGAGGTCGTGGCAAGGGAGGACGTTGTTAACAGATATATCGCGGTAGAGGATGTGGTGGACGGTGTAAAGGTGCTGATGTACTGGGTTTCGGGCAGATTACTAGCTATACCTGTGTACAATCCTACCCACAAGGCTGCCGCAATTGCAGCAGAAAACATAATAATTACACTCTTATTGTATATGTGCCACTCCATTTCATTCATCCACATAAATGCTCGAGCTATGCATGAATTTTTGGATATTCCAAAGCCGAACACCTCTTTACTATTTCTGGATAGGCTAAGCAATAAGTGTGGAAGTGGAGCTTCATGGAATTGTTGTGATTTGTGGAAGGTTTTTGCTGCTTGTGTGTTGAGGACGATCAAGTATCAGGCACGGATATAGAGCATCGACAGCACGCATACTTGGCCACTGACAATAAACAACGAACCATCTTGGCGGCGGAACCCCAATATAACGGTTCTGCCGAGCTTCCTTCAGCGGTAGAGTTTCAACGTAGTCTTTCAATATTTACAGGTTAACAAACAATCGCCAATTAATAAAATAAAATACGGATATACCTACGTCACGGTTCACTAATGTGGCACAGCTCTAATGTCACCCCTAACCTCTAACCTATACCCTTACTTACTGCTGCAATAATATTAAGTTCTTTGGTTAGATTGATATATCCAGCACTAATCACCCTTCTTCGCCACTTCGGCTTCGTCTTCATTCTAAGTCTACCACCACCACGACGCGTCGAAACGGGTTGTGACAATTAGTTGATTCATTAGCGCTAACTACACGAATACCGGCGTATCCCCTTCGGTTGGCATGCTCATCCACGTCCTTCAATACCATAATATCCTTGCGCATTTCTGGTAAATTAATCAATATCTGCACTTATTCGGTAGGCCCATGCAATCGCAATATTCCTCTAGTTCCAGCTGGTTGAAAAAGCTCACTACATTCCAAGGACTTTCCCGGAATTTGGGTGTCAGCAACATGCTGCTGTAGCAAAGCAATACGAGCCATGAGCAGAATCTGCCTACCTCTACCTATGCAATGCAGCATCCAGTTTCCTTGTTATCATTCTGATAATCATCTGATGACATCGCTTGTGCGCATTGGGGCCTTTCCTCGTCTATTTCATTGATAACGCCGACGTCTATTAGCAATACTAGGGCATGCCCAAGCCTTTCCTCATTTGTGTCGGTGTTGGTGTCGCATTCTGGGAGTCCGGAGGCGCTAAAATGTAGCAGTGAATCTGTAAGCTTCACCAACTCATTAAGACTCATGCTAGATGGTTTCCGTGGCTCCACGCAGTGGGTACGTATTGAGGCCAGGATCTTGATGGCAACTACAGTGGACGGATGATCCTCGCCAAACGTCGTCCGAACCCCTTCGACCACTTTATTCTGCAGTTCCTCCGCCTCCTTCCATCGTCTCTGGTCTCGTAATGTCGATACTAGGTTGCCCATTGTGACCAAAGTATCTGGGTGCTCATGGCCAAGTATCTTCTTGAACATCTCTATGACCTGTAAAAACAGCGTTTCGGACTCTCTCCATCGCCTCTGGCTCTGGTATAGCGATGCGAGGTTATTCATAGAGGCCAAAGTATATGGATGCTCCTGGCCGAGTACTCTCTTTCGCGTCTCTATAACCTGCGTAAACAGCATCTCGGCCCGTGCCTCCTTCAATCCACCCTGATTCTGATACAACGATGCGAGGTTATTCATGCTAGTCAAGGTATCTGGGTGCTCTTGACCGAGAACCCTCTTATACGTCTCCATGGCCTGCACAGATAACTCCTCGGCCTGAGGCTCCTTCTCTTTACCTTGGTTCATGTACGTCCTGGCAAGGTTACCCATGGAGGCCAAGGTATCTGGATGCTCTTGGCCAAGTACTCTTGTATTCGTCTGTATAACCTGCACCTCCAACTCTTCGGCCTCCTTCCTACGCCCCAGTACTTTATATGTCGATGCGAGGTCGGCCATGCTGGCCAACGCAACCGGATGATCTTCACCAAGTACCATTTTTTTCGTCTTCATGACCTGCACCTCCAGATGCTCGGCTTCCCGCCATCGACCCTGATCCCAGAATGTCGATGCAAGATAAGTGATGCTGTCCAAAGTATCTGGATGATTTTCGCCAAGTACCCTCTTTCTTGCATCCACGACTTGAATTAACAACTCTTCGGCCTCCTTCAATCGTCCTAGTTTGCGGTATGTCGATGCAAGATTCGAAATACCCATCAAAGTCGTTGGATGCTCATGGCCGAATACCATCTTCAATGTTTTCATGACCACTACAAACAGCTCTTCAGCCTCGTTCCATCGCCCCTGCGCCGAATAAGTACAAGCGAGGTTGTTGATGCTGGCCAAGGTATCCAAATACTCTTCACCAAATATCCTCTTTCTTGTCTCCAAAATCTGAACCTCCAATTCAACGGCCTCCTTCCATCGCCCTTGACTACTGTATATGAAAGCAAGGTTGCCCATACGCAACATAACGGTCGGGTGCTCTTGACCGAGTGCCCTCTTTTCAGTCTCTAAGATCTGAATATGTATCTGTTCGGCCTCCTTCCATCGCCCCTGGTTCCAAAACAGTGCTGCGAGGTTGGCTTTGACTGTTATTGCCAAGCTCTGAAACCCGTGTCTGCTTTCTATATACTTTAAAGCCTTTTCATACAGCACTTGTGCTTCCATCCACTCCCCCTGCTTCTGGTGCAAATCGGCTACATCCAGAATCGAGTAAATGTAATACGGATGACTGTCTCGATCAGTTTTTTCTATTCGATCTCTGATCCGCACTCGCAGCGTCATCGATTTTGCAAATTGTCGTAACTCATTCAGTATGTCCCCAATGACACTGTATAGATCCAATGGTAGAAAATGAAGCTCTCCGAATTCTCGTGCCATGTCATCAGCCTCTCTTTCGTACACCTTCAGTGATTCTGCCATTTTGTCCTGTCCCCAGGTACGGTATTCTTGGATCAAGTCAACTTGAACGAGTTGATTGATTTTACGGATTCTCTTATTATTCATCCGCACTGGCTGCACCGCTTCTTTTTCAACCATCAAATCATGAGATTGTCTGCCGCTTCTTTCTAGCCATATATGACATTGAGTGTCATCTGATTTGACTCCGAATCCAATCCGATAACAAAAAGCAAGTTGAAATGCGATATGAGCAGCATATGGTAGGTTTCGGTTCCGGGAATAGTTTCTTTCAAGGGCATCTTTAATCTGTACCCGCACTCGATAATCGGCTACCACAAACTCTGCCAGGTTGTTGGAAATCTTGGATAGTAGTCAGCGGAGTTTTTAGAGAAGGATGTATGGATAATTACTCGGAAGTCTGTATGCAGTGAGAGTATAGACGCTACCTCCAACTGTGTTGCGGTAAGGGGGTTTAATACAGCTCTAAATGTAGAATTCTTAGCTAATGGCTTGCGTTTGCCATATATTCGGCGGGCGTAAACTCACCTTTCTCGACCCAAGAGATACAATAATCTTCCGAAATCAGACGTCCGTTTTTCAGGGCTAATCGTAACAGTCAAGCTGAAAAACTCTTTCAGACGAATCCTGTGCTCCGCATTGAAGTCCGCGAGTGACACTGATTCCATTAGTGTGTTGGCAAGAACTTCCACTTTATCATCATATTTGAGCTGCTCAAGAGATGTTTGGGGTCCAGTGGATGCATGAAATGACACCAATTCAGTTGGGCGTTCCATACGATCCAACGGAATATATGTGTTCCCAAACAGAACCCAAAGACAGAGTATACCAAAAGAGTACACGTCTGTTTTTTTCGCATCATAGGTTGTAAAACCTCCGAAATGATGCTCCGGGGCATTCCATGGCCTTGATTTTGGTAGAAAAACGCTCCCTGCTTCACCTGCCCCAAGAGTGGAATATCCAAAGTCTGCCACCTTTGCTGTAGTCTTTCCAGTAATATCCTTGTAAACTAGCACGTTTTGTGGCTTGATGTCGCCATGGATCACATCTATTCCATATTAGACCGGCAAAACCGAAAATGCAGAGGAGTGACAAACCATAAGTATGCAAAGCCATAAGAGCACTTCCAATTTCGGCACAGATTTTAAGCCGGTTGTCGATTGACATATTTATGCCTTCACTGGTGTTCATAAACTGCTGTAGATCCCAAGCTGCTTTCTCAAAAACCAGTACAGGGACAGCTCTTTCCGTTCTGGGCTTGATTTCCCAGCAGATCCCCTCGAGGTTGACTATATTTGGGTGACTTTGAAGTGGAGGTTGACTCAAAATCAGTACCTCTGACATCAATGGCAAAAGGTCCATTTCTGACTCTCTGGAGTTCGCATCTTCATCTTCGTGAAGCCGCTTGAATGCAAGAGGCATTTCTTTATTAAATGTAGATTGGCTTATCGTCCCGGTGCTACCCTGGCCGAGATTACTGAGAGCAGGCTGCCATGTAATGGGAAGGACATCCACATTGCATTTCTGGACAATCGAAAGAAATGCGACGAGGTCGCCATGGACGTCACCGTTGTTATGATTCCTCGAGGCAGAGTAGCGAGTAAACATCCCATCGAAATGCGGTGTCAGTGTAGAATTGCGTGTAGAAAACATTGTTATGAACTTGGGGTGAAATCTGTCGAGTGTAGAAGGCTGGCGAAATGTGTTCTCAGGTTTTGTCGTCGCTCGCAAGCTTTGTCGGACGGCTAGATATCGAGCTCAGACGGAATGAGTATACGGAAATTCGTGATCCTATTTATTCAGTCAGCGCCGCCGTATAGATAGACCTCACAAAGACTGCACGCATAGAGAAAGGAAGTTGTGCATACGTAGTACTTAACAATGCCACTCTGTAGGATAACTTCTTTCCAATCGAAGTATTGAAATAAGTAGAGGATGAGGGCGGAGCAACCAAAACGTTTATGGAACTTCATGTTCGCGCAAGGCAGCTTGGTGTGTGCATATGCGTATCAGACTATCACTTCAATATTCAGCCTAATGGATGAACAAATTTGAGGGTGTGGTGCATTGATATATGATTTGATTCGTTGCATAATGCGGAATGGCCGCCAACCGCAATACCTTATGCATATGCACCTCCGAATTCGCCATAGCTACTCAGATATGGAGGTGTTTATCCTGCGGGGATCGGATCGCACACATCTAGCGTTTACTTATGGGTTATAGCCCGAAACCACAATCGCTCAGAACCTCTTATCATGCAGGCAAAATGCTGGCCGATTTGATTGACTAACACGAGACCCTTGAGGTAGATTGATAAGGCACTTTCAACAGCCAAAACCCATTTGCGCAAAGAAAGCATTTTCTCCGAGAAACACATCCCACATGTTAGGTCTGCCATTGTCGCCTGGCTTGGTGGAGCTGTCTGCAACCCAGCAAACAAACTATCACAAATCGCAAATAATGTCAAATTTACTGCCGCAGGCACATGGATGTATAACTGGATTGCAGTATGTGCGGGAATAACGTTTCCATCTGCTATTGGTAAGCGCAAGACGCTGCAGAAACTGAGTGCGGTAGCCATCGATACAGTGAAGACTACGGATCTTGGAGTTGTCTAGGTACCATGCTTTTCAAAATGCCGTATATTGTAGCTGATATCTGTAATATGTCCAGCAAATGGAGTACTAGCAACTATTCGAAATTTTGCTTCGTATGTACTAAAGTTTGCAGATCTTTTATTAGCCCTGGCGTGTCATCCTCGTGGGTATGGTGGCGGCATCCACCTGTAAAATACTCTTCGGTGGTGTAGATCTTCATACTAAATCTGAAGACAGACTCTAGACTAGATATTTTAGAAAAACTCGGTAGAAGTGACAGAGCATCTTAAACATCTCGGCGGAAATCTTAAGCAGTGTCTGCGAGTTGTGTTGAGATATTATGCTGTGCATGATAAGCTTGAGCTAACAAAGAACTTTTGTTCTTTCATCTTATACAGTATCTCTCACCATCAAAAACTATTTCAACGAGATAATCGTAGTCTTATCGATATTTTCTCTGTCTATTATTTAAGCGATAGGGTAGTCGTTCGGAGTTGGCTGCAACGCCGAACTGGATGTTTCCTGTGGATATTCAATGATTGCCGATACCACAGCCGAGGCAGTTGCGTGGGTTCATAGTCGATGATCGGCTCTCCACGAGTCACTACTGAGGGTTTCTGCTGTGCTTGCCAAACTGTGTCGCTGGTTAAGAGGTGGTCGGCCGCAGTTACTTCGTTACAAAATTATGTTCTCACCCACCCTAGTCGCGGCTTTGTTTTTGTTTTAATCATATTGTATTCACTCGATCTAGAGTATGACAGTGCCCTTTTCCGATCCGCTTCCATGAGCGGCACGGATTACTACACTGCCACCAACCCTTTAGCTCGGCAGTCTCGTGGGATGTGTGATTTTTATATGTTACGTCAAAATTTTGTATTCTATGGATGGTACAATGTAAACTCATGGAACGCTTGGATTGGATCTCTACCCGAGTAGGTGAATCGATGCATCTGGGCGTGAGGCGGCTGATTTATGCGACGAGATACTGGACGTACTAGAGAGATACCAAAGTTAAGGAAGTACGGTTTTATCGAAAGCTCGACCTCGACTCCTTTGTGCTTCGTTCCGACTTGCATAAAGCAGGGCTTTGATAGATGGACTGTATGAAGACACGACCCGATCAAGCACAGTCTAGGTGCCCGGTGTACAATGATATCCAGCAGCATGAATTGGCAAGGAACTGAACGGACCAGTCAAAATCCAACATACCCGAGGCCACTCGCCGGTCGTCACAGCCTCCTGGAATCCTAATGCGTCCAAAACAGGACCTGCCACTACATCCCAGAGCCATTTCAAACGCTCCAGTAACAGGTACTTCGTGAAACTGTGAGATGTCAAAGAAATGATTTTCTTGCACATTTCTAAATCGTGTACGCCGGGGAGGTTCAGTACTCTAATATTGTGCTGTTGAATGAGGAATGCATCGCAGCGAAGAAAGTCAAAGTTGATGAGAACGATGGACTGTAGAGGAGAAGTAACCGCCATGAGTTCACTCGCAGTCGGAGGAAGCAGAAACCTCTAAAAGTTCGGCAATTGTCGAATTCTGTCGGTAGTTTTATCCAGCTCTAGGCTTGTCGTATGACGTCGAGAGGAACTTTGTGATGTGGTTTCCATAGAAGCCAGCGGTAGGCTGTTTGATGCATCCAGCTCATCGCATAGTTGTTCAAATTCTTTTGCTACTTGTGGATGCTGCTCACTGAGTTCGGTAAGATCTGTTCTAGTTTCAAATTGGAGGTTGGCTACAACCCCCCCGACCAAGTTCCAAAAGTTGCAAAGCATCAGCTACAGCTTGAAGGGTAACGGCTGCAGCACGAGATGCCAGTCCAGTATACTTCTTTATCATGTGTTGCTGATCCATTCGGCCTAGTGATCGTGAACTGACGTGAGGGAGAAGATTGACCGCAATCTCTCTGATTTCACTGGCGTCTGCCAAATTCTCATCCTCTTCTACAATAGAAGCAACTCTTATTGCTGCATCAATACGATCCTTTGGGGGCGCAGAATGAAATGTAACACACTGTCTGTATAATTGAATGGCACGGTCGCGATCATATAAGTCTTTTGCGTGCTTGTAGCTCAACCATAGCACATTACCTAAGTTGCGCATGCTGCTCGCTCGGCTCGGGTGGTCCAAGGGGAATGCGTCCAGTGCCTGCTTAGCCCATAAGATCGCCCGGTACAGGTCGTCTAGATTTTTTGTGCATTTGAATTTCGAGCTCAGAATGCTTCCCAGGTTGTTCAGGTAGCCAGCTCGATCCGGGTGGTTCGAGGGAGTTGCACCCACAGCCTGCTCGGCAGAAACGATCGACTGTTCCAAATCGTCACGTTTTTTTGTGCGATCGAATCTTCGGGACAGCATGACACTCAGGTTGATATTACGAGGAGCTCGATGAGGGTGGCCCAGTGGCGTAGCAGCTACAGCCTTGTTAACCCACACTATCGCCTGATCTAGGTCTTGTAAGTCTCCTGTGCGCTGGAATCTCGAAAGCAGCCTGTCGGCCAGGCTGTTCATGATGGTTGCTCGATGAGGGTGATCTAGGGGAATTGCGGCTAGTGCCTCCTTAGCCAGCAAGATCGAACGCTTTAGGTCATCTAGGTCTCCTATCCGGTCGAATCTCAATCCCAGTAGGATAGTCAGTTTATGCATACCAATCGCTCGGTTAGGATGACCCGGCGGGAATGCATTCACTGATTTCTCGGCCATTGAGATTGCCTGGTGCAGATCATCTAGGTCTCCTATCCGCTTGAATCTAGAGCTCAGTAGGTTGGCCAAGGTGTACATGCTTGTTTCTCGGTTAGGGTGGTCCTGGGGAGATAAGGCGATGGCTTCATTGGCTAGCATGATTGCCCGCTGCAGGTCGTCGATATCTCCAATCCGCTCGAATCTTGAACCTAGCATCATAGATAGATTGTTCATGCCGCCTGCCGGCTAGGACTGTCCAGGGGGAATGCGTCTATCGCCTTTTCAGTCCATAAAGTCGCCTGTTGCAGATCGTCTAGGCTTCCTGTGCGCTCAAATTTTGACCACAGTTTGCTGGTTAGGTCATCATCTTTGACTTGAGAGGTGCGGTCAGAAATTGTAGTGGGATTTAAACCGAGCGAAGCGCAGATTCTGGTCACCTCTGGAATCCGCTGCATATGCCATTTAATAACCTTGCATTAAGTTGGTGTATCGAATTCTACGTTGCATAGAATGCAAAAAACTACCTTTGCGAAAATAGAATTTGTGGAGTGATAAAATGTGTTTGCCCTGTGGTTCGTTGGTTACAGGCTTGTATACGTTGCTACGTAGCGAGTGGATGGATGCGCCCAACCGGAAATACTGTGCGCCTTTTGTACTCATGAGCAAACCGATCGCGATAACTAGGCCCCAACCACACCTTGCGCCAGAAATAAACGATCTGGTAAGGCACTTGCAAAGTCGCCGAACAGTTGTGAACGAGCTGGCACAAAACAATGCGATTGGCGGAATGTTTGCTGGGAGAGCCCCACTTTGCTGCCCCACCTTCCAGATCCAGACTCGGCTAAAACGATAGCATGGACTACACGTGAAATGACAAGGCCAAGGGAAGAGTCGTAACTGAGCCTCACTGTTAACCGAAACTCTGACTTCAACTCTCCAACTTCAACTCTCCATGACCACTCGAACACCAATGTCGCCATCTTCCTAACACCCGCCTGCAATAGCAGGTTCTTTCAGATATGCCCTCCAATCAATGACGCCCGAACCCTTCTTCATTTATCCGATTGCATGAACCCTGCGTCACTTCACTGCGCGACAGATCAAAGTGTTCCCCGACTCCACACTCCACGCCCTTCCGGTACGAGAACACCCCCCACAGCACCGACACCACTAACTTCTCCAGGATCTACTACCCTCCATTCACCCGCTAACCTTTGACTCACGCTCAGCTTTCCATGACCTTCGACCCACGCGAACACCTCGACGGTAGTTTCTCCACCATCTTCGTTGGCACGATCTGAAACTGCCGGGCGCTCTTCCGTGTCGATTTCGAAATACCACCGCTATTCCACTTCAGCGGCCCTCTGTCCGCAGCAGATCATATTCCCACTCTCCCTACACAGTGAGATCCCGTTTGCTGGGTATAATTAGACAAGGAATTTCGGTGATGCGCGCGGAGTGGCAGGAGGAACTATGAAGGGTGGAGGGCGTATGAGACGCTGTTGATGTGCCGGATCCAAAGGCTTCAATCCGACTCTTGTTGTTTCCGCTTATCCTTCTGGTGCTTTTAATCCGAGATCCTCTTCGATTCCTGTTCTACAGTGCAACAATCAAGGCTCTTATTCTGCTTAACCACTTGATTTGAGATCCTCTTTGACTCCTTTCGTTCCTGTTCCACAGTGTAACAATCAAGACCCCTATTCCGCTCTTCCTTTTAATCCGAGCTCTACTTCGATTTCTGTTCCACAGCGCAACAATCAAGACCCTTATTCCGCTCATCCTTTTAATCAGAGCTCCCCTTGGATCCCTGTTCCACAACGCAACAATCAAGACTCTTATTCCGCTTACCCTTTTAATGCGAGGTCCTCTTCGATTTCTGTTCCACAGTGCAAAATTCAAGACCTTTATTCCGCTCATCCTTTTAATCCGACCTCCTTTTCGAGTTCTTTCACTTTTGCTCTACAGCGCAACAACCAATACCAATTTGATTACTGTCATTCTTTTATTTCTGACGACAATGAGGGCTAGGATAAAATCGATATCGATACAGTAACTGCGAGCACGTCGAGCAAAATAAAACGGGGTAGCTTCAGCACGCTTGTGCAAGCGTAAAAACACTCAGGAGGAGGAGAAATCAGAGGAATTGCGGAATAATTACTGGGCATTACTGCAGCAATACGGGGGTGTAGTGCGGAGGCATCAGAAGCCGAGTGCCGTCGCCTGCGTGAAATGCTCTATATTTCCAAGTACACTTAGTATTATATTGTTTTCTGTCATTTCTTATCTTTGTAAACTGCAAAGCTGTATAAAGAAAGAACGAAGCAAGTTGTTTGTTATCTTGCTAAGCCAAAAGTTACTTTAGATGCTAGAATGAATTGATTGATTGACTTAACTGATCTCTCGAGGCCGAAAACCCGTATATGTACAAGCTCCCATATGCGTACGCGTATGCACTATCTAACATTAGACGCATCATCCAAATCCTAATACAAGCCATATGCATATCCTCATACAAGCCATCAAACGGAGCTTAGACTCACGATGCAGGTACACATACAACACCAAACAGTAGCGACATGATAAGTGACAGTACGTGATACAGCCGGAGGGGAGGCAGATGGGCTTTGAGGCCGTGGTATTGAAGTGAAAATACCCATAGTGCCCACCATTGTGTAGCGGTAGTAGATGGGGAAGCCACACCTTTGACTTGATGGGTTTTCCTGAGGGTAGT
>Ga0307515_10004667_pt1 | contig 28127 bp, 12 predicted proteins | sample 17_EM_MG_FD_194513 | JGI IMG/M metagenome (GOLD analysis project Ga0307515, IMG submission 194513) | Populus trichocarpa ectomycorrhiza microbial communities from riparian zone in the Pacific Northwest, United States - 17_EM | ecosystem: Host-associated > Plants > Roots > Unclassified | place... | reverse complement strand
TTCTAATAGATTTTGTCTATTAAAACTATAATCTAAATTACTATCTTTCTCTAAGCAGAGAGAGCATTTTTCTAAAGTAAAAAGGCAAGATTCTAAATAGTTATTATTAAAATAGCCTTTTAATACTCTTCTAAAGCAAGATTTCTCTTCTATATAAGCTATTAGCCTATTATAGTCTAGATTTCTAAATCTAGCTAAACGCCTATTATAAAGCTCTTCTTAAAAATCTTTAATAGGCGCTTTTCCTTTATTATTACTATTATCTTCTTCTAAATCTTCTATTTCTTTAACCTTATAATTATAGGGCCTATAGAAAATAATAGAAGTACTAATAAGTTTAGAATCTCTTCCTATTCTACCTATTTCTTACTCTATAGAAATAAGGCTATACTACTTACCTATATAAATAGAATATTTAATATTAGGATTATCTAACCCTAAGCCAATAGCGCTAGTAGCTACTATTATAGGAGTAGTAGTATTAGAGGCTAAAAAGCGAGCTAATACTTCTTCTCCTTTATCTTTACCGCTATAATAAGCTAGTATATTTAAATATTTACTTACAGTATCTGCGTAGGCTTTACTAGTAGTAAAAATAATAGCCTTTTTATTTTCTAAAGCTATATTAGGCTTAACTTCTACCTCTATATAATTAGATAGCTCTTTAAGCTCTTAACTATTTTTTTCTAACTTCTTTACTATATATTTTATATTATTCCTAGTAGTAGAGCCTTTAATAACTTTATTACTTTTAATATTAAACTTTAGCTCTAATAAATTAAGTAATTCTATAGGTAACGTAGCACTTAAAAATACTAGCTTTACTTTATATTTAACTATACTAGAGATATAGTTTAGTATAGGACGGAAATCTACTTCTAATAATAGAGTATGCGCCTCGTCTAGATATATAGTAATAGAGACTTCTTTAGATATTAAATAGTGTAAAAACTTATCTAAATTAGGGTCTAAAAGATTTTCTATACTTAGAAATAGTAGATTACTACTTAGCTATTTAGTAGAAGTATAAATCTTACTAGGTAAATTAAAACTAGTAGCTCTATTATATAAGTCTTCCTTAAGGCTTATTCTAGGAGTTACTACTATATAAATACTATTAGGGTTTATATAATAAGGTAGAAAAAATAATAAGCTTTTACTAGAACCTGTTCCGTTTATATAAGTAATAAAAGGATCTTTATTACCTATAATAGCTTCTATAGCTTCTTTTTACTCTATAGATTTAAAGCTAGCTTCTAGGTTATTAAATAGTAATTTTAAACTATTTTCTATATTAAAAGTAGAGCTACTATATTTAGTATTAAGGTTTATATTACTATAATCTAATAAGCTTCTAACTCTAGTATTTTCTTTTAAAGTTTTTAAATTAGAATCTATATCTAAATCTATAGAATTAGTAGTAGAACTACTAGAACTACTAATACTATTAGATCTAGATCTAGTTATTCTAGTTCTTTTAGTAAGAGGTTTAGAACTAGATATACTGGATTTTTGCCTAGTGTGTTTAATCCTATTACTATTACTATTTAATAAATTAAGAAAGGTAAAAAATTTAGTATTAAATTCTAAAGATCTTTTTTCTAAACTAATAGTACTATTTCTAAATAGCTTAGATTCTCTACCGTAAATTAAATTACTAGTTTTAGTAGAGTGATTAGCTTAAATATCTTCTATTAGATTTTCGTCCTCATTATTAGAAGAGCTATTATAGTCTAAATTTAACCTATTTTTAATTATATAAGTAATTAAATGCCTATAGGGATTTAAAGTTAGACTATTTAATAGAAAACTATTAGATTCTTTAGATAAAATATTACTAAGCCTAGAGCTAGTAAATCTAGTATTATTCTCCTCTAAAAGAAAACTACTTATTTCTTTTAAGTTTAAATACTCTATAGCTATAAACTTATAAAAAGGTATAACTATAAGCAAGTATAGCTTTAGAATATTACTAAGTCTAGGGCTTAAAAATCTAATATTATTAGAATCTAGTCTAGTAATATTATAAGATTTATAGTACGTAGTATTAATTCTAATCCACCTATTTTTAGGCTCGATTACTATATTTCTAGGCCCACTTTCTAAAGTATTAAGATATTTAATTACTACTACCTTTTCTCCTCTAAGAGGAGAACCACTAGTTAAATAAATAGCTATAGCTAGTAGCTCTAGAAATTTAGTTCTATTATCTAAAAAGGATTTTATAGATTTAGAATTAAATTTAAGACTACTACCCTTATTAGATCTAGTAGTTATAGTATTTATAGACTTTAAATACTTTATACTAAAACTACTATTTCTATCTAAAAGTCTTTTAATTAAAAAGTCTTTATATATAGAGAAGTCTTGCGTTTTAGTAATAAAGTCTATAAAATAGAAGCTGGGAATAGTATTTCTAATATCATCTTCTATAGAATTAGGGTTAATAGATAATAAACTAGGGTCTATTTCTATTAAATCTTTATATAATATAATTTCTAAGCTATCTATAATATAACTAAAGAATTTAGATAACTTAGTTATAGAGAACTTTTTATTATCTATAACTAAGTTATCTAAATCTAGTTCTATAACACGGCTCTCTTTAGTTAAATTACTATTAATTCTCCTAGTATAGGCTCTAATTTGCGTAAGAGCTTCAAAGCAGTTATTAGACCTATTATTAAGAAGTAGCTTATAATTATCATAAAATATATCCTCTAAAATAGTAGGGATATCTTCTATAGCTTCTAAAAAGGCTAAAAACCAAAGCCTAAAACTATATATTAAAAAGCTACATAGCTTTTCTACTTCTACTACCTTTTTAAAATATAAAGTATTAGGGTCTATACTTTTTAAAATTAAAAAGGTAATAGTAGGGCTATTAAAGATTCCTTTAGAATCTAAAGTTTTTTGCGAAGTTTTTTGCGTTAATAATATAGTAATAACCTCTATTAAACTAAATTTTATTTTAGCAGCTATAGATTCCAATTCTATTAAATCTTTATTACTAGAATAAGCTTTAAGGTTTTCTAAAATACTATTTAATCTTTGTAAAAGATCATCTTCTAATATAGGCTGCTTATCTAGATTTTCTAAATCTAACTTATCCTCTTTATATAAAAGGTAAAGTCTAAATATATAGATAATTAAATTAGCTAAAGTACTATAATATTTAGATTTACTAGATTTAGAATCTAAAGCTTTAAATTCTCGCATTTCTTTATATCCCTCGTTTATATTTTCAGTATTTAGCTGCTGTAATAGCCTTTTATTAAACTTAGGGATAATATTTTCCGTGGTATATAGTAAATCTAGAACTCTACTATATAGAATATCTAATAGAGGCTCTAAGTCTTTATTTGGCTTAGCTATATAAGTTAAATATTTAGATATATCTTTATTAGCTAAATATTTATTAAAGTATAAAGATTTAATAAAGCTACTAAGTTCTTTAGGATCTTTATTACTACTAATAGTAAATATTTTAGCTTTAGAATCTAAAGCCTGTTCTTTAGCTTTATAGCTATTAAGTATACTAATTTCTATACCTTTATTACTAGAATCACTAGAGTTAGTAATAGTACTAATAGTTGTAGAACTACTAAGTACTTTAATAGCAAAATAGCGTTTATAATTATCTATAAAAAAGCTTTATATAGGGCAATTTCCCTTATAGTAAGCTTTTAAATCTAATCCTTTATTGGACTTAGAACTTTTAATACCTTTTATAATATTAAGGTGATTTCTAATATATTTAAGACTGGTAGTAGTAAAGCTATTACACTTTAAGCAAATATAGCCTACTTCTTCTCTATTTAAATCCTTAAAGTTATAGTTATAAAACGTAGGTAAAGCTATATTTTTATCTTCTATAACTTTTAAATCCTTAATAGAATTTTTAAGAGAAGCTATATTATCATTCTTTAGATTAGAATAGTATTTTTTAAGGTGATTATCTAAATAATCTTTACTTTTAATAGCGAACTTATAAGAGCTACATATAATAATATTAAATTTAACGCTATATTTAAACCCTAAAGGTAAATTATCTACTTTAGAATAAGTAGAAATAGTAGTATTACTAATAGTGTCTAAGCTAGTGGCCATTTTAAAGTATTCCTAAAAGGGATAATACTATTAATAGAATTTTGGAATTTTAGACTAACTTAATTTTTTATAAAGTAATTAATAGTACTTATAAGCGTTGCTTAGTAAGGTATACTAAAGTAGTATTAGAAATAATCTTTATATATAAAGTATTTTATAATAAAATTATTACTATAAGAACTTAAAAATAGAGGAAATCCAAGTTTTTTTATAGAAAAAATTAAAATTAGAAATTATAACGGCATAGGGTATACTACCTACTATATTATTATAGGCTATTATAATTCGCTCTATTACTATAGTATACTATAATCTATAGTATTACCGCAGTAAACTATAATCTATAGTATTACCACAGTAACCTATAGTTTACTTTATTACTGTAATATACTATAGTCTACCCTATTACCGCAGTATATTATAATCTACTATATTACCGCAATATACTATAGTTTGCTCTATTACTATAGTCTACTATAGTCTACCCTATTACCGCAGTATACTATAATATACTATATTACCGCAGTATACTATAATCTGCCCTATTACCATAATGTACTACAATCTACTATATTACCGCAGTATACTATAGTTTGCTTTATTACTATAGTCTACTATAGTCTACCCTATTACCGCAGTATACTATAATATACTATATTACCGCAGTGTACTATAGTCTACCCTATTACCGTAGTGTATTATAATCTACTATATTACCACAGTATACTATAGTTTAATCTATTACCACAGTCTACTATAGTTTGCCCTATTACCGCAGTATACCACAATATACTATATTACCGCAGTATACTATAATCTACCCTATTACCGCAGTATACTACAATCTACTATATTACCGTAGTGTACTATAGTTTACTCTATTACTATAGTCTACTATAATCTGCCTTATTACCGTAGTATATTACAATCTACTATATTACCGCAGTGTACTATAATCTGCCCTATTACTATAGTATACTATAATCTACTATATTACTATAGTATACTATAGTTTGCTCTATTACTACAGTCTATTATAGTCTACTCTATTACCGCAGTATATTACAATATACTATATTACCGCAGTATACTATAATCTGCCCTATTACCGTAGTATACTATAATCTACTATATTACTGTAGTATACTATAGTTTGCTCTATTACCGCAGTCTACTATAGTTTGCCCTATTACCGCAGTATACTACAATATACTATATTACCGCAGTATACTATAATCTGCCCTATTACCACAGTATACTACAATCTACTATATTACTGCAGTATACTATAGTTTACTCTATTACCGCAGTGTACTATAGTTTACCCTATTACCGCAGTATACCACAATATACTATATTACCGTAGTATACTATAATCTACCCTATTACCGCAGTATACTATAATCTACTATATTACTATAGTGTACTATAGTTTGCTCTATTACCGCAGTGTACTATAGTCTGCCCTATTACCGTAGTGTATTATAATATACTATATTACCGCAGTATACTATAATCTACCCTATTACCGCAGTCTACTATAGTTTGCCCTATTACCGTAGTATACTATAATATACTATATTACCGCAGTCTACTATAGTTTACCCTATTACTACAGTCTACTATAGTCTACCCTATTACCGTAGTGTATTACAATCTACTATATTACTATAGTATACTATAGTTTGCCCTATTACCGCAGTCTACTATAGTTTGCCCTATTACCGCAGTATACTACAATATACTATATTACCGCAATCTACTATAGTCTGCCCTATTACTGCAGTCTATTATAGTCTACCCTATTACCGCAGTGTATTATAATCTACTATATTACTACAGTATACTATAGTTTGCCCTATTACCGCAGTCTACTATAGTTTGCCCTATTACCGCAGTATACCACAATATACTATATTACCGCAGTCTACTATAGTTTACTTTATTACCGCAGTCTACTATAGTCTGCTCTATTACCGCAATCTACTATAATTTATAGTATTACCGCAGTCTATTATAATTTGCTCTATTACTATAGTCTATTATAATCTACTATATATATATAGTAGAATTCTAATCTTCTAAGTTTTTAACTATACTATAAAGCTATCTTCCTATAATATATAAAGTTAAAACTATATATTATATTAAATGTAAGTATTTTTTTATTTTATCCCTTTCACTATACCCCTTACGCATTACCCCTATAAGATGTTATAATTAACTATTTTTTAGACTTAATAAACTTTAAAATATATTATATTTATATTTATATATCTATAATATATATTAAAACCCTTATAAAAAGAAATAAAAAGCATTTTTGGAGTAAGTTTATAAATATATTAATTTATTACTCTATAGTATTTACTAATATTTATAGTATATTTCTATATATTTTTAATTCTAAAGCCAAAGTAAGTAGTAATAATTATTTTATAATATTATATATTTTTAGCATATTCTTTAGTTATATAATTTTTAATTTTTAATATTTTATTTTATTTAAATTTAATTTAATTCTATAGTATATTATATCAGATTTTTATTAACTACTTACAGATTATACTTTATATCTTTTATATAATCTTATATTTAAGCTTTATATATATACTTTATATTATAAAAGTAAGTTTTTTAAATTAATACTAAATAAACGTTTATTAATATTATTTTATAGTGTCTTTATCTAAACCTATTACTTATATTATAAAAGAGTATAAATTCCCTAAACCTACTAGCTTTATAAAGGCTTTTATAGGGAAAGAAGATGCTTTAAGTAATAAAAAATTAGATAAAGGTATTTATAATATTAAAGCGCCTAATTTTAAACAGGATATAGGTTATATAGCTATAGAAAATAATATTAGTAATATAGATATTCTATTTACTAAATTATTTAATATAGCTAAGGCTTTTAAACTTAGAAATTATATATTAATTATATATAATTCTAATATTAAAAGTAATAAACTTATTAATATTTATATAGCTAGAGGTAATAAAGATATTACTTCTAAGCTAGAATTTATTTATAATAATAGAGATATTAAAACTCTTTATTATAAGACTTTAAAAGCAGAAGGCTATAAAATTAAATTTTTAAAAAAAAGATTAACGTAAGTATATATTTATATTTATTAATAATAGTATTATAACTAATATTTTAATAAAAGACTACGAAATGCTAATACTATATTTTCTAATACTAAAGATATTATTAAAGAAAATAACTCTAATTTAGATCTATATTTAGATTTAGATTTAAATTTAAATTCTAATAATTTTATTTTAAGTATAAGAGAAAATATAGTAAAGGATGGAGAGAATATAGTAAAGAAAGGAAAAGATATAGTAAAAAAAGGAGAGAATATAGTTGTTCGGATTATAGTAGGGGGGGTTTTTATTCTTAATTAATTTCTTTCTTTTTCCCTTCTACTTCTATAGGTGGAATTTAGTGGATCTTCTAAGCTCGCTTAGCTTATATAGTAAACCTAATTAGTTATAAATAACCGTGTCTACTATATTATAGAACCTTATTTAGATAATAGTAGAAGAAGGAGAAGATATAGTCTTAGAAGATATATAGAAGATAATTCCATTATATATTACTATTTTAAACTCTTTTTTTTAATATCTACCTAATTAGAATTAATTGGGTTATAGTTTTATATATAAAATATAGTATTTAGGATATATAGAAGCTATTTCCATTCTTATATTAGCTAACTACTACTATTTTATATAGTTACTATTAAAGTGCAGCTAACTAGCTATTTAAAACTTTTCCCTTAATATATACCTATTTAGGATTAGTAAGGCTTTAACTTTATATATAAGATATATTATATAAGACCTATAGAAGCTATTTATATTATTAAATTAGCTAATTATTACTATTTAACTCTTAGTTACTATTAGAGTATAGCTAACTAATTATTTAAACCTTTTTTTAGTATCTACCTAATTAGGACTAATAGGGTTATAACTTTATATATAAAATATAGTATTTAGGATATAGAGAATCTATTTCTATTATTATATTAGCTGACTACCACTATCTAACTTAGTTACTATTAGGTACGGCTAACTAAAAGCTTAAATATTTTCCCCTTAGTATCTACCTAATTAGGACTAGTAGAACTATAACTTTATATATAAAATATAGTATTAAGGATATATAGAAGCCATTTATATTATTATATTAGCCAACTACTACTATATAACTTGGTTACTATTAGGTATAAGTAACTAATTACTTAAATCTTCTTCCCTTTATATATACCTAATTAGGACTAGTAAGACTATAATTCTATAAATAAAATATAGTATTAAGGATATATAGAAGCTATTTATATTATTATATTAGCTAACTACTACTATCTAACTTGGTTACTATTAGGTGTGGTTAACTAAATTACTTAAATCTTCTTCCCTTTATATATACCTAATTAGGACTAGTAAGACTATAATTTTATATATAAAATTTAGTATTAAGGATATATAGAAGCTATTTTGAATATTATATTAGCTGACTACCACTATCTAACTTAGTTACTATTAGGTGTGGTTAACTAATTACCTAAATTTTCTTTCCTTTATAAATACCTAATTAGGACTAATAGGACTATAATTCTATATATAAAATATAGTATCAAGGACACGTAGAAGCTATTTTAATTATTATATTAGCTAACTACTACTATCTAACTTAGTTACTATTGGGTATGGTTAACTAATTACCTAAATCTTTTTTCCTTAGTATATTCCTAATTAGGACTAATAGGACTATCACTTTATATATAAAATATAGTATTTAGGATATATATAAGCTATTTTTATTATTATATTAGCTAACTACTACTATCTAACTTAGCTACTATTAGGTATGGCTAACTAATTACCTAAATATTTCCCTCTTAGTATCTACCTAATTAAAACTAGTAGAACTATAACTTTATATATAAAATATAGTATTTAGGATATATAGAAGCTATTTTTATTATTATATTAGCTGACTACTACTATCTAACTTAGTTACCATTAGGTGTGGTTTACTAATTATTTAAATTTTCTTCCCTTATATATACCTAATTATAACTAGTAGGACTATAACTTTATATATTAAATATAGTATTTAGGATATAGAGAATCTATATCTATTATTATATTAGCTAACTACCACTATCTAACTTAGATACTATTAGGTGCGGCTAACTATTTTTTTTTAAATATTTTCCCTTTAATATCTACTTAATTAGAACTAGTAGAACTATAACTCTATATATAAAATATAGTATTAAGGATATATAGAAGCCATTTTTATTATTATATTAGCCGACTATTACTATCTAACTTAGTTACTATTAGGTATAGCTAACTAAATCTTCTTCCCTTAATGTCTACCTAATTAGGACTAGTAGAACTATAACTTTATATATAAAATATTATATTAAGAATATATAGAAGCTATTTATATTATTATATTAGCTAACTACTACTATCTAACTTAGTTACTATTGGGTGTGGTTAACTAATTACTTAAGTTTTCTTCCCTTTATATATACCTAATTAGGACTAATAAAACTATAATTTTATATATAAAATATAGTATTAAGGACATATAGAAGCTATTTTTATTATTATATTAGCTGACTACCACTATCTAACTTAGTTACTATTGGGTGTGGTTAACTAATTACCTAAATTTTCTTCCCCTTATATATACCTAATTAGGACTAGTATAACTATAACTTTATATATAAAATATAGTATTTAAAATATAGAAAATCTATATCTATTATTATATTAGCTAACTACTACTATCTAACTTAGTTACTATTAGGTGCGGCTAACTAATAGCTTAAATATTTTCCCCTTAGTATCTACCTAATTAGAATTAGTAAAACTATAACTCTATATATAATATATAGTATTTAGGATATATAAAAGCTATTTATATTCTTATATTAGCTAACTACTACTATTTAACTTAGTTACTATTAAAGTACGCCTAACTAATTACCTAAACCTTTTTCCTTTAGTATCTACCTAATTAGAACTAGTAAGACTATAACTTTATATATAAAATATAGTATTTAGAATATATAGAAGCTATTTCCGTTATTATATTAGCTGACTACTACTGTTTAACTTAGTTATTATTAGGGTATAGCTAATTACATTTCTAAAATCTTTTCTCCTTAATACCTACCTAATAAGGACTAGTAAGGCTATAATTTTATATTTAAAATATTATATATAGCACCTATAAGAGCTAGTTATATTATATTATAAAATTATTAGTATTATTTAACTTAAAGTAGTAATAAAGTTAATTAATTACTTAAAATCTTTCTCTTTACTATTTACCTAATTAGGACTAGCGGAGTATAACTTTATATATAATAATATATAAAATATATAAACCTTTTTATATTATTAAAATAGCCAAATAATTACCTTAACTTTTTCTTTAATTTCTACCTAATTAGGACTAGTAAGACTATATAAAATATATAGAATATATTTTTATAATTTTTAGACCTAACTACTATTACTATACCTTACTACCACTATCTAGGGTTAGTATTTAGGAGTGGGCTTAGGGGTATTATTCTGGGGCATAATTGCTATAAGGACGTTAAATCGGGCGTCAAGCGATTAATTAAGGGATATTAAAATTGGCGATAGTGTATAGGGATAATTAGCACTAATTATTATTATCACTAATCTACCAGGTATAGCGTGTAATGGGGGGCAGTTAAGGCACGGGGAACCACTATGCATTTTGGACCTAGTAGCCTATTACTTAGCTAATAGTAAGGTTGCCAACTGGCAACTTTACTTCAACTGCCCTCGAAGTGAATCGCCAACCTTAACTTGCACCATTGACTTGCTAACTTAAGTCCTCCGCTCCTACTCCCATCCTAGCATTTCAGTTAACCAAACCCCTACCGGCTATGCCTACTACGCCTCTCTACCTACCACCAGTTTTTTTTCCGCGAGTCCTCTTTAGCACCGAAGCCCTTCTTGCCCTCGTTACTACTGCCCCATAATCTGTCTTTCTTCTCTTTGGGATGCTTTCGCTCGCCTGTTCGCCTGCCTGTTCACCTGCCTGTTCGCCTTCTACAACCTCACCGCTATTGTCCACTTCGCCATCTTTATTGCTTAGCCCAGTTATCTTCAACGTTAACCTATTACGCTTGCCAGTTACATGCTTGGCTAGCGGCTCAGCCAATGCTGGATCTATTCCAAATCACCATATTAGCAATTATCCTGTAGTATTTAACACTACAGCTTACCTGCCAATTGCTCAACGATATCTTCATCGCCTGCGTTTTCATCGTTTTCCTCGGGGGGTGGCGTGAGCGCTTCATCGCCTTCGTCAACCGTGGCTTGAGCCGCAGCCGGAGTAGGGGAACCATCTTCTTCATCCAGTAAATCCCCTTGACGACTGGCGCCTGGTTTACGTCGCGGAGTACCTACCGAATTGTTAGCAAGTTACCAGCCGGCAACTTCTATCGAACCACATACTAGTATCAGCTTGATTGAATTTACGAATGTTAAACTGAAGTTCCGGCGCTGGTGGAGAAGTACCTGCCGAATTGTTAGCAAGTTACCAGCTGGCGACTTCTATCGAACCACATACTAGTATTAGCTTGATTGAATTTGCGAATATTAAACTGAAGTTCTGGCGCTGGTGGAGAGTTCGCAACTTTCTGTTTTCCTTTGCCTTTGACCGTAGCTGCGGTGGAGCCCTCCGCGTCAGAACCGCCTGCTCGCTGTTTAGCAATAGCCCTAGCATCCTTTGCTGCCTTGATTCTTATCGCTTTTTCCGCAGCTCGTTTTGCCTTCTCTGCTGCTGCTTCAGCAACTGCAGTAGTCTTCCGTGCATTGATAAGTTCTAGATGCAACGTTAGCAGTTTACCAGTTAACTTTCGCCAATAGAATTACGTACTTTTTTTATTTTTCCGACTTTCCAACATCTGTTCTAACGTAAGCCCCAAACCTTCTCCGGGAAGCTGGTCTTTGCTCGTAAGGTCATGCACGTCACCCCATTCGTCTCGCGGGCTTCTTTGTCCAAACATCTTGGTGTAATAACCAATGATCATGTCTCTTGAAGCGCTGAATCGTTCATCTTCATCTTCGGAGTCGCCGTGGTCAAACGAGTTGCCAGCTGGCATCTTGAAGTCCAAGTCGGCTGTGGCGGCGAGCTGCATGTAGTATTTCTTCGCAGCGCGAGATTGAATGACCTGATCATATGTATGATCAGTTGTTAAAATGAACGCATTGATTTGATGGGTTTGACCGATTCTCCAAACTCTACCAATCGATTGGTTTGCCGTTGATCCCGAGCCTGGCACCTCCACCATAACAATGTTATAACAAGCCTTCTGGAGATTCGTGCTTGTCGAGGAGCATCGGTAGCTGGTAACGCAGACTTTGACCTGATGCAATGGATCATTAAAGTCCGCGATAACTTGATCACGGTGTGATTGGGTGTGAGCGGAACGAATGCTGACGAATTCAATGCCTACCATCAGAAGAAAAAGTTCTATATTCCACTGAATAACCGGCCATTCGGTGAAAATTAAGACCTTTTGGTTAGCATTGATGCAGGTATGTAATAGAAAGCCTGCTAGCCACTGAAGCTTTACCGATCGTTTACACATCCATGTAGCAAACGTAACCCTATCACGGTAGCAAACATCAACGTCTTCGCCTCGGGTAAGCCGATGGTAAAAGGTCGAACCGTGCACACCCTTCTCATGCCAGCCATCAACATGCTTGACACCAGTCGGCGCTCTGCTGCGGAACCTGTCGAGGCTTGCATTGAAAGAGGCATGCGAAAGCCAACGATGTCGGCCCATATTGATATGACCTTCTCCAGTCACGGCGTCTGCACCTGTTCCCATATTGTTGGCGAGGATCTTATGCGACTCGGCATACAATTCGGCTTGCGCGCGCGACATTTGGAGCTCAACGGTAAGGACACGGTAGGGGGGGATGTCTGCTCCAACCGTAACTGATTTTCCGGGCTCGAGTTCTACCGTTAGGCCCTTGTAACGACGTATTTGACAGAGCATCAGAATTGGACGAATTAGTGCGGCCGACAGGTTAATATCCATGTTTGGACCACTTAACGCCCAGAAGCGTTTGGGGTCGAGCGATGCACGATACTCCTCTAAATCTAGATGGTGCAAGTTGCCATCTGGCAACTTAGATATCTTTTGTTGCATCATAGAGTATTCTGATATGTCGGAGAAGTTTGTATCCAATGGCATATAACGATTCGAGACGCCATGCATTAAACTAATAATGCCCCTGATATCAGCGGCTTGGTTGCCACAAATTGTTGCGCTCACCAGCAGCAATTTTTGCGGACACATTAGGTGAACGGAACGGTGCGTTCGCGTTCGAGTGGACTTTAACTTATGGGCCTCGTCGCAGATAACCAAACCAAAGTAGTCAGGAATGCGAGACTTTAGTTTAAGCAACTGATCTTCGTCCATTTCATCGTCATCGTCGGGCCCATCCTCTTCCTCTTCTTCATCAGTAGGAACACGACTACGCTTGCGGGTTGATTTCGACCGTCTGGGCATAGCGACTCCGTCCAAAGTGCGTTTATACCACGTTGAATAAGTCGACATAAACACATGACAACTTGTGGAAGGGTCATTCTGGTCCAGCGCTTCGATTGTCTTTTTTAAATCGTCTACTGACCTAGGCAGAACGTTCGCCCGAGTTGTGATGGTAGCTTTGTTCGGTGCACTGTAATAACAGTACGGTTTTAGGTCCGGGAACAAACGAAGTTCGTCTCGCCAGATACTAGCGGCCAACGCAGGAAACAAGATGAGGGTCGGCTTGTACGGGCCTGGAGTTGTTAAGTTGCCAGCTGACAACTCGGCCCCAAGTCGCCAACCAGTAGGTGAATTGCCTGAGGCCAAGACTTCTGTATCGCAGCGGAAGATGTTCTGGATAACGGAAAGAGAAGTAATGGACTTTCCGAGCCCAACATCGTCGCCGAGAATTGCTGATCTGATAGGACTGCTGAGCATGTACTGCGCCCAAACGGCCCCTGTTACCTGCCATGCTTTCAGGGTTATTCCAGACCCGATGGATGGAGTTACGGGATCAACATCCAACATGGAACATGAACTAAGATAATCAAACGATTGGGCCGTGGCCTGGTTAGTGCTGTTCTGCAGTTCCCAAAAAGCTGCTTGGTAATCGGGGTCCAGCTCTTTTCCCGCGGCCGTAAGCGTGGCTTCCACTTCGGATACATGAAGAGCATGTGCAATCACAGTATCCGAGGTGGTGATTAGATTCCCTGATGCTTGATCCACACCTGCGGTATCATTATTCTCAGCAGCGGCAGGGGTCGCTGGTGGATACAGCACTTTTGCCTGTGCTGATATATTTTGTAGTAGCTGGATCTGAGCTTCTGGACTCAACGAGGTGAGAAGGGGATTGCCGTCTGGAGATGTCCCGGATACCCTAGCTGGTACATCGCGAAAGCTGTCGGCTAAGGCGTTGAGAAACATTGAAGGCGCCGAGTATATTATGTTGCCGTTGGGTCCCTCCTTGTCGCTAATATACTCCTCGTCCGACATCTCTTCATCTCCGGAATCAGCGGCGTCATTAGCCAGAAACCCAGTAAGGAGCGAGTTGCCAGCTGACAACTGCGCTGCTTCTGCGCTTGTCACACCCCGGAAATCATCGTCCGTCAGGTAGGTTGGTTGTATGGCTTGAATGTTCTGAGCACGCCCTCCCTCTTTCTTCGATTTTACCTTTCTGGTACTTGCGCGGTAGAACCATCGCAGAAAGACGTACGCGCGGTAATACTCTTCTGGCGGCTTCCTTCCAACAAACTGTACGTCGTACTTAGGATCGTTTCCTGCTGTTGGGAACCGATCGGGATTATCCTTGATGATTTGATAGAGGGTAACGACATACCAGGCCAAGGCCCTGTTATGGTCCGTTTTGTCGTACTTACAATACTGGAGTGGCAGGCCTGCTTCAAGGCATGCTGTGGAGATAGATTCTGGGTCATTGATCATTTGAAAAATGTTCTCGGCCTTATAAGTAGTTTTTTCCGTATGTTCAGCAACACCAAACCCTATTTTCCGGTATTGAAGCCATAGAGATAACGCTGAATCGGGAACCGAGGCGTATGCATTAACGTAATCTCTTAATTGCTGTGTATCTAATAGCCCAAGATAGCCAGCGATATGGGCCTGGCTGTCAATTAAGCCAGTCGGGATGACCTTCACTCCTTTAGGGTTTTGCTTAATAGCCTCTGCAGGTGTAACAGCTTTAATCTCTCTCGCTTTTTTCTTCGGTTGAGTGTTAGCGGCGTCATCCTGCACGTCAGTGGATGGTCCAGCCGCCGCTACGGTATTTTTTTGGGGTTTAGTCATTGTTGAATCTGTAGGAACGGGCTAAGTTGCCAGTTGGCAACTTATAGCCAATAGGGTAAATGCAAAGGGAAATAAACCAATTGGAATTAATAGAGGCTGGCAAGAATGGTTAGCAAACGGACTGTCTCTATTTCAAGGTTACCTGACTTACCGTTGAGAGCGCTCCAGGATACGGTGCAGGTGCTAGTGCCGCCAATGAGTGAGGTAGACAAAAAGACGTATCCAAGCAACGTATAGTATCCAAAAGAGAGCAGGGTTGCCAGTTGGCAACTTGCAGCCACTAGAACAAGTATAGTTGAATATATATCCAATCTAAACTAGTGCAGGCTGGCGGGAAGCAAGAACGTGACCGGCGGTTGAGATCCCTAGACATATATGCACAGTTAATAAATGGACTATCTTTATTTTAAGGCTACATTGTTTACCGTTAAGAGCGCTCTAGAATGCGGTACGAGTACCATCAATGAATGAGGTGGATAGAGAAATTTATCCAAGAAATGTGTATGGAGAGAAAGAGAGTCAAGTTGTCAGCTGGCAAGGGTCGGGCAAGATGAGTGGAGTGTAGAAGAAATGGAGGATTGGAAGGGCTGAAGGTGGTAAATATGTAGATTGACGCTAGTGGCTAGCGCCGTTTATATCTGTGAATGAAAAGAGTCCAAGGTGAAGGGCTATTCACAAAAGTGAAGTACGCGTTTGAATTACGAATATGGTCACCAAGGTTGCCAGCAGACAGTGAAAAGTTGTAGGAAAATATAGCACCGAGGGCGACTAAATCTTGCCTACTGGCAACTTACAGTAAATTACACGACCAGCTTCCAGCCCTTTGACGAGCGCTACGAGATTTCAAATTCGGTACACGCATCTAATCTCGCCTGATTGCCACCAACTGTACATAGTAATTGTAGCTGTAGCTGCACGCAATGACTATTTGGTTACCCTGGTGAATTAAATTGAAGCAATTTAGAACTTCCTCCCCTGCCCTATTTTTGCCCATACCGTGGCCAAAACAATGCTGTTTCCGTAGAGAACCGGTCGAATTATACAGGTGGAAACCTCACGATATTTCACAAATATCACGTCACTGAAGTTCTTAGCTAAGCACGGGCATTCGCTACAATTGCTATGGATAATAGTAATCAAGCGAAATCGTCCGCGAGTGAAATTACTTTTGTAAAGAGGGGGAGGCTAGTCGTGCACATAGCTGTGCAAGGTTTAAGATACTAGGGCGACATAAGCGAGCGGGTGTGGCTGCGGGTATAAGCGGGGCATGGATTTGCAATAAACGACACTCTAATTTTAACCTTAATTTCATAGCGGCATACAAACTACCTACCCTTGCGCATAGGACCGGCACTAGAGTATATACCAGCAACGTTTCGCTACGTAGTTCTAGTTGTTCTAGTTGCCAGCTGGCAGCTTATACGGTATTTTTGTATTATTAAGACTAGCCCTAACCAAAGCCACTGTAGAGTTACAATGTAAAGCATTGATAGTGTATAAAGTATCAATAGTGTAGTTACAATGTAAAGCATTAATTGTGTAACTACAATGTATAAAGCATTGATAGTGTAGTTACAATGTATAAAGCATTGATAATGTAATTACAATGTGTAAATCCTGGTTATCTGCTAACTAATACCATGCCACTTTTATATGTAACCAAACCCAAGACGTCTGGCCGCCCATTCTAATTATCGCCAACCCTCCCTAACCCCTTTTCTAGTGTTCCGGCTCTCTAGAACACCTACAAGTTACCAACTAACAACTTCCCTACTCTTTACTGTCTAGGGTACGTGCTGCGGTGTGAGGTTTATCTAATACCGTTCGCAAGGCGGAGAGGTTGCCCGCTGGCAACTTAGCCTGCTTTTGCCTTGGTTTTCGCGTAGAATTCAGTTATTAATTGGCAGCTGGGGTAGTATGTTTATATTACTAGCAGATGCTACCGTCTAACATAGAGGTGTAGTTGAAAGACGGCCAGTAACTAAAGAGATTGTATCTCCAAGAAACCCTACTGCATAGATCCCTGCTATCCGCACTGCCAACGCTACCCGTAACCCATATGTAAGCCAACCCCTTATTCAAGTTCATACTAAACTTTCCTGCCCCCATTTCCAACGGTTGTAACCCTTTAGTGCATTCGGCCATCAAAGAATCTGCAAGTTGCCAGCTGGCAACCTAGCCTATTCATTTCCGGTCCAGGTGACGACGGTAGAATATGTTGAGCAGTTCGAAGACGTTGAACCAGTTGTGAGGTAATTGCCCGGCTAAGTAGCAGTTGGCTAGATTTGGGTCGACATAGCTGGTGTCTAGCAGTTCTGGCTCTTCGTCCATGGTCCCAATAATTGCAATTGCAGTGATGTAGTATGCAGGTGGAATGTCTATAGCGACTCTCTGCGGCATTGCGAATGGTAGACCGGCATTTATTTGCGCGATTGAGATACAGTCAGGTTTATGGATGAGGCGGATCATCGATTTCCAAGTTATTTCGACTTCTGGTTCATTCGGCTGTCCAAAGTTACCCTTACGAGCAACCAACCACTTCTTCATAGGCGAAGTTTCGTCTTGGAATTTGAAATCACAAAAGCTATTCAGCTCGGGTGGGGACATGCCCATAGCCAGGGCAGTTCTGTAAATGGCAAACGCGTCTTTGTCATTCAGAGTTCTAATCTCGTCTCGATCGGGCTGAGAAGAATCGGGTTCCGGAGGGGCGAGGTTGGCGGTGTATAATGGCATGATTCGTCTAATTCTATGCTCAATGTTAATCACTGCAGCACCAATTTCTCAACCATACCGGGTTACGGACCGATTGAATTATAGGATAGATGTTGGTTATCTAATAGGACGAATGGAGCCTGAGATTGGAATTTCACTTAAGTTGCCAGCAGGCAAGAAAGATTTGATAGAGTGAAGTGTAGAAAAGATGGAGGAGCTGGGGCGAAAAGGTTTATTTAAGCTATCCTAAAGCGCTAGCCTGTTTTTGGGTAATACCTAGATGTTGCCCGCTGGCGACTTACACTACTTAAGGATCTGCCACTAATGTAAGCTCCTATAATCATGCTAGGCCTTTTGCTAGTCAAAAAATTCCAAATCTAACCAAGCCTAGAAAATGCCACCAACCTTACTCAACTCCCTGCTACACGCTTAACAGCTAACTAGGTCTCAAGGTATCTGCACCTTCATCCATACCTAAATCGCCAATTGTAAGACTGCCGGTAATCGGTGGTGCTAGTCCAATCCGTACAGCTCTGTATCTGAGCCATAGCGGCATGGATAGAGTCCATATATACACATGTCGCAGCATGCATTATCCAACTCGGGATCATATTCTGACTCGGGACCAGTATCCCCATCGTCCGATATTGGTAGCAAAGACTTGTTCGTGTCGTCGATACCTAGGTCTAGGTTTTCGTTGGTTGGATTGTGTTTTTCGCTCGTAATCATAGTGCAGTCTTTTCTCGTGTTTGAATCCAATGCTTGGTCGTATGCAGTTAAGTTGCCGGCTGGCAACTTCGCTGGAGTTGATTTGTCAGTAATATCAGTCTTATGCGTTAAGTGAGGTCTATATGTTAAAGCAAAGAGTCTGAGTATCTTATGTGCAAGGAGCCATTTACATGGACATTTGCCTCCGAGGAAGAACTGCCTGCTTTTACGGTCAAGGTCGCTGATGACTGGACGAAGCATAGCAGGACTTTGGCATATGACGGCGTATATTGAAACTATCCAGCTAATGCGCGCACGATGTGGGTGTCCGGGTGGGAATGCAGCCTCATTAACGGGGAGTCCGGCTGCCAAATAGTCTTGACTGATGCTTTCCGGGTGATTTATAAAGCGGAAGATGCTTTCCAAACTGGGTGCTCTGCCTTCTTCGTTCTCGCATCCAAAATTAGTTGCGAAACCTAGTAGCCATTTCTTTAACGGGGAATGCGGGTCCGCGTAGGAGGTTTCTATAAAAGCCAGGTAGCGGCCTTTAAATTCGATAGGAAGGTATAGATCCGAGTTCGCAGCCATAACTCGATCGGATGTTAACGACGGCTACGTCGTTATCTAAGAGGATTGTTTGACCAAGTTGCCAGCCGGTAAGTTTAGGCTGGGAGTGAGGTGTAAGGAAGATGGAAGGAGCTTTGGCGAATATCTGACGCAATTTAGAGGAGATAAAAACTAGTTGGTAGGCAAGTTGTTCCGGGGCTTTAAGAACACGAGAGGGAATGTTAATGGCGGATTACATTTCGGAGTGATGGTAGACGACTTATATAGACAATATGTTTGCACTGATGGCCTTTTTCCGCGTACGGATAAGTGCAACCAGGCGTCTTATTGATAGTCACGGTGTATATATTCCCGGTAGTGCCAGCAATATCCACTGCCTCCTCTGGGATGTCTTTAGTCCCGCCGCGGGTACGGGCAATAACAAACATCTTCTGCGTCAAGGCACGTTCTTTGGTTGTGGTGAATGACTAAGGGGGTTTTGCTCGCCATCTAAATGTAAATTAATTGGTGTCTCTCGCGGGTCATTAGGAGACTGACTTTCTCAAGCGCTTCTCTTCGTCGGTATTTCTTAGACTTTTCTTTGTCTTCTTCACCTTCTGCGGGTTGCCCTCCCCCAACTTGTATTCATCACTTAAGCTCGTTGACATGGCCGTGCCCTTTGCGTTCTTTCTAAGAGATATGACCTCGTCGTCGGGGCTACCCTTAGTTATAGTCGTACGAGTAGGCTTGCGTTTGCGTTTGTTTGACTCCATTAACTATAGAGGTGCTTAAATCGGTTGCGCAGCATACGTAGTTGGATCTGGAGCACCCATGTTGTTGGCAGAGAGCTGCAACCTAAGGATTAATGAAGTTAAGGGGGGCGGGCTGTTTATTTAAGCATGTATTTAGCGTTGAAACATAAGATGAAGAAAATCTTGCGTGCTGGCAACTTAGAATAGTCTAGACCTTCCTTATCTACGTGTTGCCTATAGGTTGCCAGCTGGCAACTTACCTGCAGTTGCCAGTAGGCGACTTGTCTGCAACCGTGTTCTCTGTGTCATTCCTATAAATAATACCAATACAATAGGATCCTTAATGTAAAATTACTTTGCCTAAGGGCATACAGTATTAGTATTGCGGGGATACGAGACGGACTTCCAGGACATAGAGAGCGTTCTTATTAGCAAAGTGGACGTCAATTAATTAGAGGTTCTTTGATTATCACTTGAGTTAGTGTAGTTTACCTAAGTAATTAAGCAACGCCAAGTTAAGGGATTGCTACCTCAATTAAGGTCTTAAATGGTATTATAGACGGCAAAGGTAAATAGTAATATAGATGGTAGATGGCAAATCAAGGCAGTTATTTGGAAGCCTTCCTAAAAGTTCCCCTAGCTGACGGCCCAACCGTAGTACAATATTAATATATTATTTTGCCCCAGTAACGCAAGTGGTTTAGATCGGTTCTAAAAATGAGGCCAGAACCAGTCTAAAACCCAAATCGCACCTTTAACATGGCTGCTTTGCCCAAGGGTATAAAACATCAGAATACTTGCGTATCCGAGTTAGGTAATTCTTTTCCTCAATAACGTTCTGAATTCGCTTTACTTGGCTATATACTAAGTTAGCTAATTTATAAAGGAGGAAATACTAGCCTTACAACTTTCCCTCCTTATCACGACGGACGCGATATATCTCATGCGGTAGCTCCTGGATAGTTGGGGGGTTGGCCGAGTCTTTCTCCATGTCCATAGTGATATGGAATGAGATCTGGTTCACTTCTGGGGCTTGAAATGGCTCAATGTGGGCGTGGTGTTTCCTGAATTCTAAATTATCGGTTGGGCGTCCTGCAAAAGCGAGATATGCATTAATGGCATCGATGTACTCGGAATAGTCCCGACCGGTAAATTCGTTTACTCGAAGTCTAAGAATCACACGTTTTGGCTGGTGTTCAGCACTAGGGGGGTTTGACATTGTGTATAGATTAGGGGGGTTAGCCTCTAGTTATTTGGGATTTGAAGTAGTTTGGAGTGTGGGGAAATTGCTCGGCTATAAGAAGCTTTAGCCACCTTGTGCACGCAGTTACCTAGGATTGGTTCGCCTACGGGACCAATGGACACTTATTACGAATTAATAAAGGGTGTCTGCAAGTAACGATTCTTAGATAGTTCCCTAGTAATTATCGCACCCCACTTTACCCTTTAAGCCCATCTCCTAAGGTATTATAAGGTAGGAGGTATATTAATTATTGCCTCCTTATACTAAAGGCCTCGTAAACCTATAACACTACCACTATTTTAACCCTTACCCGAACCGGGCTACCTATTTATAAAGTCCTTAGCGCTAAAGTTTTATACATTGCACCAAATCATTAGTCATACCTATTGCTAAGTACGTATGCAGACACGATTACTGCGAATTCTGAGAGCTTGGAGGAGTCAGGCCAGAACAAGGTGGACATAAACCAGCTAAGTCTTGGTCTTGTATATCAAGGGCTCGTGGAAGATCTCGTAAGGATCCACTTGTAGGCATACAAAGTTTTTGGTTAGGGCGTGTAAGAGCCACCGAACATCTAACGTAATCGTAGGCATTGAGATGGCCACACCCTTGATAATGATGGCAACGTTGCTCGCACATTTTAAAGAGAACAAATTAGGGTGAGATGTAGGGGGCGTTAAGAGGGATGGTGTGGCCTTAGTAGGGTGTTCGTAAGGACTGACGCCGCACTATAAACGGGTTGTAGAGTCGGGCATCACTGCTGCCCGACAAGGCGCTACCTTAGTAGCATCGCACGCCACCGGGCCACATAGTATTGGGGTAGGGGAGTACTACTGGTGACAGGAGATAAGAGAATTTCATTCTACAATTTTAACGCATGCGTAACCGTCATCTAATGATTTTTATTTGCTATATAACTATATATTGAGGTTGCCAGCTGGCAACTTTGCCCTAACAGCCTCCCCTATCGCTTTTAGGAAGGTACGTTGCCCCGATTTCCGGACCCAGGGGGAAATAATGCGCACGGGCGAAGCTTTGGCTGATAGCTTGACGCGATTTCCTACGGCGATTCCCTACCTCACGCAAATCTCCCATGCCCACATTGAATAGCCATGGATGCATCTATTCTAGCCTCAGGCGTGACACCTCAAGAGACGCGATCGTTCCTTCTACGCTCACTTCCGGCATTGTTTATCGGCACGGACACGGCGGCAGTATGGGTGCGTGACAGCGCCAACCCTAGGCTCTCGTTCTTTGTTGCGAAGTCACCAGAAGATGCGTTGCAGTGGATCCGCCAGTCCTGCAGGCCTGAAGTGCTTCCACGACTTGTTCCGGTCAATGCGGATAAGGCCAGTCCGGACCCTCAATCCCCTCAATCGCGAATTGAGGACGACAGCGATTACGGCAGCGCAGCAGAGTTTCAGTCTACCACCGGTCCGGACAGCACACGCGACGACGGTGCCGGTCGCAGGGGCAAAAGGCCCATATCTGATGCTCCCCCATCTCAACCGGCTGCCAAGCGTACTCGGGACCACACGGCTACACCTGACCCGGAGTATATTATAACAGTCGGTAATGTAAACAGGCGTAAAGAAAGGGACAGGCGTAGAAGGTTTGAAAGTAAGCTTTCGGAAGTCTTTGTAACTGAGGAGGAGGATGACATACAGGATGCATATGTGCGGGAGAACGGAAGGAAACTTGGCTGGCTAGCCAAACAGGCCGACTGTATGGGAATGGGTAGACGAGAGGCGTCTGCGTTAGTCTATAGGGCAAGCGCTATTGGTAGCGGAGAAGCCGTTGAGAACGTGAAGGCTGTACTCGCGTACTGGCGAAAAAACGGCACGGTGGATTTGAACCGGCAGACTGCTCCCCAATCGTGGTATCCTCCCACGTCGCGTCCTCCCCCGTCGCACCCTCCCCTGTCGCGTCCTCTCCAATCATCGTCGCAGTCCTTAGTTACTTTTACCTCCAGCAGCCAGAATATAAACGCGGCGCTGTCGGGTTTCCGAAAGGCTTTCTTTGACGTTGCCAGCATCGAAGCAACCGGGATACTTCAAGAGATCCTTTATCGCCATCACCTCGCACGTCTCTACGACTGTTATCGAAACGCGGAAGCACTTCTGGATGGTACGCGATCAAGCGCACGGGGTAGAGGTGTTAGCGACGCGTCTTTGGTTAAGAAGCAGCTCTTTGAGGCACTCTACCCATCCACGGATACACCTTCATCGCTGGCTGACTCGTCGGCTCCATCTAGCAAGCAATGGCGGTACTTTACAAAGTGTCTTACCAAGGGCCACCGATGGTATTGCATGCGGGAGACACTTGGTTCTGGTATTCTTGCTCTTATTCCTACATCTAAAGTACCTCATTCTTTTGTAGAGCGGCTCTCGTCAGGTGTGTTTAAGGTATTTCTTGAGCTTATCGAGCGGTTTTACCCAGACGCCATTAAGTTTGGTCGACTGATAGAGGAGTTTATACAAAATGCGTTGGTGGGCCGGCAGCCGCCTCGTAGTCATCTTCCTATTGAAGATATAAGTGATGATCGACTGCAGGAAATGGATCTTTCCGAGGTGGTCCAGCTGTTCGAGGGTTATCCTGCACCAGCTATTGAGGATATTTCTTCCTCAGCTATTGAGGATTCTTCGGCTATTGAGGATTCTTCCTCGGTTATTGAGGTTTCTTCCTTACCTATTTAACAAGTTGGTGGGATTGTTTCCGGCTAGAATTAGGCGGTCGGCGCATTTTTAGCGCATGCGAGGGATCGGCGACTTTATGTAACCGTCCGCCAAACTCAAATCGACTACACCTTTTTCTACCTTATTGCGACCGTGCATATTACCACCGCTATATATAACTATTTAAAGATATATTGTTGACCGGAAAATGAGGTCATAAAAGAAGGACTCGTGTGTAGATTAAACTATGAAAAAAAGTGACTATATACATGAGGTGGATGGCAAAAAGGTAGACATAAGTCATAGAATGACGACAAAGCTGACGGCGACAAATTGCCACCGGGTAGGCAGTAGGCGACAGATCGACATAGATTGAGTAAGTTGCCAGCTGACAACTTTACCTTGATATATTTGCCGGTAACTGAATGGTACCCTAGGTCTCTTCTTGGACTTGGGCGGTCTCTTCTTGGATTTGGGCGGCCTTGTCGAGATATAGCCTGACATTAATTCTGCCCGGATCTTCAGGCAAGTATATTGGCTTCTTTTTATCGTAGTGAACTCGGAGGTTTAACGGACTTATTGCCTCTTCAACGCGCTTTTTTAATCTAGTCACCTTTTGGCCAATTAAACGCTCGACCTCGGCGCGACCACCTGGCAGTCTGGCGAGAGTGCGACGGGCATAACCGAATCCGAATGGCCCTCGAGCGTGCCGCGCGCCGCTCCCGTCGCGGTGTCCCAGAGCCTGACCATCTTGTCGCCCGTACAATTCGTCGTCCGTATCGTCGTCTATATCGTCGTCTGTATCGTCGTCTGTATCGTAGCCCGTATCGTCTAGGTAGGCCTGAAAATCTAATATACTGGCGATATACTCTTTGTCAACCTGTGCAGCAATCCAGTTCGTTCGCTCAAACACGTTCATGTCATTAATCTTCGCCCGTGTTGCTTTGGAGTGTCCTGGTTTAGGATCGTACATAACCGAAAGCTTGCCGGCGTTGTACTGAGGAATAACCCAGAGAACTCGAGCGGCTACCGTGTGTACAGCGTCCATAAAAGCTTCTGCTTGTAAAGCTCCACGCTCTTCGACAATTACCGTATGCAGTTGACGGGTCAGCTGGCGGAAATTTAGACTGTCCCAGCCTCGTTTTATGTTGGTACCTTCATCACCCCAAGCGAATAGGGCGTGAAGCTTATCGGCCCATAGTCCTGTATCGTACCGAGCGAAAAATGGAACTCCGTTACGGGCGCCCGTACCGTCTGTATATGTATAAGGCCGTGACTCAACAAGACGTAGTGAGGTTCTGCCAAGCCGTTCGGCCATTTCACGCGATAGTCCTCGTAAGCCGGATGCTTCGTCTTCAGTCAGGCCTGCCCAGCTGATATACTCGGCAAGCTTAGCTTTGGAAGTGGTTGGTCTCTTCTTGGTTTCGGAAATGATTTTGGTGTTCCAGCGTTGCGCCATAATGGTGATAACCTCTTGTATATATGATTGCACGACGAGCTCAGCGGCTGCCTGTGTCCCTAGGTCGACAGAAGCGTCGGATTGAATGAGTCGGCGAATGATACCTAGCGTGACGCTTTCGTCCACAATCTTATGTCTTATCACCTTAGCCTTAGGGAAAGACTTTTGGAACGCGTTCTTTGCTAACGCCAGACGTCCTATCAGCTCCGGTTTGAATACGGGAATAACCGAGTCCCACTCGATCATGTCCCGTGGGAACCATGCCAGTCCATATTCGCTTACGCAGGTCTGTATGTTAAGGCCAATCCGCTCATATGATTCTCCCGAGCTGCGCGACTGGCCACTGGTGGATGACCTGCCCTCGCTGCCATCCGAGCACTCGCTGCCGTCCGAGTACTCGCTGCTTTCCGAAACGCTGTCGCAATCGTCCCCTCTTACTCTTTCGGGCCGTCTCTTCTTTCCCTTACGCCAGAGGGCGGGGTAGAACATAGGGCCCGCACCGCTGCTTACGCAGAGCATACGGACGAGAGCTGACACCATCACTCCGTTAACCAGTTGCTCGTCCTGTGGCGTGGCTACGGAGCCGTTCATAGTTGCATCGGCGGTGGTAATGACTGCCTCGAGGCAGTGGAGCCAACGGCTAAGCTCGGCAGCGACGAAGGCGTTAACTTGACGCGTAGGCAGGATCCAGTATGGCGCATGGGAATGCTGATCGCCGCGCAAGTTGCCAGCTGGCAACTCGCCCAGCTGATGCATGCGCTCAATCGCGTTGAAATGTTCCCAAGTTATGCGGTGTTCTTGTCTAACACCATAAGATTCGTGTTTTGATGCCTCCAAGGACGTTGACATTCGATGTTTTGTGGCATCATATGCGGCAAGTAGTTGTGCTCTTTTGTGTTTGGCGTGCTCGGGTTGGAACTTGGAGTTAATCCTATACCATTTCTCCAGAAAGTCGCTGGAGTATCCAAGCGCTTCGAAGTGGGTGTTCTGGAACGGTCCGTAGTTCTTAAGCGGCGTGGCGAATACCTCCTTGTGAACATTATATGCCTTACTGTATGCGATACCACCCAATAACCGAAGGCTGTTTGTTTTTGTGAGCTCGACGCTTATGCTACCGGCGTCACGAGTAGAGGTCCACGGGTAGCGTTCAACATTGGATCGGTGGGTGTTGCTGTTAGGGCATGATAGCTGCTCAGCCCAATCGTCTAGGCAATGAGCCTTTCGCAGAAGCGTAATGCCATCGTTGTCGCGGGGTACGTCCTCCATTCCAAGGTCCAACCAGCAATCCTCCCACGCAAATTGGCCGGCGTCTGTGCGAAAGCATTGCTCAAGATGCGCACGGAAGCCCTCGCATGTATTAGCAAGCGTGTCTTGTTTCGTTGCTAACTTAAGGCCGTGTCCAGATACAACTAAAAATGGGTTGCTAAACGCGTCTGCTTCAACTTTACCCTCGCCTGTAAAGCTGTTAGCTTCTTGTACAATTGCTGACCAGAATTCGTCGAGGTATGTCTCTGCGATTGTATATCTCACGTCCATAGCGATTCCAGTTGAGGTTATAGACGCCTCGCGTTTCACGTTTGCTTTCCCATCCGCGTGTACGTAGCTGAGCGGGAAGTGGTGTAAGACATCAGTTGGACAGACCCTTTTTAGTGCGGGGATGACGATACGGTCGATCCAGATGGCTTGTGTCTCGTCTGAGAGATGTGTCTCTTCGGCTTTTTTCATATGCGGGAAAAATATATGGCAGTTGTATCCGAAACCAGCGGAGAATAGTCCATGGCCGAGTCGAATTTGCTTAAGCTTGTGAATTTGATAACCTTGAATAAGGACTCTTGGGTTCTGGTCGATGGTGCTTAGGAAACGCGGTTTAAAGGATAAGCTAAACCCTCCTCGGTGAACGGCTAATGTAGTTGCCCGGGCAATAAAACTGTCGACATCCCATCGGCGCTGAACGTCACGGTTAGTATAGACGCACTCGCGCTCTGACTTTTGAAAGCTTAGTTTTAGGATATCGCCCGTCCCACCGGCCAATAGGTTTCGCCATGGAAGCAGCGGCTGCGGTTTTTGTATTGTTGACGTATGTAAGGCTAACTTTTCGATACCGGCGGTACTAATACGGTTCTCCCAGTATCGCGTCAGCTCATGCAGCGAATAACCGTCTTCGTCTAAAGCGCTGTCTGGCTCGGCTATATTAGGCTGTTAGAGTATGCCTAGCGCTAACAGCAGTGGTATACATACTACATATACATCTTTCCTGACATATATTACTTAGCGCTATAGCTGCTTCTTCTAGGGCTGTCTCTCGCAGTCGGCCGGGCGTCTCTTGTAACGATTGGTCTTCCGGGTCCTGTAACGATTGGTCTTCCGGGTCCTGTAACGATTGGTCTTCCGGGTCCTGTAACGATTGGTCTTCCGGGTCCTGTAACGATTGGTCTTCCGGGTCCTGTAACAGTTGGTCTTCTAGGTCCTCGGAACTAACTGATTGATAAGATGGTAGCA